>OGKS01000717.1_pt1 | contig 17694 bp, 20 predicted proteins | sample 1572491 | NCBI WGS metagenome assembly OGKS01 (sample SAMEA2582153, study PRJEB24529) | metagenome | biome: Human gut stool | place: China | collected 2011
TGGGGCTGACTATGGGTATGCAGCCAATCGTAGGCTACAACTTCGGAGCACAAAAGATAGACCGGGTGAAACAAACGCTGCGACTGGGGATTATCTCCGGGGTAGTGATTACGAGCAGCGGGTTCGTGATTTGTGAGTTCTTCCCTCATGCCGTATCGGCTCTCTTCACCGATAGTGATGAATTGATTGATTTGGCGGTAGGCGGTATCCGGCTGACTGTGTTGATGTTCCCGTTTGTAGGGGCACAGATTGTAATCGGTAACTTCTTCCAAAGTATCGGCAAGGCTAAAATCAGTATTTTCCTTTCGCTGACGCGTCAGTTGCTTTATCTTTTGCCTTGCTTATTACTTTTCCCTAACTGGTGGGGATTGGAAGGAATTTGGATCAGTATGCCGGTATCGGATGCGCTGGCGTTTATTACAGCCGTTGTCAGTCTGATGATTTATATCAAGAAGGTTTCCAAACTGCATCCGGTAGTAGCAGAATAAGGCGGTGTCTGCCCTATTCTGCCATTTATTCTATTCGGCTTATTCTGCCTTAATGCTATTGACCGGAATGTGTTCGTCTGCAGGTACTGGTATCTGGATCCGGTGCGCGACATCGCGAAAGCGGCGCATGCCAGTGAAAGCAGGATCAAATCCATCTTGTTCCGCCTCAGAAAGAAATTAAGAGTGTATTTAGAAGAGGAGGGATTATTATGATGGACGAGAAGAAATTGTTCGATGCGATGTCCGACATTGATGAGAACTACATTCAGGATGCGAAGAACTTTCGGGAGCACAAAGTCGTCCGCGGGCGTTTTGCGGCAAAAAGCGTAGCAGCCGCAGCTATCGTTGTGCTTTTGGCAGGAACAACGGTGTACGGGGCAACCGTGCTCGTGAAGCAGCTTCATATGAAAGGCTACACGCGCGTTGAGGAACTGGAAGAAGATCACGATATCAAGCCGTGGCAGTCGAATATTTCATATATGGACGCAGATTTTGATGAAGAAGTATTTGCTGATCTTACACCGAAATCACTGGTTGATATCCTGACTGACGCTGGTTCGGATCAGGAGTATACGATTGAACAGGGCAAAGCAACCGATATGTGGAATCGAAAACTTTTTGGGACAGAAGACATGGGCGGCGGCAAAACCAATTATTATGAAGCCTACGATTATGATCATCTGAGTGATGCTTTTGCGGATTGGAACATTACGCTGGATGTCAACTATATCGAGGAGAATTATCCACGCCTCGCCGGAGAGTATGGTTGCGACTTCTACTATGCGGATGACAGCAAAAAAGATTGCCTGCAGTCACGCTTTTTCTCAGGATTTTGCGATGCGGATGAGAATTTTGTGAGCGTTGCGCTGATATCAGATCAGACTTCGCCGAACGAAGATCCATATGAGCTTTATTCCGGCAATATTAACATCAGTTACTATACGACGAAGGACGGCGTGGAAGTCTACATGACAAGCAGGAAGGGAAAAAGTGGCAAGATTTACACGACTGCGGATGTCTACACCGAGCATGAGCAACTGACAATCGGAATGTACGGTAACTTTGCGGCGGATGAAGCCACGAAGATTCTTGACAGTCTCAATATCGCGGAAGGATTGCATATCGATACGACAAAGTAAATGCGGATACGTGTTTGACGCACGTCAAATAATAGGATTATAACATAAAATATCAATACAGGGTATTCGCTGGAACGGCTGCTTGTGGCATGGTCTGTAATCCAGGAAAATTTATAACATAAAAAAGTCCGTCGTGGGAATTACCTACGGCGGATTTATATTTGAGTTCGCTTTTTACGTTATAGAATAATATTTGACGTGCGTCAAATATTGGGATAATATATAGGAAAAGACTTGACGTGCGTCAAATAGAGAAGGGAGAGAACCGCCGCATGAAACATAATATTGTGATGGAAATGCAGGATCTCACATATTTGAAATGGTCCCATATTCGAAGTTCGAGTGGCACCGCCGGAACTTTTTTGAAATCGGAATCGGATCGGGGTATCATTTTTGAAGGTCTGGAAACACTTTTATCGGATGTTTTTATGGATAAGATTTGGAATATGATTTATGAGAGGTATCAGGTATATGAAAATCTATGAAATCATCGATGAAGAGAATGCAATGTCCGCGGGAGTTCTGCTCTATTATGAGAAAGAGAAAACCTGCATCGCAGAGTTGCCGGAATATCTGGATGAGTGGACGGCGCCGTTTCTTTTTTCGGTTTATGTCAAAAAGCATATTTTCACGATTCCGCGTGACATCAGTTTCTTATGGGTGAAGGAGCGGGTGATTCCAAGTGGCAGACAAAACATCGATGCAATTTTAAAAAATCATCACATGAAATCCTATGATGAGATGAAATTTCTTGAAATATCAGAAGGAAGATGTTCGCAGGACAGTCTCTACATCAGGAAAATCGATCGTCTTCCGGATTATGTGGTTGAGCGGCAGAAACACAATCTGGTAGAGTGTGTGCCAATGGATGAGCATGCACTGCTTTGCTTTTTTGCAGATCAGACAGTCCGAAAGATTGAACTTGCGCAATTGACCGGTGTGGAGGATATTGAGAAAGTTCTTAAGCATGAAGCGGTATACCAATCCGCCAAAATCGGAACCGGGGGATATTATGTCACTTTCAATGATTCCATCGATATACCGGCAGGGATTTTGTATGAAGCAGGTGTTGTCATTCCGTTAAAACTAAAGGATTTCAAAGCGTTTGTACGCAAAAATGTGCTGGATACAACGGAAAGCAGTAACCTGTTGGAATGTACGCGACAAAACATCTCATACCTGGTCAACCAGCAACAGTTGGAACCGATTAAGGAGGAAGTGCGGGGAAATTTATACCTTAAGGGAGAGGTATTGAGCACGAGGTGGTAGTTTATAGAAAGGTATAGGTATTTCGAAAATGAAAAAAATTATGGAACGTTGTATCCGTGCAATGATTGTCAATATTTAGGAGAGTTTTGCTGCCCTTGTCCTGCACAAAAACCAACAGGAGTTATTAGTTTATGCAAACGAATGAAGGAGAAAATTGAAAATGTATCGAATTTGTAAGCCGATGAGAGTGGCTCCTAAAGAAGAAAATATGTTTATGGTATCGTTTCCTGCGTTAGATGTGAAGATTGAAATAAATCAGAATGTTTTGGATTTACTTTCTTTTTTGGTTAAGCAAGAATCATTTGATGATTCGGTTGTAAACATATATTTGAAGGATAATAATATATCTAATAAGAGTGAGTATGATATATTGGTTGAGCAAATGAAGGAAATTGGTATAATTAAATCGGAGTAGTGCATGGGGATGGCATCGACAAAATACTGGCAATTAGTAAAATTATTTCGCAATTACAGAAAGCGGCAGGTGGCACTGTTCGTGGTCTGCGTGATCGCAGTTCTTTTAAACTTATATTTTGTATATCAGATACAGGAATTTGTGGACGTGATTACAGCGGGCGCAACGCTTGCGACGATCTGGAAATCCTTCGTGCGAATTCTGGCAATCGGAATTGTGGCGCTGCTCATGGGAATTGTTCAGAATCGCATGTGGCATACGTTTCGGTATATGCTGATGAACCAGATGCAGACCATGATGTACCGAAAGCTTCTTATGAAGAAAGCAATCTTTTATGACGAGCACACAACCGGAGAAATCGTATCGGCAGTTATGAACGATGGATCGTTGATCGCGGAAACTGCCGGAATCAGTATTTTAATGTTTTTTCTGAACAGTATGCAGATCATCGTGATTCTCGGAGTGCTCATCTGGAAAAACGCGTTAATGGGTGGAATCGCGCTGGTGATCGGCGTTGTCTATTTTGTTCTGGTAAACCGGATCAATGGTTCGATGCGTGATACCTATAAGGACTATTCGCAGAATGTCGCAGAGGTAAATCAACATCTGACCGAGGATGTGAAGGCTGTATTGGAGATCAAGACACTCAACGAAAAAGCATTCTTTATGAAACGGTTTCATGAGCATGTATGGGGCAGACAGTTCGATTCAGCGAAGCGCCTGGTCCGGCTTGATGTCCTTGCATACGGTGTCAATAACTTCATTTCGGTTATTTTCCCGGTGACCATGGTGCTGCTCGGCGGCATCTTTCTGTGGCGCGGCATGATTACGATCGGTACAGTCCTGTTATTCTATACATATTCGCAGAAATTGATCGAGCCGCTGAATAATCTGGCGGATTTCTACCGGGGTACGCAGGTAGCGGTCGGAGCTGCGGACCGTATCCATGATTACCTGACGGATGAGGAAGAGGAGTCCTGTGCACCGGTGGATACAGACGTGGTTACGCTTTCCGTGGATATTGATGCGTTTCAATGGAAACCGGAGGATAAAGTGATCCTAAACGGAATTCACGAGGTATATCAGGGGGGAGATCGCATTTTTATTTCCGGAGAAAGTGGCAGGGGCAAGACCACTTTACTGAAACTGATCTGTGGCTTTTATCCTGTTACACAAGGCTGTATCGGCATCAACGGCACAGATGTGTGCCGGATGTCGGAGCAGGAACGGTTTGACCGGATTAAGATTCAGTTTCAGGAGCCGGTAATCCTGGAGGGCACCCTGCGGGAGAATATTGCCTTAGGAGATCCGTTTGCGGATGCGGAAATCGAACAGGTATTGCGACTTGTGATGTTGGACGGATTTGCCAGAGAACATGGTCTTGATTATGCGATCCAGGAGTCCGGCAGGAATTTGTCCGGCGGTCAAAAGCAGAGGCTGGCGTTGGCGCGTGTGCTGATCCGAAAACCAAGAATCCTGATTCTTGATGAGGCGACCAACGGATTGGACGAGGCGACAGAGGCGCAGGTATTAAACAATATTCTGGAGTATGTTGCATCGACGCAGAGCATTCTGATCGCGACATCGCATAAACCGGCGATACAAGGAATCTGTAATCGAAAATTGGAATTATAAAGGGAAAAAGCGGACTCAGGAAAAAGTTCGCTTTTTCTAATGAAATGGACTAATATTCCTTGCCAACGAGGCTTCTCTGTTGAATTATGAAATTATAAGGATGATGATAAATGCTTGAAATAAAAAATCTGAAAAAATCTTTTAAAAATAAGGATGTGTTAAAAGGGGTTTCTTTTTCTGTGAACGAGGGAGAAATTGTATGTTTACTAGGAAATAATGGTGCAGGAAAGACTACAATAATAAATTGCATCTTAAAAATGATGAAACCTGATCAAGGAATTATAGAGTGGAATGGGAAGGATATTGCCAAGTTAAAAAACAGAATATATTTTTCTGAAGTAGGGGCGTTATTGGAGACAAGCATCAATATATACGATTATTTGACTGGCATGCAAAATATAGAATATTTTGCGGGGTTAATGAATCTTGATAAAAGATGTCTGGAAAAAGCTAGTAAATATATTAAGCAGTTTAAATTGCAATCCGACATACATAAAGCTGCTGGAAATTATTCAAGAGGCATGCAGCAAAAATTGGCTTTGATTATAGCTTTAATGGCATCTCCCAAATTATTACTACTAGATGAGCCAACTTTAGGATTGGATATTGAAAGTAAACTGGCTGTTATTGAAATCTTAAAAACGGTTGTGCAGGAAGAAAAAATTGCAGTAATATTGACAACACATCAAATGGAGGTCGTACAGAAGTTAAGTGGAAAAATTATACTTTTAAAAGATGGAAAGGTCATAACACTTGATTCGGTTGAAAAGCAAATCGAAAACAGTGTTTATACAATTTCTTATATAGAAAAAGACCAAGTAAAACAAGTTACTGTTGAGGGAAAATTTCAAGATATATATCAAAGATACTCTAGTAAAGATATTGTGGAAATAAAAAAGAATGAAAAAGATATAGAAAAAATTATTTTGGAGGTATTAAGTGAAGCTAATTAAGGCAGAATTTAAAAAGACAATAACGGAAGCTATTTGCTATTATCCAGATTATATTGTTGGATTAATTACAGACATTTTATTACTTTTAATCGTGATGAACACAGAAGGGAATAAATCCGAAAAGGTAATAGGATATGTTTTGTGGATATTGGTAAATGGAATAGCCTCAGAGGCATCTATATGTATATCAACGGAAAAACAATTGGGAACTTTACAAAATTTAATGATAAAGCCATGTTCAATTGCTTCAATTATTTGTGCAAAAACAGCAGTTTGGTTTGTGATTAATTTTATTAAAGCTATAATCACAGCGGTTATCGCAAAATTTTATCTAAATGTTGCGGGATTATTTCAAATTGAATATATTTATGTGATAATTGTAGTATGCATGGGAATCATGGGATTATCTTTTGTTTTGACTGCGATGACAATGATCTTTACTAAAGTCGCATCGTTCGTTAATATAATTGGTTATTTATTTCTGTTTTTGTCAGGTAGCATTATACAAATTCCTCATTTTCTGATATATACGAATCCTTTATCGTATGGAGTAAATTATATTGCACTGATTGTAAATCATCAGGTTTCATTATGGCGATTTGTAATCTTACTTGCGATATGTGGAGGGTGGTTGATAGGCGGATATATAATTTTTAGAGTTACATTTAATAATAGTAAACAGTTTAAATGGACATATTAGGACGGACAATAATTTCTTGCAATATTTTATAAAACTAATATGATAGTATCATGTTGTAAAATTCGACTCAGGAGGAGAAATTAAGTTATGAACAATCAGGAAACACAGGAGAAAGTCGGCTATCGCGACATTCTGCGTCAGAAGGAGTACATGAAGATCATCGTAGCGAACCTGATCAACCGCTTCGGTGATTCAATTGACTCGATCGCGTTCACATGGCTCGTGTATGCGGCAACGGGAAGCGTGGCATAGACCACTTTGATCTATGCGCTGAATCAGCTGCCGACTGTATTATTGCGGTCGTTTGCAGGAGCATTTGTGGAGGGCATGCACAAAAAGCGTGTCATGGTAATTTCGGATTTTATTCGTGGAGGAGCCGTCGTCTTCGTTGCAATCATGTATATGTTAGCCAGTATCAATCCTCTGATACTGGCGCTTTTTACACTGACGATCTCTTCGGTTGAAGCATTCTGTCTTCCGGCAAGTACGGCGCTCATCCCGAAGATTCTGGATAAGAAGTATTTTGCGTTTGGTACTTTGTTAAATACCACGGCAAGCAGCGTGGTCGAGCTGATCGGACTTGGTGCTGCCGGTGTGATCATTGCTGTATTCGGTGTGCAGGCGGCAATCATTATTGACAGTGTGACTTTCTTCCTGTCGGGACTGATCGTGGCATTTGTGAAAGTGGAGGAACATCCGCAGAAGGTTGCAACCGATGTGAAGTCCTACTTCGGCCATATGAAGGAAGGCTTCTTCTATGTGAAGAAGAGAAAAATCGTTATGAACATGTGCCTGCTCGCAGTCCTTGCCAACGCAATGTGCGTTCCGATCAATTCGCTGCAGTCGGCGATGGCTGTTGAGATTTTTGGCGTCGGAAGTGAGCTTTTGAGTGTGTTCGGAATTGTATTTACGATCGGAATGTTGATCTCAACGGTTGTGTTCCCGTATCTGTCGGAGCGCATCCGTCCGCGTAATCTGGTCATTGTGCCGGGCATCTGTTTCGGTATTGTATACGCGATGCTGGCATTTGGCGGCTTTGCAAAAGGCAATCTGTTGCTCGCGTCGATCTATTGTGGCTGTATTGCGTTGGTGATGGCAGTCAGCGTAAGCTGGATTAATGCGACACTCAGTGTGCAGTTTATGAAAAAGGTGGATGAAGATTATCTTGCCAGAGCGGCTTCTCTGTTGAATGCAAGTGGCGCGGCTGCAAGTCCGGTGGTATCGTTTATTTTGACTGGTGTATTGGTGAAGGTGTCGGTCAGCTCACTTTTCTTTGCAGCGGGAATCGCCGTCGTATGTATCTTCATCGGAATGTTTGTGTTCCGTGTACAGTTTGACGATGTCGATGAAGTTGGTGTGCCGGAAATGAATGAGGCATAGACCTTGATAGAAGGCGGACTCAAGAGGTGCTTGAGTTCGCTTTTTTCAATGTGCTGCTTGATAGGATTTCGGTACAGCGCATGTTATTCTGATGATGTCACAGGAAAGCCGGTTTGCCAAAAAAATCATGTTTACAGAATATGGAGGAACAATATGTTTGATACAACCGTAGTTGCAAAGAAAATCAAAGAAGTGCGAATGAGCAGAATCTGTAAGCACTATGAGGATTGGAGTTATATGGAATAAATTTGAGATAAATAGTTATGGATTTTAACTCTCACAGAACGTATAATAAAAGAAAAAGGACTTGAGGAAGGAGTTGACTTTCATATGGGAATTACAGAATTAACAGATAAGATTGAGCGGTTATCTGCGGATGACTATAAGATGGTGATCATGTTAGTGAATCGCCTGTCTGAAAAAAATGAGACCATGACATTAAAAAGGTTAAATGAAGATGAACTGGTAGAAGAACTTGCGGAATCAATTCGTAAAAGTGATATGGGAGCAACGAAATCTGCGAGATCAGTATCAGAGAGCATGAGGAAAAAATATGCAGTATGATGTACAGTTTTCAGAATTAGCTGAAAAGCAGTATGATAATATTTTAAAATATATTGTCAATGTTTAAAAAAATCTTCAAGCATTCAAAAATGTTATGGATGATTTTGATGCAACAGTCAAACGATTAGAATGTGCGGCAAATTCATTTGGATTCTGCAAGTGTGATCGACTGAAAGTAATGAGATTGCGTAGCATCGGATTCGAAAAACATCGATATCTTTTTGTGTATCGAATAAAAGAGAACTGTGTAATTGTGGAAGGAATGTATCATGAGATGCAGGATTATGAAAATTTGATTATGTAGAAAAACCGTATGACCGAGATCAAATTGATCCGGTCATACGGTTTTCTTTTACAGATCTCTACATGCAATCGTGCCGAGCATACTTTCCGCATGAAGTACAGCATTGTTGACCGCCATACCCATAACGTGTGCCGCGAGTGTTCCGACGATATTGACGTCAGAAGCGACTTCGCCGACCGAACATGCATAGATGGAATCACCATCCGCCATGGTGTGCACAGGGCGGATGGTGCGTGCGTATCCATTGTGTGCCATGGATGCGACTTTGCAAAGTGTAGTTTTGTCCATCTTTGCGTTGGTAATGATCGCACCGATGGTTGTGTTGGTATTGGACAGCTGCGGGTTTCCTGCGAGCTGATACAAAAGTTCCTCACTGGAAACCAGCTGTCCATTCTTGTGGCATCCGGCAAGAAGCCTGCCGGTCTGCATATCATAGACATCGCCCAAAGCATTGACCGCGACGATCGCACCGACCATCAGTTCACCGATCTGGACGGCGTAGCAGCCGATGCCGCTTTTCATGCAGTTCTCCGGTCCCATCAGTTTGCCGACGGTGCAGCCGCAGCCGACACCATAGTTGCCCTGCGGCACGGAGCTGTATGAGGCATTTTTGCAGGCACGGTACGCCATTGCTTCATCCGGGCGTACATCCGCGCGGCCGAATCCGAGATCAAAGATATCCGACTGGCAGACGAGCGGCACGACGGTCGGACCGACAGGAAGACCGATGCCACGCTCTTCCAGATAGTTCATGACGCCGGTCGCTGCGTTTAATGCGTAGGCGGATCCACCGGACAAAAGCAATGCATGAAGCCCCTTGCAGTCCGCCACCGGATTTAACAGTGGAGTTTCTCTGGATGCGGGACCGCCGCCGCGGACATCCACGCCGGCAGGTGATTGTTTGTCAAACAACAGAACCGTACATCCGGTTCCGGCTTCCTGATCCTCTGCATGTCCGACCTTAAATCCGCCGATCTGCATGATATCAATTTCTTTTAATACTGTCTCATTTGTTTCCATAGTAACCTCTTATTTATTTACTGTGTGCCACAATGCGTTACAGATTGCAGTGGCGATGATCAGACAGCTTGCAGCTTCCAGAACGATATTGAGTGCCACGCCCACAAACATTGCACCGTAGAATGCCCAGAATCCCTTGCCTGCGAACACGCCGTAGATATCCGGATACTGTGCGATCATGAAGTCGCGCAGGAAAAAGGCCATAAATCCGAGAAACAGAATTGTGTTGGTCAAAGGCGCAACAAGGCATGAGATCGCTGCGTTGAGCGAACGTTTTTTGCTGACCTTATTTAATCCTTTAAACAGGAATGCAGGAACGAGTCCGACCAAAATACGGGGAACAATGGTGACAACGATCGTCTGCCATGGGATGATACCGAACATGGCGAGCGATTCCGGCTGCATGAGGCTTGATATACCGAATACCAATCCGAGGAATGCTCCGGCTTTCGGTCCGAGAAGAACCGCGCCTACGGCTACCGGTACGACGATAAATGTGATCTGTGTAATGCCGATGCGCAAATATCCGAGCGGAGTGAACGCCATCAGAATTACAATTGCTGTGAGCAGAGCAGTCTCTGCCATAGTGACGATTTTGCTTCTGGAAACAGAAGCTGTAGCTGTGTTACTCATATGAAATTTACCTCCTACTTCCGTTTCTCCTTATTGAGAATACGGTGTCTTAATGAGTTTGTCCGTCCGGGAAAAAGCGAGCATGTCAGAATAGCTGCTGCACACAGTCAGCTTCCTGATGCGTTCGGATATTCCGTAAACAAACGATTTTTATTATAGGACTTACGTTGGAATATTTCAATAGGACGGACAATTTCTACCACTTGGCAGCAAATCTTTACCACTTATCGGAAACCTGTTTACAGAAGCCGGTCTTTTGCATATACTCACATTAAACAAGGCAATCGATCGAAAGTATACTGCAGATATGGATGATCTTTTGAAACTGTTTTAAACCGGAAATGCCCCATGTATTGCTCGGTGGCAATCTCGAACATTGCATGAAGGTATGCGTTGCATAGCGATATTCGGTAATTAAGGAGTTTACCATGAAAATCAAAATCGAAATTGACGAAGGTCTGCAGGAGGACGAAGTCCTCATACGCTGCAGAGGCCTGACGGATGAGGTCGCACAGATTCAGAAATCCGTCAGCGATGTGGTCAATGCCGGACAGAAATATGTCTTCTACAAGGGAACGACAGAGTATTATCTGCAATTGGACGATATCCTGTTCTTCCAGACGGAGGGTGATGTCATTCACGCACACACGAAAGACGACATCTATGAGACAAAATACAAGCTGTACCAGCTGGAGGAGATGCTGCCGGGATTCTTTATGAGGATATCCAAGTCGGCGATCCTCAACACAAACCACATTTATTCCATCAGCCGCAACCTGACCGCATCAAGTACAGTCACGTTTGCAGAAACGCACAAACAGGTATTTGTATCAAGATATTATTACAAACCGTTGATCAGTAAATTAGAGGAAAAGAGGTTACATCAATGAAAATGAGTGAAAACATTGGAAAAATTTTATGGGGATTATTATTTCTTGTTGGCGCGGTCTATCTGATCGCAAGCAAAGTGTGGTCATTACCGAGAATTAGTGTATTTAATGTGATCCTTGGAGTATTTTGCGTATGGATCATGATTGAAGGCATCCGACATGTGAATTTCTGGGAGATCCTGTTTCCAATCGCCTTTATTTGTATTCTGTTTTCGGCTCCGCTCGGTCTTTCCGCATTCACTCCTTGGCCGGTACTTGGCGCCGCGCTTCTCGGCAGCATCGGCCTTTCCATGATCTTTAAGCCGAAAAAGCATCGCACATGGAGTGAAGGTCATATGTATGGCAATATGGCAGGTTCCAACAGTGAGCAGTGCAACGGCGAAAATCTTAATTTTGACAACACATTCGGCGAGTCGATCAAGTATATCAATACCGACAATCTGTGCACGGTAAGCGTGGATAACAGTTTCGGATCAACCAGCGTATACTTCGACAATGCGATCATTCAGGGCGAGAGTGCATCGGTATATATCGATAATAGTTTCGGTGAGATCAGCCTCTACGTTCCGCGCGCTTGGAATGTGGATGTCAATGTGGAAAAAGCGTTCGGAAGCGTCAATATGCGTGGACGAATGGAAGGCACGAGCACACATCGTCTGCTTGTGAGCGGTGAGACGAATTTCGGAACCCTGACGATCGTGTTTATATAAGATAGAATTATAATTTAGAATGTTGTAAAATAAGAGGAGCAGACAGGCTTCTCTTGTTTTATGATTAAGAATGAGGAAAAAAGAAATGAATATTGTAATTATAAACGGGCAGAACCATAAAGGTTCAACTTATCATATCGGAAGAATGCTCGCTGAGCGCGTCGGCGGCGATATAGCAGAATTTTTCCTGCCGCGTGACTTCTCGGACTATTGTGTCGGCTGCAGTCAGTGTTTTGAGGTTGCGGCAGAAAAATGTCCGCACTATGAGGCGCAGCAGCCGATTTTAAAAGCGATGGATGCAGCGGATCTTATCATCTTAACAAGCCCGGTATATGTTTACCATGCGTCGGCTCCGATGAAGAATTTCCTTGATCATCAGGGACACCGCTGGCTTGTACATCGACCGAAAGCAGAGATGTTTACGAAGCAGGCGGTATGTATTTCCACCGCAGCGGGTGCCGGCATGAAGAGCACAAACAAAGACATGGCAGACAGTCTGTTTTTCTGGGGTGTGCCGAAAATATACAAGATGGGATTTGCAGTCCGCGCGATCAACTGGAATGGCGTCACTGATAAGACGCGCGCCAAAATTGGCCGGAAGGTGGACAAAGTTGCAAAGCAGATTCGAAAACACTACGGAAGCGAAAAACCGGGACTTAAGACCAAGGCGTGGTTCTATGCGATGCACATGGTACAGTCGAAGTTTGGCTGGTGCGCGCCGGACGTAAAATACTGGAATGAGATGGGCTGGACAAAGAAGGTTCGTCCGTGGAAAGGGATATAACATGAAGAAATTGATTGCATTGATACTGGCAGCTGCGATGATAACCACCGCAGTTCCGCAGAATATGGATCCGGTATACGCAGCGACGAATAAAGAAGCGTCCGCTGCAGGGAAGAAAGTGACACTCAGTGATTCCAAGGTCAAGTTAAAGATCGGGGAAACCTATCAGCTCACTGCCAAAGGAATCAAAGGTTCGGTCAAGTGGAAAAGTAACAATAAGTCCGTTGCAACGGTAAGCCAGAAGGGCTTGGTAAAAGCCAAGAATCCGGGAAAGGCAACCATCACACTGACCGGTGATCAGATTGGTACCGTAAAATGCGTTGTGCAGGTGAAGATTACCCAGAAGCTGGCACAGAAGCGCATAACTGCATTACAGAAGAAATATCCGGAAGGGTTGTCCTGGACAAACGAGAACAATGAATACTATTGGAGTGCCATCAACTGTTATTGTCGTGGTTGTATCGCTTTCGCGGGAGAAGTCAGCGACAAAGTATTCGGAAAGAATGCTAAGGTGACCACGCATAAGGACTTCGACAAGATTAAAGTCGGAGATCATATTCGTATCGGTGGTTACCATTCTGTGATCGTATGGAAAAAGGCAAAGGATTTCGTCACGGTTGTGGAAGGAAACTATAATTCCTCCGTGCATTGGGGACGTGAGATTACTAGAAGTGAATTAAAGGCAGAAGGCTTTTATGTAGATTCACGTTATTAATAAATATTAGAGAGAAAAGGTCTATCTTGTCGGAGCAGGATAGACTTTTGCTGACTTGTACCGAAGAATGCAATGTATCAGGTCGGAAAAATTGTAATATGGAACACGCCGTTGCCCATCGTTCGATAACGTGTTATACTTGTGTCATACAATGTAGGCATAAGGAGAAGTGTTGAAATGAACAAAGGCAAAATTCGTACAAGGCGACTTACAATCCGCGCGAAGATCCTGATTCCGTCGGTCATAATCGTTGTACTCGTCTGTGGTTTGATGGGATACAATTCCTACACGCGTTTTGAGGAAAGCATGGTGAGGATGGGGGTTGAGGAAGCAGACATGGTGGCAACGATTGTTGTGGATTCGCTGGATGCCAATCTGGTATCCGAAGTGACGGTAGGATCGGAAGGTACGCAGGTCTATCAGAATCTGCAAGGAGATCTAAGAAAAAAGCAAAAAGCATGCGGAATTGCTTTTTTATACACATTGTATACGGATGGAAAGAAAGTGTATTATGGTGTGGATTCGGACGAGGATGCGGCAAAAGTCGGTGATGAATTTGCGGATTCATACGCGGAACTGGAGTCGGTGTTCGGTGGAAAGGAATACATTCAGGATTACATCGATCACACGGAAGACGGAGATCTGATTACGGTATACAAGCCGATTGAGGACAATGCAGGTAAGGTTGTTGCAATACTTGGATGCGATTATGATGCGTCATCGATTGCAGCAGAATTACAGAAGGCAGTTGCCCAGACGTTACAGATCGGAGGCATCTGTCTGATTCTGGCAATCCTGATTCTGACGATTATCGTTAGCAGGATTACAAAGGGACTGATGCAGGTAAATGCGAAGATTTATGATCTGGTACATAATGAGGGTGATCTGACTCAGAAACTGGATGTCAGAAGCGGGGATGAGCTGGAACTGATTGCGGGCAATGTGAATGAGTTGTTAGCGTATATCCGCAAAATTATGATCGGAATTTCGTCCGGATCCATGCGGCTTATGTCTACTTCTCGCAAAATGGTGGATCATCTGAGCTCTGCGGATGAAAGCATTACTGATGTGTCGGCAACGATGCAGGAGATGAGTGCGGCGATGGAGGAAACGACTTCTTCACTCAATCAGATTACGGAGGCAATTGACGAAATCTATTCATCGGTAGAGCATATTGCAGGCAATGCGGATGCCGGAAAAGTCTCTTCTCAGGAGATGGAGAGCCGTGCTTCCGGGGCGAATGATGCAGCAGCGGAGGGACAGAAGAAAGCAAACATTGAGACCGAGAAGATGGCGACTTCTTTAAATGAGAAGATTGCAAAGTCCAGATCGGTGGAACAGATTGAGGTTTTGACTTCCAACATTATCGAGATTACGGAGCAGACCAATCTTCTTGCACTGAATGCAAGTATTGAAGCGGCACGCGCAGGGGAAGCAGGACGCGGCTTTGCGGTGGTTGCGGATGAGATCGGAAAGCTGGCAGGTAATTCTGCGGATGCCGCAGCAAAAATCCGTCAGGTGAGTGCAGAGGTCATTCAGGCAGTGGATGAACTGGCAGAGGGATCGCAGCAGATGATCGAATTTGTCCGCAATTCCACAGAGGAAGGCTTTGGAGGTCTTGTTGCAACGAGTGAAAATTATGCGACCGATGCGAATGCAATGCGTGCAATGATGGAGCAGTTCGCTCAGACTGCGGAAGAACTTCGCAGCACGATGGATGGCATCCGTGAATCCATCTCCGCGGTCAACATTGCCGTGGAAGAGAGTGCCAAGGGCATTGCGGGAGTTTCCGAGTCTTCCGTACAGCTTACCGGTAACGTCAATGATATCCAAAGCGAGGCTTCCGACAACAATGGCATCGCAGAAGATCTGGCAACGGAAGTCGGTCGGTTCAAGCTGGAATAAGAAGGTTGAGCAACCGAAAAATATAAAATAAAAATGCCGAAAAAACTAAAACAAAAGTGCCGAAAAAATTAAAATGAATCGGCTGTCTTCGAGATTAAATAAAAAGTCTATCCTGTTGCGGCAGGATAGGCTTTTTTCATTTGATGGGATTTTTTGACACGCCCCTCCGTCTAATAAGTGTAAAGCAAAAAGAAAACGATTTGCTTTGGCAAGATCTCAGCGCGCAGGAGAAATATCATGCAGAAAAACGAAATGATGAACTTAATACGAAAGGCAAAAGACCGGGATCCGGATGCATTTACAACCCTGATGCAGCAGCAGACGAAAGATATGTATCGCGTTGCGATCGCCATTCTGATGAATGATGAGGACGCCGCGGATGCGATTCAGGAGACGATTCTTGATTGCTGGGAACGGATCGGTACCCTCAGAGAGAACCGATATTTCAAAACCTGGCTGACAAGAATTCTGATCAACAACTGCTATGACATCAGGCGGAAGCGTGAGAACCTTGCACCGATGGAGGAATATGAACCATCGGCGGTGGAGGATTCTTACAATCTGGAACTGAAAGAAGCGTTGGCTGCGCTGGACGAGATCTACCGTATTCCCATGCTGCTTCATTATGGGCAGGGATGGAAAACGAAAGAGATCGCAGAATTGCTGCACGTCTCGGCGAGCACGATTCAGACAAGGCTGGCGCGCGGCAGGGAAAAACTGGCAGTCTATTACAGGAAGGAGTAGCGTGATGAAGAAGAATTCCAATATTTTTCAGGACGATATAAAAGTACCGGAGATTGTATTGCAGAAAGCAGACGAGGCTTTTGCCGGAATTCAGACGGAGGGCAGAAGTACTATGAAGAAAAACAAGCAGATAGAGAATCGAAAACATACTTTTTGGAGAAATCCGGCAGCGGTCGCAGCTTGCACATGTATTATTGTGGCAGGAAGCGTGACCGCGGGGGCAGCCGTGCATCATGTGTGGAGCCGCGGCATGCAGGGAGCCGTGCAGGCGACTGACACGCAGCAGAAGGAGCTGACCGACAAAGGTGCAGCGGTTGTGTTAAAAGAGCAGAAGGATTACAGCAAACTTGCCGTAACGGACAATGGAATTACAATAACTCCGGAGACCGTTATTGTGGATGACTATTTTGCACATGTCGCCTTTTCTGTAAAAGGATATGATCTTGCAGAGGGTGAGGAGCCTGGCTTCGACATCTGGAATATGGGACTAAAGGATATCAAGAAAGCGACGAACGCGCAGGCATACGGCAAATTCTATGACGGCATTGTCAGCGACGAGAACGGGCAGCCGGTCTATGAGGGCGGCAGTGCACTCAAGGATGATGCGAACGGAGACACGATCATGCACTATGTGGATGAGGACGGCAACCTCGAGTATGTTGCAAGTTTCAGTGTGGCGGATCAGGGGGAAAGCCTTCTCGGACAGACCATCTACTGTAACTTCAAAGATCTTGGAACACTTAAGAAAACGCGATTCACATTGGGCAAGTCCGGTGAATGGGACTTTGAGATCAAGCTTCCGGATGTCAGCACCGCCAAGAAGATTTCCGTTGCAAAAAGTGTATATGGTACGCCTTTTACCGTGGATGATATCGAACTTTCGCCAATCTCGATCCGGGTGAACTACCGTGTGAATGGTAAGGTTACGATCCACAAGGACTCCAATCAGGTGCCGCAGTTCTACGGTGTTGTCTTCAAGGATGGCAGAAAGTTCGCATTCCTTGGCGATGCGGGAAGTTCAGGCTACAACGATGACATGACGAGCGCGTATGCACTCAGCTCGTTCGTGCAGGTTATTGAGCCGGATCAGGTGCAGAGTATCCTCTTGCGAACTGATGACGGAACAGAAATCGAATTACCGCTCTCCTAGAAATTTTGATAAACGTGTGTGAAGCTTTTGCGGCGGCTGACTCTCGCGGGTAGGGCGTCCCGGCGGCTGGCATCGGCAAGGACACTAGCTATCCAAAATCATGAATTTGCAAGAAATCTCTGCTTGACTCCTGCGATGATTTGTTGTCCGCTCAAGCTTAGACATCCGGCGCACCGTAGTCGAAGCGTTGCTCGGACACAAAAATTGAGCCAAGCAGAGATTTCGCAAATTTACTGATTTTGTCTAAAATCGTGCTCCTTGCCGATGCCAGCCGCCGGGACCTCCGGCAGGACGGC
>OGKS01000731.1_pt1 | contig 17554 bp, 15 predicted proteins | sample 1572491 | NCBI WGS metagenome assembly OGKS01 (sample SAMEA2582153, study PRJEB24529) | metagenome | biome: Human gut stool | place: China | collected 2011
GAATTGACGCATTGTCGGCCTCTTCCGAGGAGAATTCCGATAGTGCACAGCTTACGACAGAGAATCTGGCAGGATTTAAAGACACGGTAAGTGAGTGTGGAGACAAGACGAAGCGTGTGGTTGGCGTTACGGAGGAACTGATCGGATATATTCATCAGTTTGATGCCGAGAATGTGAAGGAGCGGGTTCTTGGCGACCTGGCATAGAGATACATAGTGATAACAGAATTTACAGGAGATGTTACTTACAGAAAGTAGCATCTCTTTTTTGTGGTAAACGAATGGAAAACACAACACATAGTTTTTAAAACTACATAAAGTGGTGGACAAAAGACATAAAATGGATTACAATATCACATGTTGAGTATATTGTGTCCGATGAAGGAATAGATTATGGAGCACGAACAGAAGGTAATTTATTACCGGGATGAATTAAATGACGAGTTTGCGGGGGATCATATTAAGGCAAAGAAGATCGATGCTTCTTACCGCTATATCAGAGCGTCATGGACAGGAAAGGCAGCGCATTTTTTCTGGTATCACGTGGTTGCGATTCCGCTTGCAAAAATATATATGAAGCTTTATTTCAGGCACAGGGTAGAGAATCTGGATGTATTAAAGAAGACCAGAGGACAGGGCTACTATATGTATGGGAACCACACGCATCCTCTGGGGGATGCACTGATCCCGACACTGGTGAACCGACCGGTGGATGTCCAAACGATCGTACATCCGAACAATGTGTCGATGCCGGTACTTGGCAGGATTACGCCGTATCTGGGAGCATTGCCGCTGCCGGATGACAGGGAGGCGATGAAACATTTTCTGGAAAGTTTAGATCATGCGATAGAACAGAAAAATTGCGTTATGATCTATCCGGAGGCACATATCTGGCCTTACTATACGAAGATTCGTCCGTTTAAGGACAGTTCGTTCCGTTATCCGGTGCAGGCGCGTGTTCCGGTATACTGCCTGACCAACACTTATCACAAGGGGAAAAGAGATGATGTCCCGCAGATCGTGACTTATGTGGACGGTCCGTTCTACGCGGATGAATCGCTTCCTGCAAGAGAGCAGAAGAGAATGCTGCGTGATAAAGTATATCAGACGATGTGTGAGCGGGCAAAAAGTAATGAGGTGGAATTGATCCACTACGAGCGTGAAAGAGACGAGTAGGAGACCGTTATGATAAATTTGCTTTTTTCCGGCAACGGGAAAGTGTTTGATGGGGTGCTGACGTGTATGCTCTCCATATTAAAACGCACAGATACGAAGGAGGCGTTTCGCATCTATGTCTATACGATGGATGTCACGCGGATCAAACCGGAATATACACCGATTTCGGAGGAAATGATCGCGTTTTTGGATGGTGTTGTCAAGCAGTATCACCCAGACAATTCCGTTGTGCGTGTGGATGTGACAGAGTTGTATGAGAAAGAGTTTAAGCAATGCCCGAATGAGGGAGCATACTGCTCTCCATATACACTGCTTCGGCTTTTTGCAGATATTGTGCCGGATATGCCGGATAAGCTGTTGTATCTGGATGTGGATATCCTGTTTAACCGGGATATCTGCCTTCTGTATGATACCGATGTGTCGGATGTGGAATATGCGGCGGCAAGGGATCACTACGGAAAGTATCTAATCCGTCCGGATTATGTGAACGCAGGAGTACTGCTTCTCAATTTAAAGAAGATCAAGGAGACAGGACTTCTTGTGAAGGCTCGCAAGCTGATCAAGGAGAAAAAGCTTGTGTTTGCGGATCAGTCGGCAGTTATCCGGAGTACCAGTTGTAAGAAGATGCTTCCGCAGAAGTTCAATGATCAGAAGTTTCTGCACAAAAGTACGGTAGTAAGACATTTTTCCAAGAGGCTGTTTTATCTGCCGTATCCACATACGGCGAATATCAAGCAGTGGCGTGTGAGCGATGTGCATCGCATTTTTCACTATTATGTGTTTGACGATATCCTGTATGAATATCTGTATCTGAAGCGGAAATTTGAGGAAGAAACGCAGACGGATGGAAAGTAATTCGAATTGCGGGAATGATGTTGAGTGATGATTCGAAAGGGGAATGGATCTATGAATGACAATAAGGTAATTCCGGTTTTTTATGCGTGTGATGATAATTTTGTGAAATATACCGTCGTCTCTTTACAGTCGATGAAGGAACATGCATCGCGTGATCAAAAATATTGTATTCATGTGCTGCACACAAATATTTCGAAGGAAATGCAGGATGTGATGTATGCGATGCAGGACGAGCAGTTTCAGATCCGGTTTGATGATGTAACCGATTATCTGAAGTCGATCAGTGACAAGCTGCCGCTGCGCGATTATTATTCGAAAACAACATATTTCAGGCTTTTTATAGCGGAAATGTTTCCAGAGTACGAGAAGGCGATCTATATTGACAGTGATACCGTTGTGCTTGGTGATATTGCGGATTTGTATGCGTATGACCTTGGGGATAATTATGTAGGTGCTGCGCGTGAACAGGCGATGGTACAGACGGATGTGTACGGAACCTATGTGGAAAAGGTGCTTGGAATCGACCGCAACGCGTATTTTAATGCGGGTCTTCTTGTGATCAATTGTGAGCAGTTCCGTAAGCAGTGTGTGCTGGATCAGTTTATCGAGTTACTGCATGTGTACAATTTTGTGGTCACACAGGATGAGGATTATCTGAATCTGATCTGCAAGGGGCAGGTATTCTGGCTTCCGCAGCAGTGGAACACAGAAGTGTTTGGAAATATCGATTATCCGGAAGAGTCGATCTGTGTGCTTCATTATATTATGGTGTCAAAACCCTGGCATTACAAGGATTGCCGGATGGGAGCATATTTCTGGGAGTATGCTAAGAAGACGGTTTGTTATGAAGAGATTCTTGAAGTCCTGGAAAATTATACTGATGAGCAGAGAGCGGAGGATGCGGCTTCTGCGGATCGTCTGATGGTGACGGCACAAAATGAGATCGATAATGAAAACAATTATTTGAACCTTTTGAACAGAGGACAGCTTAAAGCGAAGGATCGTCTTGAAGTGCTGGAAAAGATTGCGCAGCTGGAGCGAGAGGGTCGTTTTGATGAGGATGTGGAGGAAGACCCACCGACGAAGGAACTGATGCCGGACGATATTGACTATCTGCGCAGAAAGATCAGCAGTAAGATTAAGACGAAGCTGACCTACAAGGTCGCAAGAAGCTTTCTGAACAATATTATCGCCAACAAGCAGCTGATCATCAAGGATATCAAGGGGATTGAGAATATGAATGCACTTAAGTCCGGTGCGGTCATTACCTGTAACCATTTTAATGCATTTGACAGTTTTGCAATTCAGGTTGCTTATGAGCAGTCCACTCAGCGGAAAAGAAAACTTTACCGTGTGATCCGTGAAGGAAATTATACGAATTTCCCAGGATTTTACGGAATGCTGATGCGCAACTGTTACACATTCCCACTGAGCTCGAACAAGGATACGATGCGCAAGTTTATGCATTCGATGGATGCGGCACTGAAGCATGGAGACTTTATGGTTGTCTATCCGGAGCAGAGTATGTGGTGGAATTATCGTAAACCGAAGCCTTTGAAGAAGGGAGCTTACACCTTTGCCGCGAAGAATGATGTGCCGGTGCTTCCTTGCTTTATCACAATGGAAGACAGTGATATCTTAGGTGAGGATGGTTTCTATGTGCAGGAGTACACCATACACATTGCACCGGCAATCTATCCGGATCCACAGAAGTCACGTGCTGCCAATATTCAGATGATGAAGGATAAGAACTTTGAGGTGTGGAAGGAAATCTATGAGACAACGTATGGGGAAGCGCTCGTTTATGACACGGCTGATATTCCGACAATTGCATAATGTGTGAGAGGTTATGGAAGATGAAGACAGCCCATCAGGTTCCCCTGATGGGCTGTCTTGTGTATAAGATACGTTTAATTAGAAGAAGCAAACATGAGCTTTGTCTGTCGGTGGTAGATTGCCCAGGCGATTACCGCAGTCATTACTTCCGTGACCGGAAATGCAATCCATACTCCGTCAGAGAGGAACGGGCGGCAGAGCAGTAGAGCAGCCGGAATCATGATGATCAGATAGCGCAGAAGCGAGATCATCAGGGATGGCATTCCGGCACCGAGCCCTTCAAGCGCGCCACAGCAGGTGACGGAAACTGCAGACACGATGAAACCGAGGCTGATTATGTGCATTGCGTGCACACCGATCGTGATCGTTGCTGGATTTGCGGTAAAGATTCCGATGAGTGCTGCAGGAACACTCCAACTGAGAATCAGCCCAAGAAGCATGATCGCGAAAGCCATCGTGAGAGCCGTCATAAAAATATTTTTGACACGCCGATACTCTTTCGCACCGTAGTTGTAGCCGACAAGAGGGCGGATTCCCTGAATAATACCGTTGACCGGAAGATAGATAAAGGTCTGCAGCTTGTAGTAGGCGCCGAGCACGAGAACATAGGCTTCACCGAAGGTTGAGAGAATTCCGTTGAGCGCTGAAATAAGAAGCGACGGAAGCGCCATATTGAGCGTGGCGGGAATTCCGATGGAATACAGCTTGCCAATTAAGACCGTATTCATGCGCATATCGCGGAGGCTGATCCGCGCAGGAATCGGTCGCAGTATATAGATCACAATATAACAGATCAGAGTCAGCGTCTGACCGATTCCGGTTGCAAGCGCGGCTCCAGACATCCCCATGCGGGGGAATGGTCCGATGCCGAAGATCAGGAGCGGATCCAATATAATATTGGAGACAAAGCCAACCGTCATACCAAGCATAGTTACCTTCATCTGACCGACTGCCTGATAAATCTTTTCTAATGCAATTCCTACCGTAATGATCATTGAAAATGCAAAAGCGATATATGCATATTCCAGACCGAGTGCGATCACATTCTCACTTCCTGTAAACATGCCTAAGAATTTCGGAATGAAAGCAATACATACGATTGTGAGAAGCAGTCCATGTACTGCGCTAAGCAGTGTGCCGAGTGTTGTTGCATTGTTCGCACTTTTCTCATCGCCGGCACCTAAGAAGTAGGCAATCATGGCATTGATGCCGACACCGAAGCCGACAGAGATTGCAGTCACGACAATCTGCACCGGATACACGAGGGAGAGTGCGGTCATTGCATCCTCACTGACTTTGGCAATGAAATAACTGTCGACGATGTTGTAAAGCGAATTTACCAGCATGGATAAAACCATAGGCAGTGACATCGACAGAACCAAAGGAATGATCTTGCGTTCTTTCATAAAAGTCTGATCCATAAATAAAACCTCCTGAAATTGACACAAAAATAACCACATGACGGCTGTCATGTGGCGAAAAAAGAGTACTCTTTAAAAATCCACACCCATACGGGTTTTACAAATTATAGCACATCTTTTGGAAGTTGTCATCTAATGATGAAATATTTCATGTTTTATTTCATTTCCTGATGTTTTACAAAGCGAATTCATCTTGTGAGAAGGAGAGGACAATGCTATAATTATCACGTATATTTTGAGATGAGAGGATAAAGAATGTATCGCAAAACGATTGACGAATTACAGGAAGATACAAGAGACAAGCAGATAATCGACCTTCGAAGTGAGGAAGATTTTGAGAAAGAAACCTATCCGGGGGCAATGAATCTCTACTGGGAGGACCTTGGTGAGCGAGTGGATGAGATCGCGAAGGACAAGCCGGTATATCTGATCTGCTACACCGGTCAGAAAAGCGATGAGATCGCGCAGAATCTGCAGGAACAGGGATATGAGACCTACAGTGTGGAGGGCGGATATCGTGCTTATTTAAGAAAGAAGCTTGCGGATTTCATGAAGCCGGATGAGAATCAGGAGGAGCGTCTTGCGGATCGCACGAAGGATGTGGAACGCAGCATTATCAAGAAATTTAAGAAGACCATCTGGAGACCGTTCACGAAGGCAATCAACGAGTACGAGATGATCAAAGACGGCGACAAGATTGCAGTATGTATCTCCGGCGGTAAGGATTCGATGCTGATGGCGAAGCTTTTTCAGGAACTTGAGCGTCATGGAAAGAAAAATTTTGAGGTTGTTTTTCTTGTGATGAATCCTGGATACAATGATGTCAATTACGAGACAATCCTCAATAATGCGAAGATATTGAATGTGCCGATTACGGTATTCAAGACGGAAATTTTTGATACGGTTGCGGATATTACGGATTCGCCGTGTTACCTGTGTGCGCGTATGCGCAGGGGGCATCTGTATAGTAAGGCGAGAGAGCTTGGATGCAATAAGATCGCCCTTGGTCATCATTTTGATGATGTGATCGAGACGATCGTGATGGGAATGCTCTACGGAGCGCAGATCCAGACGATGATGCCGAAGTTGCACAGTACGAATTTCCCGGGAATGGAGCTGATCCGTCCACTGTATCTGGTGCGGGAGGATGACATCATTCATTGGGCAAGATACAATGATCTGCATTTTATCCAGTGTGCTTGCCGGTTTACGGAGAATTGTGCATCCTGCGGAGGTACGGAGAAGGGATCAAAGAGAGCGGAGATCAAGGAACTGATCCGTGATTTGGAGAAGAAGAGTCCATATATAGCCAAGAATATATTCCGAAGTGTTGAGAATGTCAATCTCAATACAGTGATTGCGTATAAGAAAGATGGTGTGCGCTATCATTTCCTGGATGATTATGATACAATAATTCAGTCAAGCAAATAAGCTGCGAGACTGCTTGCAGGCAGAACTGCTCATGATAAATTGAAACCGTCGGACAAATAAGCTGCCAGACAGGAAGGTTTGAGAGGAATACGATATGGAAGAGAACGGTGGAGGAAATCTGTTTGAATTATTTTGTGGAATGATTGAAGCATTTGATCCCTGCATGGATGATTATCTGTATGTTTTTGATGTGCAGAATGATCAGTATTATATTTCAAAGAAGGCGATGAAGCGTTTTGCGCTTCCGTCGTTTCAATTTACACATGTGTTGGATACACATCGAAAGTTTGTATATGAGGAAGACGTTGAGATGCTTGAAGCAGATCTGGAGAAGGTTATGTCTGGCGAGAAGCTGGAACACAACCTTACTTATCGTTGGATGAGTGTGGATGGGGAACCAATCTGGATCAATTGCAGGGGCAGGATCATTATTGGAGCCGACGGAAAGCCGCAGTTTTTGGTTGGCTGTATCAATGAGGTCGGAACCAAACCGATTGCAGACAATGTCAGCGGACTGCTGGAGAGTTTTGCAATCAAGGATGCATGGAATCAGCAGCATAATACGATGACAAATGGGTTTGTGCTTCGCATCGGAATTGACAACTTTAAGACAATTAATGAGAAGCTTGGCGTCGAGTATGGCGATTTTATCATACATGAGGTGGCAAACTGTATTCTTGATTGTATTCATGAGGGTCAGAAGGTGTTCCGTGTTGTGGCGGATGAGTTTTTGATCATTGATACGGCTGGTGGAACTGCGAAAGATGCAAAGGCATTATACCGCAAAGTTCGAAGCGGTATTGATCATCTGATAAGAAGAGATAACTATAAGGCGTTCTTTACCATTTCCGGTGGTGTGATCAGTGGGGAGACGTTAGGACAGGTTGATTATAATGAACTGCTGAAATATACGCAGTTTGCGCTCAGTGAAGCCAAGGCACGCGGCAAGAATCAGGTCTACTATTTTCAGGTGGAAGACTATGAGAAGTTTCTGCGAAGAAGAAAGATTCTTGTGGAACTCCGGAAGGCGGTTTCGAATGATTTTGAAGGCTTTGATGTATTCTTCCAGCCAATCATTACAAGAGGTGGCAAGGATCTGTATGCAGCAGAGAGTCTGCTTCGTTTCTGGACATCGGAGAAGGAGACCGTCTCACCGGCTGAGTTTATTCCAATCTTGGAGGAGAGCGGCCTGATCATTCCGGTGGGCAAATGGGTGCTTCACCGCGCACTTGAAATGTGTGTAAAGTGCCGGGAGAAGAGACCGGATTTCAAGGTCAGTGTGAATTTGTCTTATATACAGATCTTAAAGAGTAATTTTTTTAAGGATGTGACAGAGGCTCTTGAACAGTACAAGCTTCGCCCAGACAGCCTGATCATTGAACTGACGGAGAGTGGATATGTGGAGAATTCTCCGGTAGTACGCAAGTTGTGGGAACAGTTGAAAGACAGAGGGGTTCTTATTGCCATTGATGATTTCGGAACCGGATACTCGAATCTTCAGTCGATCGGTAATATGATGCCGGACATTATCAAGCTGGATCGAGGATTTACCGTGAAAGCGCTCAATAATAATTATGAGTATCAGCTTATGAATCAGATTATCCAGCTGATCCATAGTGTGGACTTAAAGGTATGTGTTGAGGGTGTTGAGACGATGGAGGAACTGACAGAAATCGAACGTCTGTCGGCAGACTGCATTCAGGGATATTATTATGGAAAACCTTGCGAGAAGCAGGCTTTCTATAAGGATTTTGTAGAAAAATAAGCGAAATAAAAACAAGCGGGTGGATTCATCGCCCGCTTGTGTCTGTCTTATGGTTATGTAATTTAATCGCCCATCTTTAAAATGTCACCAACATGGGATTTGATGGCAGCGAAACTTTCAGCGCTGATCACATGCTCGATGCGGCAGGCATCCTCAGCGGCAGTCTCTGGATTGACGCCAAGCTTCGTTAAGCATTCTGTAAGAAGCTCGTGTCTCTCATAGATCATTTCTGCAATCTCGAGACCGGATTCGGTCAGATAGATGAAGCCGGCATCCGTTACGGTAATCTGGTTTTTCTCGCGAAGATTCTTCATAGCGATGCTGACACTGGATTTCTTAAAGCCAAGTTCATTGGCAATATCAACGGATCGTACGACCGGTAATTTTTTACTTAATATAAGGATTGTCTCTAAATAGTTTTCGGATGATTCGTTACTGTGCATGATTAACCCTCCATGTATTGCGCAGCTGATACAACTACGTATGAGATATTATATCATACATAACGAAAAAGTGCTAGTAAAAAACTATCAATAAAGTTGTTGACAACTAATGATAGTTAGGGTATACTAACGTTGAATCAGAAAAAACGTATGCATGGGTCGTCCTATTTGAAAGGAGTGGTTGTAATGGGTACAGCAATCGTATTAGTCGTACTGGCTGTTGTAGTTGCATTAGCTACTAAGAGTCTTATTAAAGATAAAAAGAATGGGAAATCCATATCCTGTGGCGGTGACTGCAAACACTGTCATGGATGCCATTAATGAAATGTTCAAAACGCCAAAAAGACCGGCTACATCCGGTCTTTTTGGCGTTGGAGATTTGCAAAGCACTACTTGAATCGTAATTTCTGGCATGATATAATTTGTCTTTGGACAAAATAAGAAGGGAATCGAAGAAGGAACTTATCATGAAGAAATTATTGATCTATCTGAAAAACTATAAAAAGGAATGTGTTCTTGCACCCCTTTTTAAGTTGTTAGAGGCTTCATTTGAACTGATCGTGCCTCTTGTTATGGCTGCAATCATCGATCATGGTATTGCAGTATCAGATCGCCCGTATATCTTTAAGATGGGCGGTGTTCTTGTTTTGCTTGCAGCAGTCGGCCTAACCTGTTCGATTACTGCACAGTATTTTGCGGCAAAGGCAGCCGTCGGATTTGCGACGAAGCTGCGCTATTCGCTTTTTTCCCACATTGAAACTTTATCCTTTTCTGAGATGGATACGGTTGGAAGTTCGACGCTCATTACACGAATTACCAGCGATATCAATCAGGTACAGTCGGGCGTAAATATGGTACTGCGTCTGTTTTTACGTTCCCCATTCATCGTATTTGGTGCGATGATTATGGCGTTTACGGTGAATGTGAAGGCTGCACTTGTGTTTGTTGTGACCATTCCGCTTCTTTCGGTGGTTGTATTCTCGGTTATGCTTGCAAGTATTCCACTTTTTAAGAAGGTACAAAGCGGACTGGATCAGGTACTTGGACATACAAGAGAAAATCTTGAGGGTGCCCGCGTGATCCGTGCTTTCAATAAAGAAGAGGACGAGGCAAGAGAATTTAATGCCAGCAATGAATTCCTGACGAATATGCAGCTCGTGGTCGGAAGAATTTCGACACTGATGAATCCTCTGACGTATATTATCATCAACTGTGCGATCATTGCGGTCATCTGGGTCGGTGGTAAGCAGGTGTATGGCGGCATCATCACACAGGGTGAGGTCGTTGCGCTTGTGAACTATATGTCACAGATTCTTGTCGAGCTGGTAAAGCTTGCGAACCTGATCATCCTGATCAATAAAGCGATTGCCTGTGGAAACCGTATTGAGGAAGTACTTGAGACGAAGTCTTCCATTGTGAATGCACCGTCTGAAGTGAACGCTGCATCTGACAGTGAGAATGCGGTTGTCTTTTCTCACGTCTCGATGGCATATGCATCCACTTCGGAGGAGGCACTTACGGATATTGACTTTACGGCAAAGAAGGGACAGACGATCGGTATCATTGGTGGTACCGGATCCGGAAAGTCGTCGGTTGTGAATCTGATCCCGCGTTTTTATGATGTGTCCAAGGGAAGCGTTCTGGTGAACGGAAGAGATGTGCGAGATTACGATTTAACCGAGCTTCGAGATAAAATCGGTGTTGTTATGCAGAAGGCGGTCTTGTTCCAGGGAACGATCGCAGAGAATCTGCGCTGGGGCAAGCCGGATGCGACGGACGAAGAATTGTGGCATGCGATCGAGGTTGCCCAGGCTACGGATGTTGTGGAAGGCAAGGAAGGAAAGCTTGACTATATGATCGAGCAGGGCGGACGTAATCTGTCCGGTGGACAGAAGCAGCGTCTGACGATCGCTCGTGCGGTCGTGAAGGATCCGGATATCCTGATCCTTGACGACAGTGCTTCTGCACTCGACTTTGCAACGGATGCAAGACTGCGTGCAGCACTTCGCAACCTGCAGGGAAACAAAACGATTTTTATCGTATCCCAGAGAACTTCCTCCATCCAGTTTGCAGACCAGATCATCGTCATGGACGACGGACAGGTCGCAGGCATCGGAACACACGAACAACTGCTTGAACAGTGTGAAATCTATCGTGAGATCTATGAATCACAGTTTAAGAAGGAAGATTTACAGAAGACAAACGAAGGAGGTGTCAGATAATGCAGTCAAAAGAGAAGAGACAGGGACAGCTTGCTACCTTAAAGAAAGTTCTTCATTATATGAAGCATTATATTCCGCTTCTTGTGTTGTCAGTGATTTTGGCGACCGTGAGCGTGGCATTGACTTTGTATTTTCCAATCCTTACCGGTAGAGCAATCGATCTGATTCTTGCAAAAGGCAGGGTTGATTTCGCCGGAATTATTGCTTTGGCGAAGCAGGGCGTGATCGTGATCGCGATTACCGCTGCGGCACAGTGGATCATGAACATGTGCAATAACCGTATGACTTATAATATTGTAAGAGATATCAGAAAGGATGCTTTTGACAAGATTGAGAAGCTTCCATTCAGTTACATTGACAGTCATTCGCACGGAGATATGGTCAGTCGTATTATTGCGGATGTCGATACTTTCGCGGATGGTCTTCTGATGGGATTTACGCAGCTTTTTACAGGTCTTGCGACGATCATCGGAACACTTTTGTTTATGATCTCCATCAATATTAAGATTACGCTTGTTGTTGTCATCCTGACACCAATATCACTTTTCGTGGCAAGCTTTATTGCGAAGAAAACATATTCGATGTTCCAGCTGCAATCAAAGACACGTGGTGAACAGACGGCTTTAATCGAGGAGATGATCGGCAATCAGAAGGTTGTGCAGGCATTTAATCATGAGGATGAGGCACTTGAAGAGTTTGATGAAATCAACAATCGCCTGCAGAAGTATTCTCTGCGCGCGACATTCTTCTCAAGTCTGGTGAATCCGAGTACGCGTTTTGTCAACAGTCTTGTTTACGCGGCAGTAGGTATTACCGGAGCGCTGGCGGTTATCCTTAAGGGAGGCGCGTTTACGGTCGGTAATCTGTCCTGCTTCTTATCGTATGCGAACCAGTATACGAAGCCGTTCAATGAGATCTCCGGTGTTGTGACGGAACTTCAGAATGCGCTTGCCTGCGCGGCAAGAATTTTTGAATTGATCGAGGAACCGGCAGAGGTTGCGGATGATGCGGATGCGTATGTGCTAAAAGAGGCAGACGGAACGGTGGATATTGAGGATGTATATTTCTCCTATGTTCCGGATCAGCATCTGATCGAAGATTTTAATCTGCATGTGAAGCCTGGACAGCGTATTGCAATCGTTGGACCGACCGGATGTGGAAAGACAACACTGATCAACCTGTTGATGCGTTTCTATGATACGAATTCCGGCAGGATCAAGGTCAGCGGACATGATATCATGCACATGACAAGACAGAGTTTACGGGCAAACTATGGTATGGTGCTGCAGGAAACGTGGCTGAAAAAAGGAACGATCCGGGACAACATCTGCATGGGTAAGCCGGATGCGACGGAAGAGGAGATGATCGCTGCCGCAAAGGCGTCACATGCGCACAGCTTTATCAAGCGTCTGCCGCATGGATATGACACATTGATCAGTGAGGATGGAGGCAATCTGTCGCAGGGACAGAAGCAGCTTCTTTGCATTACGCGTGTTATGCTTTGCCTGCCGCCGATGCTGATTCTGGATGAGGCAACGTCATCGATCGATACACGCACGGAGATTCGTATTCAGAAGGCGTTCCTGACGATGATGCAGGGGAGAACAAGTTTTATTGTTGCACACCGTCTCTCTACAATCCGCGAGGCGGATGTCATCCTTGTTATGAAGGACGGCAAGATCATCGAGCAGGGAAATCACGAGACACTGCTTGCACAGAACGGATTCTATGCAAATCTCTACAACAGTCAGTTTGCATAAATAAAAACACGGATGGCCGCTTTGGTCATCCGTGTTTTGTTGTAAAATAATGATTTCAGTTATTCGTCCTTCTTGTCTGGATCCTTGTAAGAATAAGCATTTGATATCTTACAGTTCTCGGTAATCAGCGTAACCGGATCACGATAGAAAGCAATGACCGGTGTACCGACCTCAAGCGTATCGTAAAGCTTCTTAGCAATCTTCTCCGGGACATTGATGCATCCGTGAGATCCGGAAGTCTTATAGATTTCTCCACCAAACGAGCTGCGCCAGCTCGCATCATGGATTCCTACGTTGTAAGCAAAAGGCATAAAATATTTGACATTGGATGCATAGTTTTCACCGACGAGCGTTGCATCCTTTTGTTTGTAGACGATTTTGAATACACCGTCCGGGGAACCATTCTTCCTTGCAATATTACCGGAGACGATATCGGTCTCTGTGATCAGTTTTCCCTCTTTGTAATACCACAGGTGCTGCTTCGTATAATCAATTTCAACGTAAGTGCCACCGATATCATCCAGTCCGCTTTTCTCTGCGGTCTGTTCATAGACAGGTTCACGTTCCACAGGCGTGCCGCCGGTCAAGTCTTTCTTTAACTGTTCAGCTTCCCTGGACTTACTGATGACCCATCCGTAGTCGCCACCTCCGATCTTCACGGTGTCACCGGAGGAGGTCTTAAAATCTCTGACATCTCCGTATGTATTGTAGGTGCTGGCCAGATGCTGTACAAACTGTGCCAGTTTCTCGTCGTTTAATTTCACATTTCCGTCATCCCTGATGTCTAACATATGGAGAATCGTCCTGGAGTCCAGATTTTCATCCACGCCATCGATCAGATAGTGAACGGTGGAAGCAGTGTATTTGGTAATCTTATCCATCGTGTCACTGATGATGCTGTCCGAGGCATGTACCGCAGGTTCTTCATAACAGGCATCGGAGAGTGTAATCTTCGTCTCCTGATTGTCCACCGCCTGCGTGATCTCCCTTAACACCTGATCGTGGATCGGCTCGTTACCATCGACTTCATCGATTACCTTTGCATCATCTTCTGACAGGTCAATGCGCGCATCTTCGGGCTTGGTAATGTAGTCTTCGTCAAAGATGGTAAGATCATCTATGAGATCTGTCAAAGCGTCCTTATCATAGGTGAAGGAACGGTTCATCTCGTACGCATGTGTACGGAAAATCTGGACGGGCCAGGTGAATCCGTTCTGTTTCTTGAGTAAGGCAGCCTCTTCACCATTTGCCTGATATCGGTAATCAAAATCAGGTCCTGCGATATGGAATTTGTTGCCCTCTCTGTCAAGCACGGTCAGGAGATAAGTGCTTGCTCCGTCTGTGTGTTTACTCTCCACATAATCCGCGGTCTTATTGCCGCAGGCGAGATCACCGATCGTTGTCTTCGGGAAAAAGTGGTTGTTATAATAGATACCGAAACCAATATATACGCCAAGAAGAGAGGCGGCGGTTCCGGTCAATGCAGCGACTGCGATCGCACGGTTGCGGCGTTTCTTTCGCCTTACTGTAAGCTTTGTTTTGTTTGTTGCCATATAAGATTCCTTCCTTTAAGTGTGTTAACTTTCGAAAAAGCTAAGATGTCTCAGGGAACACTTAAGCAACACGTTATCGAAAGTAATATTTAAGCGCGCGGCTTTAAGTGTGATACCGGCATATATACCGGGATGCCATCTTTGTAGGAGATAGAAACTTCTCCCTGAATCAGTGGTTTTAAGTATTCATATAATGCAGGTGTGATATCATTGCCCGTCTCGTTGATCCATTCACGCGGAATGGATTTGGCCTCGTTTGCAATACCAGCGATCGATGCGTGATCGTAGCGAACCTCATAAGGGGTGTTGGATACACGCTCTAATGTTACCATGCTTGCGGTAATCCCTTCCTCCGCAAGAGATACCGCTTTATTGCCAAGTGTGAAGGATTCATTTAAATCGGTAGCGGACGCCATATGTGCCGCACAACGCTGGAGTACATTAACTTCTACAGAACGCACCTTGACGCCGATATTTTCCTTTACAAGAAATTCAAGTGCTTTACCGGCACCGGAAAGCTGCTGGTGTCCGAACTGGTCTGCGACAGCCTTGGATGCGGTAATGTAATCCCCGTTCTCGTCGCGGATTCCTTCGGATACTGCAACGATCACGTTATTGAGTGTCTTTAATTTCTCACGGATATCATTTAAGAACTGTTCCTTGTCAAAAGCGACCTCCGGAAGATAGATCAGGTGCGGAGCCGTATTATATTCATTTCTCGCCAAGGCACTTGATGCGGTCAGCCAGCCGGCGTCGCGTCCCATGATTTCTACGATCGTAACACTTTTTACCGCGTAAATAAAAGTGTCGTGTGCCACTTCGAGCATAGTGCTTGCGATATATTTGGCAGCAGAACCGAATCCCGGTGTATGATCGATCACGCACAGATCGTTATCAATTGTCTTCGGAATGCCGATAATACGAATATCACTATTGATTTTGGCGGCATAATCGGATAACTTAAGAACCGTATCCATGGAATCGTTACCACCAATGTAAAAGAATGCCTTAATGTTTAATTTGGCAAACTGATTAAAAATAAATACATAAGGAGAATCGTCATCCTTGTAATTCGGAAGCTTATGTCGGCAGGAACCGAGATACATCGCAGGTGTCATCTTAAGGCGTTCGAGTTTCTCTTCGTCATCGATCATCTCGGTGAGATTTAAATAGTTTTCGTTTAAAATTCCGAGAATTCCGTTGATCGATCCGTAGCAGGTAGCGTATTTGCCGGAGCGCATTACTCCGTCGATCACTCCCGCTAAGCTGGCGTTGATGGCTACAGTTGGGCCGCCGGACTGGGCAACCATACAGTTTGACTGATTCATTGTAATCTCCTTATTGTGTATTTTAACTATTCTCTTCTGTAAGAATAGTTATGATATAATTTTAAAATGACTACTGAAGGCGCATGGCATATGCACCGCATAATCATATAGATTGTAGTATCAAACATTATTTTTAGCAAGGGTTAAAATGAAAAATATGAATAAATACGAAGATTGTTTATTGTGTCCCAGAAAATGTGGCATAAACAGAAGCACCGGACAAACAGGTGTATGTGGCGTTTCATCTGAAATAAAGGTGGCGCGAGCAGCACTTCATTATTGGGAGGAGCCGTGCATATCAGGAAAAAAAGGAAGTGGGGCAGTTTTTTTCTCAGGCTGCAGCCTGCACTGCGTGTTCTGCCAGAACAGGGAGATTTCTGACGGAAAAGCGGGAAAGGTGATCAGTAAAGAGCGGCTGAGTGATATCTTTATGGAACTGGCGGTCAAAGGCGCAAATAATATCAATCTGGTCACACCGGGGCAGTATATCCCTGATATAGTGTGGGCGGTAAACGATGCAAAAAGCCGCGGTATGAAGCTTCCTATTATATACAATACGAGCGGATATGAAAATGTGACAGAGCTAAAGCTGCTTGAGGGCATAGTGGATGTGTATCTTCCGGATTTTAAATATATGGACAGTACGCTTTCGGCAAGGTATTCAAGGGCAAAGGATTATCCGTCTGTCGCAAAGCAGGCACTTTCAGAGATGGTCAGGCAGCAGCCGGATGTCGTGATTGACGATGCGACAGGACTCATACAAAAGGGAGTTATTGTGCGACAGCTTCTACTGCCGGGACATGTGAATGATGCAAAGGCTGTACTTAAGTACCTGTATGATACATATCATGATCACGTATATATAAGCATGATGAGCCAGTTTACGCCGATTGCACTAAAGGATTATCCTGAGATAAACCGCACAGTGACAAGGAGAGAGTATGAAAGGCTTGTTGACTATGCCCTTGAAATAGGAATCACGAATGCATTTATACAGGAGGGTGACGTGGCAAAGGACAGCTTCATTCCGGCATTTGACTGTGAGGGAGTATAATATTTACCGTTTTTCTTAATAAAATAGTAAGAATTGGCAGGCAAAAATGACTGGATTTTGTGACGTCGGTGTAGTACTATGGTTATGTGATATTTTTTAACTGTGAAGGCACTGAACAGTTACGATATTTTGTTATTACTCACATCCCGGTGTGACAGATGATAATGTTTTTAATCACACAGGATACATTATTCAATAGAGGATACAGTGATGAAAAATATAGAAGAACAGCAGATAATAATTGAATGTCCGAATACTATCTTTCATCTATACATTGACAGTGAGGATGAGCTTTCAAAGGTTAAGGTGTTTATGAACAATATGAAGAATGTTGATTCGATAAGTCTGCATGATATATACAACTGGTGCAACAGACAGCATGTGCAGTACACGACGACATTTAATTATGACAGTAAAATGACCTTGACAGAAATGATAAAATCCTACATATTTTACTTTAAACAGAAGCTTAGATATGTAAATAACAGTGATAGGATGATAGAAACATGAGATACCCTGAATTTCTAAAGGATGGAGGAACAATAGGCTTTGTGGCGCCTTCGATGGGCTGTACAACAGAGCCGTACAGGAGTGCCTTTGACAATGCCATTAAAAGGTTTCACAGCATGGGTTATAAGACGATAGAGGGACCTAACTGCTGGTGATGACCTGGTGCGGCGGCTTCGACATCATCTATGCGTTGCAGGACGC
>OGKS01000736.1_pt1 | contig 17466 bp, 15 predicted proteins | sample 1572491 | NCBI WGS metagenome assembly OGKS01 (sample SAMEA2582153, study PRJEB24529) | metagenome | biome: Human gut stool | place: China | collected 2011
CCTTGGTCTGTCCAACGAAGAAAGCGCCCATCGGACTTCCGGTGAGGTCCACGCCTTTTTTCTCAATATCGTTGAACATCTTCACAAAGTTGCGGACAAATTCCGTGATCTGTGACTGGTAATACGGCACGCCGAGCGCATCCACCGTCTCGCCGCAGACCAGCTGCGATCCTTCCATATTCGCTGCACGCTCCGCCGGAACTTCCTCGGTCAGGTTAAACTTGATGCTCGTGATACCATCCGGGCCGATCGTCGCCTCCCAGCTATCATAGTTGTAATGGCGGCTATTGATCGTAAGCACTCCGTTATCCGGCAGATTAACTGCATTCATATCGGTTGTGCTCGGGAACGTCATCGTGATACTGCTGCGCGTCACGCCATCCGCATCGGTTGTATTCTCAACACTGTCTACCGTTCCTGTCATGTTCTCCGCATTGTTACCGTCTCTTACTGCAAAAAGCGCCTTAAGGCTTCCTCCCGCAGTACCGGATGTCGCCGCGAAATCCATCCCGGTGTCGGACCAGACGATCGAGTACAATCCGTCCGCATCACTCTGGTTATTTTTATAATCGGACGTATTGCAGTCCAATGTCCGGTAATCGTTTCCATCGACCAGAACCTGTCCGTTGATGATCACGCGGTAATTCGTTCCGCCAAGGTTCTGTCCGTATGTATTATGTACTTCATATTCCTGTGTTTCAACATTTACGAGTTCGGAAAGCTGATCGATCAGGTTTGCTCTCTGATCGCGAAGCTCATTCGCATGTCCGCCGCGAACCTCGATCATATTGATCTCTTTATTTAAGATGGCAACCTTCTGTGAGATTGCATTCACGGTTTCCACACTGCTTTTGATTTCCTCGTTGGCATCTTCCTGCATCTGCGTCAGGTTTGTGGACAACTCGTTAAAATAGGTACACAGACTCTGTGCCTGATGGATGAACTGGTTGCGGACGCTGACTTCTTCTCCCTTCGTCTTTAAGGTATCAAGTCCTGCAAACATCTTGGAGAAAATTGATGTAAATCCCGTCTGTGTGCTGTCATCCTTGATCACGTCCTCCACCTGATACAGATAGTACAGCTTCTGCTCATAGTAACCCTTGCTGGAGCTGTTCTGCCAATATTTGGTATCGTAATAGAGATTTCTCTCCTGTGTGATCGCAGTGGCGGTAACACCGGTTCCGGTACTTCCGTAGCGACTGTACACACGGATTGGATCCGTCGACTGCAATGTCGTTGTCTGTCTGGTATATCCCTTCGTCTGCACATTGGCAATGTTGTTGGCAGTCGTATTTACCGAAGTCTGAAATGAGGACAGAGCACTTGCCCCAATATTAAGTCCGAAAAATTGTGATGGCATATTTTACTCCTCCTGTTCCCTAAATCACTACTTAAGTCCCGTCACGATCAGTTCCGTCATCTCGCTGATCACGTTCATGAATCGGCTCGCCGCGTTATATGCAGACTGGAACTTGATCATATAAGTCAGTTCCTCATCGGATGACACACCGATTACCTGCTGGCGCTTGTTATCTACGGAACTTACGGTTCCCTCCATCGTCTCAGTCGCTGACTGATAAGTGTTTCCAATGATTCCAAGCTGCGATACCATCTTGTCATAATATTCCTCAAAGGTACATGGCTTCTGATCGTCCGGACTGAGTACCATATCCTTGACGTTCCATGCATTCGCCAGGCGGTGTCCGAAATCATAATCAACGGCTCCGTTGGCAGTGTAAGCCGGCATCAATGTAATCTGTCTCTTGAGATCCGAATTGATTGATACCGAACCGATGCTGTACATCGTGGACGTATTGTTCGGATCCTCTTCATTATATATATAATAGGTCTTGCCGTCCGTTCCGGTCACTTCCGTATAACGGTCCACGCCGACCCTTGTAAAAAGCTCTCTCGGTGGAAGCTTTCCATCCACACCTCTCGCACAGTTGTCTGCGTCGAGAATCTTTGTGCCTGCCGGATATACCGTACCATCCACAGAAGTAATCGCATCCTTAGATTCCACATTCGGACAGTACACATCATTCATCGCTTTCACGATTCTGGAAAAAAGCGTATCAATCTGGGCTTCCACTTCCATTACGGTGCTTCTCGATACCTTATCGTATGCCTCATTCGTCGTAAGATCCGATGCTACTCCGTATCGGTCTCCTCTTGCGAGAAGCTTGGATTTGATTCCGCCTATATCGGTATTCATCTCGGTCGAGATCGCATCCTCAAGACGAAATACCGAGACGTATTTTTCATTCGCTGCGTCTGACTGATGCGGCCAGTAGGGGGTATAGAAACCGGTGCCTTTGGCAGAATTCAGGCCAATATTGTTGCATCTGTGGTCATCAATAAAACGTACGCCCTCAAAGTCGACAAAACAGAATCCGGTCGCATCCTCTGTCACGTCCATTCTTCCGTACTGTCCGAGTTCGTCCAGCAGGCTATCCCTCTCATCGCGAAGTGTCATAGCCGTCTCAACACCGCCCGCCTCTACTTTCTGAATTTTGAGATTCAGTTCATAAACGCGGTTTCCAATCTCATTGACACGATCAACGTCATCTTTAATTTGCTGGTTAATGTTGGATTGATAACTCTTGAGATCCGAATAGATCGACTGACTTCTGGTTACCAGCAATTCCGCTTTTTGCAGAACAAGGTTCTGATTGGTGGAGATTGCAGGCTTCGTGGAAAGTTCCTGAAACGCCTGCCAGAGGTTGTTCACACTCTCCTTGAACTGTTCTCCATTCAGCTCCTGCATCAGGTCTTCCACATAAGTTGCGACCTCATACTGCGCGGAGTAGAATTCCTTTCTGCCGGTTTCCTGACGGTAAGTCTTGTCGAGAAAGATATCTCTTGCATGTGCAACATCGCCGATCGACACGCCCAGTCCTGACTGCTGCATGTTAACACGGCTTGTCTGATCTTTGATTTTGATATAATTTTTGTCTGCAAAGCGAACCTGCTCACGAACGTATCCCTTGGTGTCTACGTTGGCAAGGTTGTTTGCAGTTGTGTTTAATGCATTCTGTGCATTCTGGAGACCCGATGCTCCGACATAGAGAGATCCGAATCCGTTTGCCATACCTTGTTCCTCCTTCATGAACATCAGCCATTCCAATTCGTTGCGCGAAGGGCTGACGCTGCATGTTAAGTTTTCACAGAAAACTTAACACTTTTTTAGCTCGTAGCATCAAAGCCACCACCACCCAACAGAGAGCCCGTGTTATAGGCACTCTTGTCGTAATTGGCAGTCTCAGGGGCCTGACGAAGGCTTTTGAACAAAGTCATGTCGAATTCGTTTAACTCGATTGCCTGACGGATCAGAATCGCATTCTGATCGCTCAGTGTCTTCATCTGATTGGCTGCGGTAAGCAGGCTGTCTCTAGCCTCGGTAAGCTGCTCCTGTACTTTCGGCTGCGTGTCCAGCAGAGAGATGAGTCTTGTAACTGTCATCTTTCCATCGGTTCTGCCAAGTACCGTTGCAATATCCTTAAGGATCTGGATCTGTTTGTTGCTGTACGCGATCAGATCATCGCCTGCCAGCTGTTCCTTCGTTGTAATCTCCTCAAGCGTAGCGACATCCGCTGCGATCAGAACATCCTTCTTGCGTTCTTCATAACCGACGAGCGTTGTATAAATCTGCTTTTCTGCTTCAAGTACATTTACAAGTTCTTCTACTAAACTAGCCAAATCCAAATCCTCACTTACTAAATAAGACTATTATTATACTTCTCCAGCAGCTTGCTGGCGAAATCGCCCGGCTCAACGGAATAAGTTCCTGCGTCAATCATTGACTTAAGCTGTGCAACCTTGTCCTCCCTGATGTCCGAAGCTTGTGATACTGCAGTCTTTGCAACCTGATAATCACGACCAGCCTGTGAGATGGATACCTGATCTCTCGGTGCACTGACACTGGATGTCTTCTGTGTCTTGAAGTTACTCTGTACGCCATACAGCTGCGCAACCTGGTTATATGCATCAATACGCATAACAGCATCTCCTTTCTTCCTTGAAAATCTAAATGACATTTCTGTCATCAATAAGCTTTCTACATTGTTTATCGGTTGTTTGCCGGGATACTTTAGAGGGAAAATTATTTTTCTTTCAATTCTCTTTCATTTTGCCGGCATGCCTTGACAATACGAGGTTTTATGCCTTATACTTAAATCTCCGAGTAGCCGGGGTGGTAGCGGTACCTTGAACCAACAATCCGCTATAGTTGGGGTGATATCTCGTAGAGGGTCCAAACGGTGGAGCTGCCCTTGGTAAGTGGCGTTGACGTCTGGGTCTTACGCAATGGGAATCTGTGAACCGGGTCAGGGTAGGAATACAGCAGCTCTAAGCAGAAGCTCTCATGTGCCGTAAGGTCGCCTGGAGGGAGTTAACTGCTAAGGTAACGTCTGTCGAATGGATTCGAAGCGGGATACTCGGTTTTTAATTGTCATTTATATATGGAAACGCAATGATGCTCCGCCAAAGTGGCGGGGTTTTTCTTTTCTGCTTTGGTTTATTGAAATAAACCTTGACATTTTGGGTTGATAGTTATAAACTTGTTTTAAGGTTGGTGGTTATAACCATCTGATACGAAATACTTGAACAACCTGCAGGTGATATATAACCACATATTTCAAACAATGATATGGAGGTAATTCCTATGGATTATGCAAAATTATGTGACAGCGATTACCGCTTCATGTGTGTGGTCTGGGATCATGCACCACTGGGCTCTGGAGAACTGGTAAAGCTTTGTCAGGAAGAACTCGGATGGAAGAAATCAACAACTTACACGGTCGTACGCAAGATGTGTGAAAAAGGATACATCTCCAACGAGAATGCAACCGTCACGGTTCTGATTCCAAAGGCGCAGGCGCAGAGGGAGGAATCACAGTATTTCGTTGACCGCACCTTTGACGGCTCTCTTCCCAGTTTCGTGGCAGCCTTTCTTGGCGGAAAGAAGATTTCCGGTGAAGACGCAAAGAAGCTGAAGAAAATGATTGACGAACATAAAGAAGCCTAGCTGAAGAAAACGATCCATGAGCACAAAGAATCTTAGCAATAGAAACAACGAAAACAACGGAAATGATGTATCCTGCAGATGGCACCATGATAAACCGATCTGCATCCGATTGCTCAGAAAGGAATGGCTATGTTAAGCGAATTAAGTCAAATTTTCCTTACTTTTTTACAAAAAAATATGACCGTAGCGGTTGTAATCTTCGCAGTTCTTCTGGCGCGCCTGCTTCTGCGCAGGATGCCAAAGAAATACTCCTATGTTCTTTGGTCACTCGTCGGAATCCGCATGGTCTTTGATCTGTCGATTGCCTCAAGGCTCAGTGTATTCAATCTGTTTCGTTCCTTTGCCGGCCGCGCGTCGACTGCGGAAACGATGCTGTCCCCAAAAGGCGTAACAAATCCGGCCGGTACCGCTGCTGCTTCCGGCGCAATGGGTACAACCGGAACCGCTGCTTCCAATGCGATTTCCGGGAATGCAGCCACAAGTGTTACGGCGCATTCCCTTAGCACAACCCAGATGCTCCTTGGAATTCTTGGATGGATCTGGCTGATCGGAGTCGGGCTTTTCGTGGCATATGGTATCTATTCTTATATCAAATGCAGGATGCTTGTGCAGACAGCAGTCCTTGCAAATGATATCGATCTGCCTATCTCTTCGCGCAGCCACGTATCCGGTCGGAAGGCGCATTTGTTTGCAGATTCAGACATAACATCCGTTATGCGAAAAGGCGGCATAACCGTATGGGAATGCGACCGGATTCCTTCGCCTTTTGTCCTTGGAATTCTCCGGCCGCGGATTTATATCCCGTTCCGGATGGGCGAGCAGGAACAAGCCTATATTTTAGCACACGAGCAATATCATGTGCGGCGTCTCGATCCGCTTTGGAAGCTGATCGCGTTCCTGCTGCTTGCCGTATACTGGTGGAATCCGCTGGTATGGATCGCCTTTTTCTATATGGTACGTGACATGGAGATGAGCTGTGATGAGGCGGTCATTGAGCAGTTTGGCAGCAACATTAAACAAGGCTATAGCAACTCTCTTCTGGAGTTTGCGATGGAGCGTCACCCGTATTCGTTCGCTCCGGTCGCTTTCGGAGAGGGCGATGCGGGAAGGAGGATTAAAAACGTGTTGAATTTTAAGAAACCACAGACATGGCTTGCGATCATTGTGATCGTCCTGCTTGTGATCGTCGGCATCAGCTGCCTGACGAACGGCAGAGATGCAAAACAGGATACGCAAAACACACAGACAAACAGTTCCGAACAGGTTTCCCCGGATACACAGGACGGTCAGCTACAGGGAACGGAAATACCCGAATCCCAAGCGCAGGCCTCGTCGGAATTGAATAGTGCGGCAGAGGGTACTACGGAAGTTTCCGACAAAGTACCGGTAAAAGGCCTGATGAAATGGGCACTGGCATTCTGCAACCGAGATGTCGTCAGCGTCAAGGATCTTGCCAGTGAGAGTGCGTTAAAAGATCTGAAGGATCAGAATCTTCTAGATGAGAATGATAACCTCGGCTGGTCCAGTCCGTGGCCGATGGCAGAATTCGATGATGGTAAGGCCGGATATCAGATTACGAATGTAGATGCGGATAAGAATACCGCAACGATTCTATACTATGCATGGACATCTGATCCACATATAACGGCTTGGGTCGAGACGCTTCACTACGAAGTGACAGATGGAAAGTTAGAGGTGATCCACGAGGAACTGAAGATGCTCGACGTGATTTCCAGCGGTGCAGAGTTTGAAGCAGCTTATCCAAACGATATTACAGACACTATGATGGATTATCAGACAAACGGTCTTGGCAGAACATTAAGCGAACATGCAATGTCCGCAAACGGAATGAGTCCTGACGGTGAATACAACCTGACGGATCCGGTTGAAGCAGCCCGCTATCTAATGAATCTGCTGCCAAATGATCGTAAGGTGGAAATTACAGCCGATAAAAAGGGGGATCTCGTTGACCTCACAGTTCATTTTACCGAAGATGATGTGACACACACGATAACCATGGAGCGCCCTTGGAGCACAGACGGCATATGGGTTGTGCGCCAGATCGATCCGCCAATTGCTATCAATATTGCAGATTAAAGTAACCATCCAATTTATGTACCCAACTACTCTACAAAATGATTCAGAAAAGCGCAGTTCTCAATGAGCTGCGCTTTTTTCAAGAGGGAGTGAGTTATGCAATATTTCCGTTTACAGTTAGGGTAACAACCAGACATAAAGGCCGGATGTAAATTCACCATTTGCATCCGGCTTTTTGTGTGAAATTGCTCGATTGGTTGGAAAAGTTGCAAAAATGGGCGTGTTTTAGGTTGGAAAAATAGCAAAAACAGGTGTATTTCGGGTTGGAAAAATAACATACTATATCGCAGAGGTAATAAATATAATTAAACGTTTCCAAGATAGTTTTACAAGCCGAGTCCAGCTCGAATACGCCTTCGGCTTCTTCTCGCTGGTGGGCTGGCGCCCAATAAGTCTAGAAAAAAAGAAGTGCGAAATGATGAATAAATTCCTCATTCGCACTTCTTTTTTCTATCCTTACTCGGCTTGTAGCTTATCCAAAGTATCTATCTAACAGACCCTTGAGAGCCTTTCCGTGGCGAGCCTCATCGCGAGCCATCTCATGAACGGTGTCATGGATTGCGTCAAGGTTGTTCTTCTTAGCGCATTTTGCAAGGTCAAACTTTCCTGCTGTTGCACCGAACTCACAGTCAACTCTCCAGGCAAGGTTGTCCTTTGTTGTAGCCTTCATGTTTGGCTCAAGATCCTCACCTAACATCTCAGCAAATTTTGCTGCGTGCTCAGCCTCTTCGTAAGCTGCCTTCTCCCAGTAGAGACCGATTTCCGGATATCCCTCACGATGCGCAACACGTGCCATGCAAAGATACATTCCAACTTCTGAGCACTCGCCCTCGAAGTTTGCCTTCAGCTGATCGAAGATGAACTTCTTATCTTCGTCGCTGATTTCAGGATTATTCTTAACGGTTGAAGCGTATACGCCAAACTCATGCTCAGCTGCGAGAGTAAGCTCTCCCTCTACCTTCTTGAACTTATCAGCGCCAACGTGGCATACCGGACACTCTGCCGGTGCTGCTTCTCCTTCATAAATGTAACCACATACTGTACATACCCATTTTGCCATAATTCATGTCCTCCTTAATATTATTTAGCTTGTTTGTTTTCTCGCGCAACTCGGGCACAATCCGGAAAATTGAATCGTATGCTTTTCAATGATCCCATCAAAATGCTCCGCTGCTAATTGGTTTAATACATCCTGCTGCGGTAGATCAAGATCCATCACACAACCACAACTTCTGCAACCGAAGTGGTAATGTGGCTTCGGATTTCCATCAAAGCGATCCGGACCTCCACTCACCGTAAGCTTCTGAATCTCCCCGAGATCCGCCAAAAGCGACAGATTTCGGTATACGGTTCCTAAGCTGATATTCGGAAACTCATCCTTGATATCCATATAGACGGTTTCCGCGGTAGGATGATCGTAACGACCAATCAGACATTGCTGAATTGCGTCTCGTTGCTTGCTTCGTTTAATCATTGTAACTCCTTAATTAATAATAAGAACTGTTACTGTTATTATAATATACGCAGGATGCATTTTTGTCAACTGTTTTTTCTCAGTTATTTCTATTTTGTTTCCGTTTTTGATTTTACATACTTCGTTTCTAATTGTATTTTCGAATAAATACGCTTTTTCCATCATAAACTGCTAACAATAAGTAGTAGGAGTTCCTCCATTGAAACGATTTGTTACTTATCTGTACGAATACGACCGGACGATCCGCGGTCGCAACGTCGGCTTTATCCGCAATGACATACGAAACGACCGCTGTCTGATGGATATTCATATCCGGGGCTTAGAACGCATCAAAGAGAAAGCGCCCATCTATCTGATTGTCCGGGACGGCGAATGCGTCGGAATTCCAGCCGGGGAGATTGTCATCTCGCAGGGCATAGGTAATGCATTCCTTGAACTTCCGGGGAATCACATCGGAAAAACAGACTATAATTCCAGCGACATCCAGGCTGTGATCGTGCGCTACGGGAACGGGAAAATGTTGCTTGGCAGCTACGTGCAGCATCCGGCAAGCGATCTACTCAGCGGAACCTTCACCAAGTGGGAAGCACAGGCAATTCCAGAGAGCCCGGAACCGGATCCGAATGCCACACGGGGCGAAAATGACGACTCCGGCTCCATTCGCCCCGTTTCTGAAATCTCGCGGGGTCAAAATGACGATTCCGGCTCTATTCGCGCCGTTTCCGAAATCCAGCGGGGCCAAAACGACGATTTCAGTTCCATTCGCCCCGTTTCTGAAATCCCGCGGGGTCAAAACGACGATTCCAGCTCCATTCGCCCCGTTTCTGAAATCCAGCGGGGCCAAAACGACGATTTCGACTCCACGCGCCCCGTTTCTGAAATCCAGCGGGGCCAAAATGACGATTTTGACTCCACGCGCCCCGACGCACTAAGGCAGCAGGGCACAGCGGCGCCGACAGAAGAGAAATTGTGTCCGCCGACCTACAAGCGAATCGCCATCACAGATATCCGCTCGCTTCCATCGCGCAATTGGCATCTGTGCAGCAATAGTTTCCTTGTGCACGGCTTTTTCTGCTATCATTATCTGGTCTTAAAGAAAGTAAACGCCCCTGACGGCACACAGATTTATCTCGGAGTTCCCGGAATCTATGCCAGTCAGGAGCACATGATGGCTTTATTATTCGGTTTCAATGATTTTGAAGTTGACACAGACCACATAACGCAAGCGGACTGCGCTCCAACGGAAAAGGCACAAACGGATTCGAATCATGATCCTTCTTTAAGCGACGCAGCGGCAGATACCTTGCAGCCGTCCGAAGGAACCTTCGGCTACTGGTTGTGCCAGCTTGAAGTCTGAAGATCCGAAGGAAGAATACTGTATAGCGCATGGCTTTGCCATGTGCCATGCAGGAAGAGGTAATCGCGGCTGATGCCCTCAAAGACAAAGCCGACACGATTCAGCAGACGAATACTTGGAATGTTATCCGGCAATACCCACGCCTGCACACGATGCAGCTGCAATTCATAGAAAATCACCTCTAACACCTTCGTCAATGCCTCCGTTGCGTAACCCCTGTGGTGAACCTCACTCGAAAACTTGTACCCGATCTCACAGGAGTTTGAAAATCCCCTCACAATGTGATGAAAACTGATGGTTCCGATAATCCGCTTCGGATCCGCCTTCTCATACACATAAAAACGAAAAAGTGTCCCCTGTACCGCCATATTGTATTCAAAAGAAAGGATCTGCTTCTGAAAACTGACCGTATAAAAACCTTCCGCCCGATCCGGCTCAAAGCGCTCGAACAGTTCCTGGTCCCGCATATAGAAATCCAGCACCTGAGCAGCCTCCGTCGGTTTAATGATTCTTAAAATTAGTCGTTCTGTTTCATATTCAAAAAGCATTCTTTCTTTCCTTAATCCATGTTATAATCATACATAATATTATATATATTCCGAGGGGAAAGTCTATGACCGAAGATGAAAAATTTATGAAAGCGGCTCTCAAGCAGGCTAAGAAAGCATATGCCATCGACGAAGTTCCGATTGGCTGCGTGATCGTACAGGACGGACATATTATTGCGCGCGGATATAACCGTCGCAACATTGATAAAAATACATTAGCCCACGCGGAACTTGCCGCAATCCGTAAAGCAAGCAGGAAGACCGGCGACTGGCGACTTGAAGACTGTACCATGTACGTGACACTTGAGCCTTGCCAGATGTGTGCCGGTGCGATCGTGCAGTCCCGCATGAAGCGTGTCGTTATCGCATCCATGAATGCCAAGGCCGGTTGCGCAGGATCGGTACTGAATCTGTTACAGATGCAGCAGTTCAATCATCAGGTAGAGATCACACAGGGAGTTCTTCAGGAAGAATGTTCCGAAATGCTCTCTTCCTTCTTCCGCAAATTGCGTGAACGCAAAAAACAAGCCACACAATCAACGAACATATAACGATACTATTTGCGAATCCCGGAACCTAAGCTCCGGGATTTTTCACGCACACATCGTTTCCCCGAACCTTATTTATGAAGCATATTCCGGCATAACTTCTTCACCTTCGCTCCCGGCAACGTAATGCACCTTCGAAATGGTCGCATCACCAGCCAAAGGCGCGTCACAATCCGATACCACACATTATCTGTGGAAATCAATTTCCCTTTGCGCACAAATCCAGTCATGATTCCAAGGAACTGCTCCCTGCGAAGCGGCCCTTCCACCTGAACCTGATTATCCCCCACCATATAGTAACCATCTTCTTTGCAACGCCAGATTCGATGCAGCACCAGAATTCCGGTATCTCTGCGATATAAAGCAACATCCCCTCTGCGCAATGCACGCTCCGGCAGCGGAGAGAGAATCACTTCATCTCTTCCCGGCACAAGAAGCGGATACATACTGTATCCCTGCGGATAGAGCTGTATCGATTGTCCGCCGCTCAACAATGCTTCGATATCTATATTTTTCTCCATCCCTTCTGCCATTACAAAATCCTTTCGATAATTCCCTGCTATGTTTCCTCATTGTAGCATTTTCCCTTGTAAAATGCTATACTGAAAGGGATTATAAACCAATAAGGGAGTTTCCGAAAATATGAAAATTCGAGATGGTTATCAGAAGATAATTTTAGCAAATGAAACGTATTTGATGCCTTATGGCCAGAATGCTGCCAGCCGCGCTCATGCATTGAAATTGAATGCTACAAGCGAATTTCTATGGGATGCACTCGTGAGAGGTCTTGACGAAGATCAATTACTCTCCCTTGCCGCGAAAGAATTCGAGGCAACCGAAGAAGACCTGCCGGTACTTCGTGAGGATATAAGGCATTTTATCTCGGCACTGGCTGCAAACGGAATCGTTCAGTTGTCCGATTCTGACAAGCCGCATTCCAGCTACGAACCATCCTACTATCAAATCGGGCCTCTGGTATTTGCATACTATGGTCCGTGCGAATTATATAACCGATTTTTCAAGAAATTTGCATGCGACAAAATCGAGCATGCAGATCAGGAGATCTATCTGAAGATCGGTATGCCACGTTTCAAGGAAAACGGAAGCATTCTTCTTCGTACCGAGGAATTGCAGATTTGCGAGACCGATTCCCTGTATCGCTTTTTCTTCCGAAGAAACTGGGGAATCTATGAGATGACCATTCGCAAGGATGGCGGTCTCACTACCGTGTACTGCGCTCCGGACGCTTTCGACGAGGAACATATCGAGCAGGTATTTCATGCATTGCGATTTGCCTTCCTGCTTCTTGCGCAGAAGCATCATTTGTACGCGCTTCACTCGGCTTCCTTTCTCTATAAAGAGAAAGCCTGGCTTTTCTCCGGACCGTCCGGAACGGGGAAATCGACACATACAAACCTGTGGCATGAATTATACAACGTTCCGTTGCTCAACGGAGACCTCAATGTCATCGGCATCGAGAACGGAATCCCGATGGCTTACGGACTTCCATGGTGCGGGACTTCTGAAATCAGCACAAAGAAAAACTACCCGCTCGGAGGAATCGTTTTTCTGAAACAGGCTCCGGAAAATCATGTGTTCACACTGGCTTCACCGGAAAAAGCGTTCATGCTGATGCAGCGCCTGATCTCTCCGGTGTGGGATGCCGAAATGCAAAAGAAACAGGCTTCTTTCTGTGAATCCATCACCGAAATTACACCGGTTTTCTCCCTGCACTGTACCAAGGATCCGGCCGCTGCCGAAACGATGAAACACGCGATTGATCAACTGTAAGCTACAACGTATATTGTTGATAAAAAGGAATATCATATGGCGAACTCACCAAAATACTACATAAAACGAATTAAAGAAGGCGTACTTCACGAGGTATGGGAGGAAACGCTTTGGATCTATGAATATGCAAGACATTATTGGAAAGCGATGATCTTCTACACACTGCTCGGTCTCACAGGAACCGCAGTCTCATTGATTTCCAGTCTGATTTCCCGCGATATGGTCGATATCATTACCGGGCACCAGACCGGACTTCTGCTTAAGACCTTCTGCCTGTACATCGGATTCTCGATCGGCAACATCGTCCTAAGTCAGATTTCCTCTTACTTTTCCAGTAAGATCAGTATCGGCGTGGACAATTCAATTAAAGCGGATATCTTTGAGAAAATGCTTTGCACCGATCTGGAATCCATTCAGAATTATCACACGGGAGATCTTCTTACGCGTTGGAGTTCCGACGCTTCCACAATTTCAAATGGTATCTTAAGCTGGATCCCGAACCTGATCATCTATTTTGTCCGGTTTGTCAGCACGTTTGCTCTCGTGTTCTACAATGACCCGATGTTTGCATTACTGGCGCTCATCGGAATGCCGGTCAGCCTTCTGATGTCCAACCGCATTTTAAAACGCATGCGCAACAATAACCAGAAGAGTGCAGCTATGGGCGCGAAGATGTCCGGCTTCAATCAGGAAGCATTCTCGAATATCCAGACCATTAAGGCCTTCGACCTCATTCGGCTGTACAGCCAAAGACTGCGCGAATTGCAATCCGAATATCTCTCGATGCGCCTTACTTTCCAGAAACTGTCGATGGCAACTTCGATCATTCTGTCGCTCGTCGGATTATTCGTATCGTACAGCTGCTATGCTTTCGGTATCTATCGCGTGTGGAGCGGGGCAATCTCATACGGAACCATGACCATGTTCCTCTCCCTGTCAAGCTCGCTCACCGGCACGCTGAATCAGCTGGTATCACTTGTCCCGACGGCAATCTCTATGACAACATCCGCCGGACGTCTGATGGACATTCTCAATATGCCGAAGGAGAATTTTGATCATACCCAGGAAGTTGACGTCTTCAAGCAGGAAAATGCGAAGGATGGTATCAGCCTGAAGATGTCGGATTTCTCCTATGCATACCATAATGGAACACAGGTTTTCGAACATGCAGATTTTGCGGCACACCCACATGAGATCGTCGCTTTGGTCGGACCTTCCGGAGAGGGCAAGACAACGCTGCTCCGCCTGATTCTCTCGCTCCTTCACCCACAGGAAGGAGAGTCTTGTTTATGTGGCAACACCACACAACAGGAGCTTGCGCTCACACCATCTACACGAAGGTTATTCTCCTATGTTCCGCAGGGAAACACCATGTTTTCCGGAACAATTGCAGAAAATATGCGCAATGTACAACCGGATGCAACGGATGATGAAATCATTGATGCCTTGAAAGCCTCCTGTGCATGGGATTTTGTAAAGAAACTTCCTGACGGTATCAACAGCAAAGTCGGAGAACGCGGAACCGGTTTCTCCGAGGGACAGGCACAGCGCCTCTCCATCGCGCGTGCATTGCTCCGTCATGCACCGATCCTGCTGCTTGACGAGGCAACCTCCGCACTTGATGTTGCAACCGAACGACAGGTTCTCAAAAATATCATGCGTGATGATTATCCGCGAACCTGTATCGTTACCACGCATCGCCCAACCGTGCTTGGTATCTGCAAAGAAGTGTATAGGATCCGTGATTTCCGATGCGAACCTCTTAATGCAGATGAAATCAGGGAATTGGAAGATGCTTTCTAGAATCTTGATTTGTTACTCGCATAAAAATGGCACAGTCTTTCGACTGTGCCATTCGTTATATTTCGGTTACCATGTAATTTCGTTAGGATCTAATCCATTCTTTTCCCAATTAGGACGATAATCCATTGTATCATGCATCTCACCCTTCTTGATCTTGCATCCGTCTCCATCATCAGCCGGACAACCTTCGCATCCCCATACCTGAAGGCGCTCTCCTTGAGATGTTCCTCTACTTGGCTTAATCCAATTTCCCATTAAATATTTGCTTCCGCAAACCGGATCTCCACTCGCTAAATAAACACCCTCATTCAGATTATCTACTCGTAATATGTCAGGCTTCTCATAATGCTTCATCATCATTTCACTCTCCATTTCCTAGTATTTCCTCTCCGCTACTTTACTAACATTATAGTTTTCTGTCTAGAAAAATGCATTGTATAATTTTGTCATTTTATTGCAAGATTTGCCCTATTTGATAACCTTCCGCTTCGCATTCCTGCTCGTTTGCAAACTGAATCATTTCACCGGTCGCCTGATCCTTAAGTTGAAAATAGACATCATAATTTTCTCTTTCCAGATCATGAAGCGGAATCGTTGTCTGAATCGTAGAAATCCGATCCGTCTCATTTCCTCCCGCCAGCTCCGACAGATTCTGCTCCACGTTCACCGAATAAGTTTTGCCCTCTGATGATTGCGGAACAAATACAAAGCAGGCCTCACATGCCTTATAAATCGGAGCAAAGCCGGAATTCGAGACATCCAGTTCCACATGGAGCGTGTCTTTCCAGAAATCCTGCTGCATCCGGCACTCTCTTAGCACAAAACGATATCCAAGACGCGCTTTCATATAGGAAAGACCATCCATTCCGTCATAACAGTCATCTGTGTGAACGACAGAATTGCTCCACTTTTCTAACACGTTACGGTCATAATCCTCATTCAGATACGTAATATGCATCCGATTAAAATCCGCAATCGCATGATCAAGGTCATTGTACGCATTGTCTATGATTACTTCTCCGCCATTCGGAACTGTGCGACATAATTCATCCTGAAAATCCAGTTCCTCTTCACGCGTCCATGCGCTGTAGTCACCGACCTGCGAGCGGCTCTGTGTTCCATAAGTTCCGTAGTCCCCTTCATTACCCAGCATTCCATCATTGAATAATCCAAGCCGGTGTACATACGGTGAGTCACTTTGCAGAAATGTCTGAATATCCGATATCTGTGTAATCTTGCGCCAATGCATCGGCATCCGCACCGAAAGATATGTGTCCGGATTACTGACCTCTGCTAACGTAGATGCCAGACGTTGCAACGAATCATCATCCACATACTGCGTTCCGTTCATCTCCCCCCAGTTGCCGATAAAGAGTCCCTGAAGCGTATAGATACAGCTGTGATACTCCCGGAGCACATCTCCCACCTGCTCCATATGCTGCAATATAATGTCAAGATTCTCCGGTTCATACTGCTCGTTCTCCCCGTTCCAGTCATAGAGGAAACGGACGATCCATTTCTTGTCGCTGTCCGCCATGGCTGCAAACAACTGCCGGACATTGGACAGCCCCTCCTCCGATATGGCACCCGTCCGGTATTCCCGCAGATTGATCTGCATCATTCCAAGCCGCGTTGCGTCATCTTCCTTTGTCCTGTCTCTTAAATCTGTGGCATAGTCGACCGGTTCATCCGTGATGCGGTAGCCGTAAATGTAATAAAATCCGCGGTCCGGATTGGAAAGCCTTCTGGATGACTCTGCAAACGCCGCCGGCGTACATGTCACCTTCCAGTGAAACAGACTGCCCATTTGAGCTGCTGCTATAAGACACAAAACAACCGCTGCGCCAAGCGCCAAAATCCTTTTCCAACGTCCACTCATGATCCCTCCAGCTGATATAACCGATAGGTGTTCTGCCGTATGATATAGCAGCAGAAATTCTCATCTTCATAATATACCTTCATCTCCTGCGGATAGGATGCTTCAAACTTCCTGCACCATTCGTACGCTTTGGATTCCAGTATCGTGCGGCTGTCCAGATTGGAATAGGTCTGCGAGAGTTTTGAGAACGTCATCATCTCCTTCTCTGCCTGCTCCCGCGAGATCTCCGAGGCATTGATGCTGTTCCCCTCGCTGAAATAGGTCGTATAGTAAGAAGTGTATTTTTCCTCTGCCAGCCAGTCCGGTCCGGTAAAGAAATGGCTCTGTGCGTATTGAATCGGCCGCTTCTCCACATACACAAAAATGTATTCCGTCGGCAGGGTATAGCCACTTCCGTTCACCCGGTTCAGGAAGGTCAGAAGTTCCTCATGCCGCCCCTGTTCGATCATCTGGTAAAGTTCGTCCGTGGTAGACACAATCGTATAGCTGTTCTCCGGGAATTTATCCGTGATGTCCTGTGTCACCATCACCGCCGCATTGTATCTGGTCAGTTCATAGTAGAGGTATCCGTGAAAAATGCCAAGCTGTCTCGTCCCCACATAGATCACCGCCACTCCCGCGGCAAGCGCAAGCGGCAGCACACGTCTGCCGGGCGTAAGGGCGATTGCCCCGGCAGCCAGATCCACCGGAATGACCACGACCGCCAGAATGAAAAGCTGTTCCGTAGAACATAGCCTGGAGCCTGCAATAAGCTCCGGCAGCCCGAGAAACGGCGCCGCATAGACAATCATAAGCAATACCGATATTCCGACCAGCACCGGATATCCGTCAAACAGCTGCCGGATCTTTTTGCTGTCACTTCCCTTTTTTAGCAGGCCGGTGATAATCCCCGCCGCCATCCGGTACACCGCCCAGAGGATCAGTGCCAGACCGCTAAAAAACA
>OGKS01000737.1_pt1 | contig 17455 bp, 12 predicted proteins | sample 1572491 | NCBI WGS metagenome assembly OGKS01 (sample SAMEA2582153, study PRJEB24529) | metagenome | biome: Human gut stool | place: China | collected 2011
GTGCGAAATCATAATTAGATGCAACACTTGTCGCCGTACCAATTGAAAAAATATCCCATGGAACAAAAGGAGTCGAGCGGAAAAGCATAACATAATGATTAATCAGTCCAAAAACCATAGCCACTATAAAGACTGCACGAAGCGCCCACTTTGCCCTGCCCGTAATAAAATAAAGAATCCAGGCAATCAGCTCAAACAAAATAATATTAAAAAATCCCGCCATAAATCTGACTTCTTCAAAAGGATTATGTTCGTAGAACTCCATAAGATAAAAAGCCGCAATCGGAAAAATCGAGAATAATACAACATTGAATATAATTTCATATTTTTTATAAATCTTTTTTATCATCATAATGCTCCTGTTTACTATCTGGTATTACAGCCTATATGGCAGATTTTTGGGTACCTTTTTGGGTACAATTTTGGGGCAAATTTTTCTTAAAAGTACCCTAATTTCTTTAATTTTTTGAAAGATTGTAAGTAAAGAAAAACCCCGCAAACCCTTGATTTTACTGAAAATCTTGGATTTACGGGGTTTTGCAAATAGTGCCGGCAGTGGGACTTGAACCCACACGGGCTTGCGCCCAACAGATTTTGAGTCTGCATCGTCTGCCATTCCGACACGCCGGCACGAACAAATATTATACTAACACAGCAGAATGAGGATTGCAAGAAGAACTTTCACATTTGAGAGTTTTTGGCGACAATTAATGAAGAAAATCAGCACGGAAAATCAAAAGCGGATATCGCTACATTGTTGACGAAAGTTATCATATATGATAACATGATTAAAGTGACAAGATGAGAAAAACGTGGTTAATCCAACAGAACTTGCATATGGAATGCATACGGAATGGTGAGATTGCGGAAAGCAAGAAGCATCGTTGGATGGATTTCGATTGAATGATAAAAAGGGGGAATACGATCAGAGGTATGACGAAGCGAAGTGATGCCAGCCGGGATGTCGCGAAGCAGCTTCGGGATGTGCGGAAGTCGCAGGGGATGACACAGGAGTCATTGGCGGAACTGGTTGGAACGAAGAAGTCGAATATATCGCGCCTGGAGAGCGGACGTTATAATCCGAGTCTTGATTTCCTGGTGAAAGTAGCAGGAGGACTCGGCAAGCAGATTCAGGTGAAGGTGAAATAACAGACGAAGAACAGGAGGAGAACAGGACGTGACAATGAAGTTGGGAAACTACAAGGATAATGATGTGGAATTATGCCGGACAACGAATGACCGGGTGAGCCGGCAGACGGCGGAGGCGCTTCTTGAGGAACACATTCCGTTTACGAAGAACAGCAAGCGGGTTCCATTCTTCAAGAGGGAAGAGTACAAGGGAGCAGACAAGGTCTGGGTTATTACGATCAACCCACGCAGATACGGACAGGCAAGACGCGTGATCGATCGCATGGATCGTGTCTATAAGGAACGCCTTGTATTATCGAACTATTAATTCGGATACAACAGGAGAGAAAGTGGAATGGATCAATTCCCAGATGGAAGCAACGAATCTGAAAAAAGTGTGAAATCCATTCAAAAAGGAACAGAGGTGTGGTAGAATTCTATGAGATGATGCCATATTTCTGTTCTTTTTGCTTGGAAATAATTTCTAATTGATGAGATGCAATGTCCCTCCAGGAGGAAAAGCTGATGAAACAGGTAAAACAGTAGTGGCAGATGATATATTATGAAGGAAGATTGAGGTTGATATAGAGATGAAACAGAGAATTCATTATATGATCGGTTTTGCACTTGTGCCGATCCTTAGTTTTTATCTGATGGAGGCGTTTGAACATAACGCTTTGGCAGAAGTGAGGCAGGAAGCGCAGCTGTTTAATATCCTGATCTTCGAACTGATCGCGTGGACGCTGTATCTGCTGATCGGCAGAATGGCTTTGGCACTGCGCATAGAACTTATCATTGCACTCGTGTTTGGCATTACGAATCATTATGTGATGGCATTCCGATCGACACCGTTTGTTCCGTGGGATCTGCTTTCCGTGAAGACGGCGGCGAGTGTTGCTGGCAATTATGATTTTACCCCGACAACGAGAATGATCGTTGTTACAGTTTTATTTTTGCTGCTGATGGTTGCAGTGCGCATTTTTCGCAAAGCGCCACGCATCAAGCTGCCGATCCGGCTTGGCTCCGCGGTATTATGTGGTTTAGCATTGTGTCTTTTTGTCAATACTTTGCAACAGGAGACGTTCCAGACGAAACATTATCTGTATCCGTTCTTATTTACACCGGCGTACATGACGAAGGTTAACGGTATGGCGGTAACATTTGCAATGGATCTTGCTTATGTTGAGGTTGACAAACCGGAAGGTTACAGTGCTGACGAAGCAGAAGCAACACTTAAGCAGTATGGGGATACATCGAACGTATTTCCGGATGGAGAGAAAACGGTATCGGATCAAAGTAATAAGAATAATATGGGACAGAGTGATGATGCAAACGGAAACAAAGCGAATGATTCCGGACAAGGCAAAGAGGATGATCAGCTCCCGAATATCATTGTGATCATGGATGAGGCGTTCTCAGATCTTGCAGTTGTCGGAGACCTTGAGACGAACGAAGATTATATGCCTTTTATGCATAAGATGCAGCAGGGAGCGGACAATGCAATCACCGGATATGCGCAGGTATCTGTGTGCGGCGGCAATACAGCAAATTCCGAGTTTGAGTTTCTGACTGGTAATACGATGTCGTTTCTGCCGAGTGGAAGTATCCCGTATCAGCAGTATATTACAAGAAATACGCCGTCGCTTGCAAGCTATCTGGCGAGCCTTGGATACGAGACTTACGTGCAGCATCCGTATTATGCATCGGGCTGGAACCGCGAGAAGGTTTATCCACTGCTGGGATTTGAACATCTGGATTTCATTGACGATTATGCAAACAAGACCTATGTGCGCAAATATGTCAGCGACGATGCGGACATGCAGCATATTATAGATACTTATGAGAAGAAGGAAGAGGGTAAGCCGGCGTTCATCTTCAATGTGACGATGCAGAACCACGGTGGCTACACAGATCAATATGCGAATCTGGAGGAAAGCATTCACGCGACCAATTATAGCAGCGATGTGCTCGACCAATATCTGTCGCTGATCAAACTGACGGATCAGTCACTGGAGAAGCTGGTCAATTATTTCGAGAAAGCGGATGAGAAGACGATCATTGTGTTCTTCGGGGATCACCAGCCGAGCGATACCGTTGCGGCACAGATTCAGAAATCAATGCTTCTCCCCGGCGAAAGCATGTCTGACGAACAACTCCGTCAGCGTTATCTGGTGCCTTATCTTGTGTGGGCAAATTACGATATTGGAAGTGCAACGGGACAGGATACGAGCCTGAACTATCTGTCAGCACAGGTATTGAAAGCGGCAGGTGTTCCAACGGATGCGTATCAGAATTTCCTGCTGGAGTTAAAGAATTCTTATCCTGTTGTTTCTGCGGCAGGACGCACGGATGGGACAAAGGCAGATGAGGATCTGTTTGCGACATACAAGAAATTACAATACTATAATTTGTTTGAAAAATAACAGACCTGTTAAGACGCGATTCAATCTTCCTTCAATGTGAATATTGTATTATGTGTTAACTTTTGGAAAAAAGTTAGCATGCAGCATCCGGTCTTCGCGAAGCGAAATCTCATGGCCGGATGTTCCATAGGAGTGTAACATGTTTCATAAAGTCGGTCAGAAAATTGATCAACTGACAAAAAAGAAAGCTTATCCTTATGTGATGGCATTCTTCATACCGTTTGTGATCTGCGTGATCATCTGTATCGGCAATGGGGTCTATCCGTTTGGGGACAACTGTATTCTGCACATTGACATGTATCATCAGTATTGTCCGTTTTTTACAGAGTTTTTAAACAAACTCAGAACCGGCGGAAGTTTGCAGTATTCCTGGAATCTGGGACTTGGATCGGATTTCGTATCGCTGTATGCGTACTATCTGGCGAGCCCGCTCAATTTCCTGATTGTGCTTTGCCCGAAGCGTTTTGTCATTGAATTCATGACGCTTCTGATCCTTGTGAAGATTGCGGCGAGCGGGCTGAGTTTCTTTTGGTTTCTGAAGTACCATTTTGGAATGGTTGGCAAGGACGGCAGGATGCATAAGAATCAGATGATTCCGGCGCTCGTTTTCTCGACTGGTTATGCGTTATCCGGCTTTGTTGCAGCGTACAGCTGGGATATTATGTGGATGGACTGTATTGCACTGTTCCCACTCATTATGGTTGGACTCGAAAAACTGGTGAAGGAGCAGAAGGCGTTACTCTACTATGTGACGCTGGCGCTTTGTATCTATGCTAATTATTATATTTCAATCATGATCTGCATCTTTTTGGTGTTTGCCTTCGGTCTGTATTTCTTTCAGGCAAAAGGCCATAGATTTGCTGCAATCCTGCGATTCGCATGGTATTCGCTTCTTGCGGGGGCAAGCTCGGCAATCCTGCTCCTCCCGGAGATTGCGGTACTGGGTGCGTCAGGATCAGCGGAGGGCGGATTCCCGACACAGATCGAATTCTACTTTAATATTATTGCGGAACTTGGCAGAGGCGCTGCGACTGCAGCTGCATATACAGGCAACGATCACTGGCCGAATCTGTATGCGGGCGCATTCAGTCTGCTTCTCGTCTGGCTTTATGTGTTAAATCGAAGAATTAAGATGAGAGAAAAGCTGCCACGCATGCTTTTTCCTGGTAAGTTTTGCGAACAAGCAGCTGGATTACATCTGGCATGGTATGCATTTTCCGCAGGCGCTGCCGGGAAGACAGTCTTTTTTGTATATTTTTATGATTCTCGTGATGGGATTTGCGACTGTCCGCAAGTTTAAAGGCACGAAGCTTTGGCACATCGTGCTGTCCACAGTCGGAGCGATGAGTCTGCTTCTTTTGAGCGGTCTGGTGGGGGATGAGGAAGTCACCGATGTGATGGCGCTTCTGATTACCGCACTTTTCGTCAGTGTGTATGGCATCTGCCTGATTCTGATCAAACTGACGCGAAAGCAGACAAGGATGATGCTTGCGCAGTTTGCCGTATGGATTGCAATCGCGGAACTTGCGGTCAATATGGCAATCACCGGACTTGGCACAACGAGCCGCGTGGCTTATACGGATAAGCAGGACTTCTATCCAAAGCTTCTTGATATGGCAAAGGAAGATAACGAGAAGATGGGCGGTGACGCCTTTTACCGTGTGGAAGATACCGGAAGAAAGACGAAGAATGACGATGCATTGTACGGCTATCCGTCGGCGACGATTTTCTCTTCGCTGATGAATCTGGATGTCAGCCATCTGTTTCAGAAGTTATATATGGAGGGCGGCAAGAATTTCTATTGTTACAATGGGGCGACACCGCTTTCCTCCGCAATGTTTTCTGTGCGCTACATGCTCTCCGACAATCCGATGGAAGCGGATATGTTTAAGACTTACGTTGGAAGCGAGAACGGAAATTATCTGTACCGCAACAATTATTGTCTGCCACTCGGGTTCATGATGGATGAGGATGCAATTCAGGCGTGGACGGATTCGTCTGCGGGCAGAACCGGTTCGCTGAATGCCCTGGCAACGGCACTTGGATGCGAGGAGAACATGATCAGTACAGTAGACTGTAAGACAGAAGCAGTGGAGGGAGATACCTCGATCGACATCCCGGAGGATGGTTATTACTATGCAGATTACACAACATGCAATTCGGACAGTCTGAATGTCAACCGGAATGATGGATGGAATATGAATTATTCCAAGACGACGCATCGTTACCTGCTGGGACTTGGAAAATGCAAGGCGGGGGATCGAATCCACATCTCCAATACAAATATGGAAACGATTTATTTCAGCGTGTATAAGCTGAACACGGATGTGGTGGAGCAGTGTTATCATACATTGAACCGTCAGACGATGGAACTGACTTCCATGACGGATCGCTTGGTGGAGGGTACCGTTGATGTTAAGGAAGCGGGAAGACTGGTATTGTCGATACCGGCGGATGCTGGATGGACTCTGTATGTAGACGGTAAAGAGACAGAGATTACGCCACTTGCAGATGCGCTGATCGGTGTTCATCTTACTGAAGGCGCGCATACGATCCGGCTGCATTACACAACACCGGGGCTGAAAGCGGGTGCTGCAATCAGCGGTGGAGCGATTACTCTATTTGCATGGAGTATGCTGTTGGTTCGGCGTAGAAGACGAGTTGAAAGAGTGAGAGAATCAGTGGAAGAGAATACAGGCGAAGTTTAGAAGCGGAATGCAGGCGAGGAGAAGAAAATGAGCAAAATAAGTATCGTGGTGCCGATGTACAATGAACAGGAAGCATTGGACATCCTTTACAGGGAATTGAAGCGTGTGACGGAGACGATTCCGGAGCATGAATTTGAATATCTGTTTGTCAATGATGGATCGAAGGATGCAACATTGGATGAAATAAAGAAGCTGGCGGAGCAGGATGCGCGTGTGCGTTACGTCTCTTTCTCCCGCAATTTCGGCAAGGAAGCGGCGATGTATGCAGGACTGAAAAGCGCAAGCGGTGATTATGTGGCGCTCATGGATGCGGATCTGCAGGATCCGCCGGCACTTCTTCCACAGATGATCCAAATGATCGAGTCGGGGGAATGCGACAATGTGGCGACCAGACGTGTGAACCGCAAGGGGGAGCCACCGATCCGGTCCTTCTTTGCGAAATGCTTTTATAAAGTGATGCGAAAGCTGACACATATTGAGATTGCGGATGGAGCGCGTGATTACCGGCTGATGAGCAGAGCGATGGTGGATTCGATCCTTTCGGTCAGTGAGTATAACCGCTTTTCCAAAGGAATCTTTGCGTGGGTCGGCTACGAGACTAGGTGGCTGGAGTTTGAGAATGTGGAACGTGCAGCGGGAGAGACGAAGTGGAGCTTCTGGAAACTGGTGCGCTACTCGTTTGACGGAATTGTCAATTTCTCGGATACACCGCTTCGGATTTCTTCGTATCTGGGACTGCTTCTTACGGGACTTTCCTTTGTCGCCATTATTATAGAAGTAATCCGTGCGTTAGTGTTTGGTGATCCGGTTGCAGGATGGCCGTCGCTTGTGTGTATCATCACGTTTATCGGTGGAATCCAGCTTTTCTGCATGGGTATCATGGGACAGTATATCGCAAAGACTTACATGGAGGTCAAACGGAGACCGCATTATATCGTGAAAGAGAGCAATATAGAAGAATTTGACGCATAAAACAAAGTTTTATATAATGATACAAAAGGTCAACAGATCATAACGCTTATCCTGCTTGCAGGATAAGCGTTATGATCTGGATTGACCTGCACACACATGAGGATGGAGCGATTTTCTGAAGAAAATCAGCGGAATCCGAATGGGTGTAGAATTGCGGGAGTTGCGAAGCAACGGAGCAATTCGTGTATCATATTAAAATACAACAGAGACAATCGTTCCCTGAGGAGATAAACAATACATGAAAATAAAGAGAAAAAGAAGGCGCATGAAGAGCGTGATCGTCAGTCTGGCGCTTTTGATTACAAGTGTGGCTGCAGTCCCTTGCATTCATGCGGTGGCAGATACGAAGGACACACAGTTCGAGTCGCAGATGAAGGCGGCGGGATTCCCGACCAGTTATCTGGACAGTCTGAGTGCATTACATAAGAAGTACCCCAACTGGCAGTTCGAGGCAGTAAGCACCGGACTGAATTGGGATGATGTCATCAAGAATGAGAGCAAGAATGGTGTCAATCTTGTCCCGAAAAGCGGCAACGATTCCACCAAGTCGACAGCCTCCGGGGCATACGACTGGACGACCAATACGTGGACAATCTACGACGGATCCTCGTGGGTGGCAGCGAGTTCAACCTATATCGCGTATTATATGGATCCGCGCAATTTCTTAAATGATACCGACATCTTTCAGTTTGAAAGTTTAAGCTACAGTAAGTCACAGACCAGGGCGGGCGTATCGGCAATCCTTGCGGGAACCTTTATGGCAAAGGAAATCGAGGATGCGGACGGCACAACATTAAATTATGCCGATGCATTTATGAAGATTGGTGAAACACGCAAGATCAGCCCCTATCACCTGGCGTCGCGTGTGCGACAGGAACAGGGAACGGGCGGAACGAGTTCGCTGATTTCCGGAACGTACAGCGGATACGAGGGTTATTATAATTACTTCAATTTTGGTGCATCCGGAGTTGGCTCGGCAGCCGTCATCAAGAACGGACTGGCATACGCAAAGTCCAAGGGGTGGGATACCCGTTATAAATCATTGGACGGAGGCGCGCAGCTTCTGGCAAAGAATTATATATCGGTCGGACAGGATACGCTGTATTTTCAGAAATTCAATGTGGTAAATGCGAGCAATCTGTACGGACATCAGTATATGAGCAACCTGACTGCTGCTTACACGGAAGGCAGGAAGCTTGGACAGGGATATACGGATAAGCAGCAGGCATTCGTGTTTCGGATTCCGGTCTACACTTCGATGCCGGATCAGGCATCGGCTTTTACGGCAACGGGTAATCCGAACAATTATCTGAAGACACTTTCCGTCACCGGACAGACACTGACACCGGGATTTACCGGTGCAACGACTTCCTATTCGCTTGTCGTAGACAACAGCGTGGAGTCTATCAAAGTGAATGCGACTGCGGTTGCATCCACCTCTACGGTTTCCGGAACAGGAACCGTGAGTCTGAAGGTTGGAAGTAATACGGTTTCTGTGAAATGCAAGTCACAGAGTGGATCGACGAAGACGTACAAATTGACGGTTGTTCGGCAGGAGGGCGAGGAAGCAAGCAAGGTGCCGACCTCCAAAACGTATACCGTCGGAAGCAAATATATTACCGGAATCCAGCCGGGGACGAAGGCTTCGACGGTGCTTAAGAATCTTACCGCATCCGGCGCAACTTTAAAACTCGTCGGTACAGACGGCAAGAAGAAAAGCGGTGCAGTTGTAACATCGGATGTCGTGCAGCTGTATGATGGAAGCGGTAAGAAGATTTCTTCTTACACGATCGTTATCTACGGTGACGTGAACGGAGATGGTGAAATCAATGTGCTTGATATGATCAAGGTGAACCGCCACGTGCTCGGCCTTACCAAGCTGAGTGGTGCTTATCTGGAGGCAGGGGATGCAAACCGTGCGGGAGATGGTGTCAATGTACTTGATATGATCTATATCAATCGCCATTCGCTGGGACTTGCAACAATCCGGCAGTAATGTCTGCCTGTAAATGATCTTATATGTCTGTAACGCAGCGCAGCTTATGATAAAAAGGAAAAGGATAAAGCTATGAAAGAGTTAAAGATGACACAACATAAGGATGAGGCTGGCAAAAAGCGCAGATTGCGATTCATTTCTTCACTTTTTGCAATAATTCTGATGCTTGGCTGCATCATGATCCCGGATACGAACGCCCAGGCGAGCAGCCTTTCTGTCGGCGTCAGTGCATCTTCCGTGAAGATCGGTGACACTGTTACGGTATCAATCACGGTCCCGGCTGGCGTGTCGGCAACTGTTAATGTGACATATCCGTCAGGAACATTTTCTTTCAGTTCCGCTTCGGATACTGCCAGCGCGAACGGCGGTACGGTATCAATGACGATCGGAAGCTACGGAAGCAGCAATACGAAGACGACCGGAACGATGAAGTTTAAGGCAAAGGCTGCGGGAAGTGCGACTTTTTCCGCATCGGCACCGATTGCCGGTAATCAGGATGGAGATCGTGTGAGTGTTGGTGGTGCAAGTGCTTCGGTGCGTGTCAAGAATGAGGCAAATGAGAACAATAGCAATAAATCGGATAGCAGTAACGGCTCCGATACATCCGATAACAATTCGGATGACAATAAGACAAAATCGGCGGATAATTCGCTGGCATCTCTGACCTTGTCAAGTGGATCGCTTTCTCCGGCATTCAAATATAGTGTAACCAATTATACCGCAGAGGTCGCAAACGATGTGACATCCGTTGTGGTATCTGCGAAGACGAGCAACGCCAACGCAACGGTGGAATCAGTAAAAGGCGGCGAGAATCTATCGGTCGGTGCCAACAAGATCCAGATTGTCGTGAAGGCAGAGAATGGTGTGACCGCAACTTACACCATCACGGTTACGAGAAAAGAATCCGGTGATAATACGGATGAACCGGAACCGGACAATACCGATGAGCCGCAGGAGCAGTGTTACGACATCGGCGGTGTCAAGATGTATCCGTCCGAGGATGGTGACGAGTCGCAGATTCCGGAAGAATTTGCATTAAGTGAGATTACGCTTTGGGAGAAAGCATATCCTTATTGGGTAAACGATACGATCGGTTCCGATGTCGGACTCATCTATCTGGTCGATGAGAATCAGGAGAACGGTGCGTGGTACCGCATCAGCGCGGCTTCGCCGTATGAGGCAAAACCGTTCATCTGCTTTAAGTCCGAGTATGGATATATTATTGCGACACCGGAGAAGATGAATGAGACAGCACCTGCAGGTTACACTTCTGAGACAATTAATATAGAAGGAAAAGGCGTTGCAGATGCATTCGTGAAAGCTGGGGATGAGGAAAACTGTCTCATCTATGCAGTCAACCAGGATGGTGTGTACGGATTGTATCAGTACGATTTGCAGGATCGCACCTATATGCGCTACAAAGAAGCACCGGTTGCAGAAGATACGCAGGTGCCAGAAGAACCGACGATCGAGGACAGCACAAAGGTCAGTGATCTGGAGAGTCAGAACCGCCTGCTTTTCTACGCCTTCATTGTTGTCGTGGCAATCCTTCTCATTGTGATCGTTATCCTTGTTGTCAAGAGAAGACATGATGGCGATGATTATGAGGATGATGACGATTACGAGGAAGAGGACGAAGAGGAAGAAGAGGAAGAAGACACAGACAGTGCATCGAATGATGTAGGATACCGCATGGATGAATTAGATCTGTCAGATGAGCGCGCAGGCGCAAGCAAGCGTTATGACCGAAGTGCGTTTCTGACCGGGGATGAAGTGACTGCGGAGGACGCAGAACCGGACGAGACAGCTGAGGAACAGACCGAGAGTGATGTCGAGGCGGAGACTGAAGAGGAACAGACCAACATTGAGGTTGAGCCGGAATCGGAGATTACAGATGAAGAGTCGATAGGCACAGAAAATCCAATTGTGTCAGAAGCAGCGGTAAATGAGACGGAAACTTCTGAGGTTACAACAAATACCGTAGATCTTGAGGCGGTACTTGCGCAGGCGGTTGCAGAGACGATGGACGAGAGTGTAGATGGCAAGGGGCAGGGCGCTGAGAAAAGCGAGGAGACCTTAAGCAGCGAAGAAGATGACGCAGCGGTACAGGAAGAAATTGAGGAGGAGAGACCGCGCAGGGATAAGCATAAGAAGAAGTCCTACCGGGAGAAAATAAGAGAATCAATGGACGACTTCGAAGATGAGGATGATTTCGACTCGGAGGAAGACGAAGACGATTATGACGACGAGCCGAAGAAATCCAGAAAAGAAAAGAAAGAGAAACACGGTTTCTTCGGTCGTAAAAAGAAGAAGGATGAAGACGAGGATGATGATATCGAATTCCTCGATCTGTAATCGCATTTTAGGAGGCAATATAGAGTGAGACCATATACAGATAAGGCAAAGAAAGCAATCAGTTACGCTAACCGCCTGTCGAAGTCTATGCAGTGCAATTATGTTGGTACGGAACATATTCTGGCAGGACTTCTGCGTGAGGGGAGCGGCGTGGCGGCAGAGGTACTTGCCGCAAACAATATTGAATTGGACAAATTACTCGAGCTGATCAATGAACTGGTCGCTCCGGGCGAGGAGATCGCGGTATTGGATCGTGACGGAGAGACACCGCGCACACAGGCTGTGCTTGAGCGTGCAGAGGAGATTGCGGAGCGCTTTGACTGCGATGAGATCGGAACGGAGCATTTGCTTCTTTCTATGATCAAGGAGGGAGACTGTGCTGCATGCCGTCTTCTGAATACAATGGGAGCAAATCCGCAGAAGCTGTTCATTGACATCTTAGGCGCAATGGGCGAAGATCCGGCGCGTTACCGCGACGAAATCCAGCGAGGAAGAGCGGATAACAGTGCTTCACTGACACCTACACTTGACCAGTATTCGAGAGACCTTACCGCTTTGGCGCGTGCGGGAATGCTTGATCCTGTAATCGGACGTAAGAATGAGACGGAGCGCGTGCTTCAGATCCTCTGTCGCAGAGGCAAGAACAATCCGTGTCTGATCGGCGAGCCGGGTGTCGGCAAGACGGCAATCGTGGAAGGAATTGCACAGAATCTGGTCAATGGAACCGTTCCGGACATTGTTGCCGGTAAACGCCTGGTTTCTCTTGATATGTCCGGTCTTGTGGCAAAATCCAAGTACCGCGGAGAATTTGAGGAACGCATTAAGAAAGTTATTAACGAAGTGGCAGCAGCCGGTAATGTCATGCTTTTTATCGACGAACTGCATACGATCATCGGAGCCGGTGGTGCGGAAGGCTCGCTTGATGCGTCCAATATTTTAAAACCGGCGCTCGCAAGAGGCGAAGTGCAGGTGATCGGTGCCACGACGATTGAAGAGTACAGAAAATATATCGAGAAGGATGCAGCGCTTGAACGCCGTTTCCAGCCGGTGCAGGTGGGAGAACCGACCGAGGAAGAGTCTATCGAGATCTTGAAGGGGCTTCGTGGCTTGTACGAGAAGCATCATAATGTAGAGATTACGGATGAGGGCGTGGAGGCAGCCGTGCGTCTGTCTGCGCGTTACGTCAATGACCGTTTCCTGCCGGATAAGGCAATCGACCTCATGGATGAGGCAGCAGCCAAGAGTCGTCTCGGTGTCATGCGCGATCCACAGGATGCAATTCTGAAAAAGCAGGAGATCCGTCAGGCGGAGCTTGATTTAGAAGATGCGCTGCGCGAGGGAGATATCGAGCGTGCACGCACATTAAAATCTGCCAGAGAAGACTTAGAACTCCAGTGGGAGAAGTTAAATAAGAAGAATCAGCGCGCGGATAAGAGAAGAAAGCCGGTAGTCGGCGAGAATGAGATTGCGGAAGTGGTTGCAGGCTGGACGAAGATTCCGGTCAGCAAGCTGACAGAAAATGAAGCGGCACGTCTGCAGAAACTGGAAGAGACACTGCACAAGCGCGTGATCGGTCAGGAGGAGGCAGTATCGGCTGTGGCAAAGGCTGTACGCAGAGGCCGTGTGGGTCTTAAGGATCCGAAGCGTCCAATCGGTTCCTTCTTATTCCTCGGACCGACCGGTGTCGGTAAGACGGAGGTGTCGAAGGCACTTGCAGAGGCAGTATTTGGTAACGAAGATGCGATGATCCGTGTGGATATGTCGGAGTATATGGAGAAGCACAGTGTTTCCAAGATGATCGGATCACCGCCAGGATATGTCGGACATGAGGACGGTGGACAGCTCTCAGAGAAAGTGCGCAGAAACCCGTTTTCCGTTGTACTTTTTGATGAAATCGAGAAGGCTCATCCGGATGTGTTCAATATCTTACTCCAGGTGCTTGACGATGGTCATATTACCGACTCGCAGGGACGTAAAGTAGATTTCAAGAACACCATTATCATCATGACCAGCAACGCCGGTGCGCAGTCGATCATCGAGCCGAAGAAGCTTGGTTTCGGTGTGCATGAGGATGAGAAGCAGGATCATGAGCGGATGAAGAACAACGTGATGGAGGAAGTGAAACGCCTATTCAAACCGGAGTTCTTAAACCGAATCGATGAGACGATCGTATTCCGCGCACTCAACAAGGATGATATGAAGCAGATTGTAACGCTGATGGCATCTGAATTGCAGAAACGCTGCAGGGAGCAGCTGCAGATCGAACTTGTGATCCGTGACTCTGCCAAGGCATATATTGTGGAGAAGGCATACGACAGAAAGTACGGTGCAAGACCGCTTCGTCGCAAGATTCAGGATGAAATCGAGGATCGGCTTGCAGAGGAGATTATCGCAGGCAAAGTGAAAGCCGGGGATCGCGTGGTTGTGACGACGAAGCATAAAGAGTTAATTGTGGAGAAGGACTAGCGCTGATCGTTGAATTTATAATGAATAAGAGTGCATACATGACGGATAAAAGATTTGTTGTGTATGCATTTCATTTTTGTGGCAATTGCGACGAGAATGAAACTATGAAGAATGCTATAAATGGATGCAAAGAAAATGTGATGTTAGAATAAAAAATGCGACACTAGAAAGAAGAAAAATTGTGATGCGGAATCGGAAAAATGATTGTATCAGACTGGCAAGAGTGTTATAATTTGAGTATCAAATTTACGACTTACGAGAGTGTGCATGCGACATTAAAATATGCATGTGCAAAGGTGATCGATTCCGTAAGGGGATGAATTACAAGTCATATACAGGAGGAGAAAGATGGCTGCAATCAGTGAATTAATCCGTACCGAGGCCAATGGTACACTCAGCTTTGGAGATTATACATTAGGAGCAAAGGCAAAGCTGGACAATTACGACTTTAACGGTGACAAATACAAGGTTAAGACATTCAAGGAGATTACGAAGTTAGAGCGTAATGGACTTTTTGTATATGAGTCTGTTCCTGGTACAGCAGTAACCGATTTTAATCAGACAGAGAATACGGTTGCGTTTACCGTAGAGGGACCGGAAGATGCACAGATTACACTGGAACTTGAGGAGGAGACCGAGTATGAGATCTCCATCGACGGAAAATCCGCAGGAACCATGAAGACTAATCTGGGCGGCAAGCTCAGCATGAGTGTAGAACTTGAGGGCGCAGATAAAGTAGCAATCAAGGTGGAGAAGAGATAATATATGGCAAAAGCAAAAACGAGCGCGTTTTTTTGCCAGAATTGTGGATATGAGTCCGCCAAATGGATGGGACAGTGTCCGGGATGTAAAGAGTGGAATACCTTCGTTGAGGAACTGGTAGACCGGAAAGCGTTAAGCGGATCCGGGAAGAGAAAGCCAGCTTCTGAGGCGAAGCCTGTTCCACTCTCTTCTGTTGTGGCATCAAATGAGGAACGCGTCAGTACAAATATGAAAGAATTGGATCGTGTGCTCGGCGGAGGAATCGTGCGTGGTTCGCTTGTGCTCGTGGGCGGTGATCCAGGAATCGGTAAGTCGACACTTCTGCTTCAGGTGTGCAGGAATCTATCGGCGCAGGGACAGTCTGTATTGTATGTTTCGGGCGAGGAGTCGCTGCAGCAGATTAAGATCCGGGCGGAACGTATCGGAACATTTACGGATCATCTGCAGCTACTATGCGAGACGAACCTGGATCTGATCCGTGAGGTGATCGAGCGGCAGAAGCCACAGATCGTTGTGATCGACAGTGTGCAGACGATGTACAACGACAGTGTCGGATCTGCGCCGGGAAGCGTGTCGCAGGTGCGTGAGGCAACGTCTGTCCTCATGCAGATCGCCAAGGGGATGGATATCTCTATCTTTATTGTTGGCCATGTGACCAAGGAAGGTGTTGTGGCGGGACCACGTGTGCTGGAACACATGGTGGACACCGTCTTGTATTTTGAAGGGGATCGGCACGAGAGTTACCGCATTCTGCGCGGCGTGAAGAACCGCTTCGGCTCGACGAATGAGATTGGTGTCTTTGAGATGCGCGCGGAGGGGCTTGCAGAAGTGGAGAATCCTTCGGAGTATATGTTGAGCGGTAAGCCGGCAGATGCATCGGGATCTGTGGTGGCTTGTTCCGTAGAAGGCACACGCCCGATCCTGCTTGAGATTCAGGCACTTATCTGCCACAGTTATTTTAATAATCCGCGCCGTACCGCAACCGGTACGGACTTTAATCGTGTCAATCTGCTGCTTGCAGTCCTGGAGAAGCGGCTCGGCATGCAGCTTTCCGACTGTGATGCTTATGTCAATATCGCAGGTGGAATCCGCATGAATGAACCGGCGATCGACCTGGGAATCGTTCTTGCAATCATATCCAGCAAACTGGATCTCACGATCGATGAGAAGACGATCTGCTTCGGTGAGGTTGGACTTAGTGGTGAGGTTCGCGGCGTGACGATGGCGGAGCAGCGTGTCGCCGAGGCTGCCAAGCTTGGTTTCAAGAGATGCATTCTTCCAAGTGTCTGTCTGGGCGCAGCGAAGGGAGTCAAAGGGATTGAATTGGTCGGTGTCAGCAATGTGAGAGAGGCGTTGGAGGCAATCCAATAAGACAATGATAGAACAAGAGGAGAGGCTTCTTCGATGTGCACAAAGTGTTGTGCACATCGAAGAAGCCTCTCCTTTTGTTCGTAAGTGCGGGAGTGCGGCAGGCGCGCGGAGAGGAGGCGGAGCGAAGGGGAGGAAAAGTGTGGACGCGCGAAGAAATGAAATGTATTATGTCGGGCGGGGCGAAGAGAAGGAGGAAGAAGGGGAAAAGCCCCGCAGAAAGAAGAAAGCGGGGCGAAGGAGAAGAAAAAGAAGTGAAAAAGCCCCGGAGGAAGAAGAAAGCGGGGCGAAGAAGAAGGAAAAGCAGGAAAAAAGCCCCGGAGGAAGAAGAAAGCGGGGCGAAGAAGGAGGAAGAAGGGGAAAAGTCCCGGAGGAAGAAGAAAGCGGGGCGAAGGAGAGGGAAAAGAAGGGAAGAAGCCCCGCAAAAGAAATGAAATGGTCGCGCGGAGAAAAACATGGAAGGATCTGTACCCATTTAAGGGTACAGATCTGTGCAGGAAAGTGTATTCGCGCGGGAATTAATTGTCTTTTAATGAATATGTGCAGAGAATTTGATCTAATTTTTCAAATGTGAGAGGAGCATCATTGGTTTCATATGAGGTAATAAGATTTATAGAAGGATATATTTGATTAGAAATATATTGTTGCATTTTCAAATGATATGCCTTCTGGTATTCTTTGTTATCCATTAATCCGAAATGTTCCCAATATATGATCTTCCCAAATTGAGGATGTAGAATTGTGAAATCGGGATAAAGTTTTGTACCATTTAACGATAATGCACATTCATAGCGAAAAGGAACGCGATTCGTATGTAATGCCATAGAGATCATTGCTTCTGATTTTGAACGGACTGAGAAACCGAGATTTGTTGGATGAACCAAATGCTCAGGATGAGAGGGGTTCTGTTCATAAGGCTGATTCAACCATTGATCAGCATTCATACCTCTAGGCGAAAAGTAGGGTGAAATAAGCTCTGCATAACCGTAATCGGGTTGAAACATCAAATCTGATTGACAATCTTTAGAAGTATTATGATGTGAAAGGTAGCATTGTAACGCTTTTAATTCCGACTCGACTTCACGCAGTTTCAATGAAAGATATTTCTTACAAGCAAGCTTTTCGGCAAGTGGTCGCTCACGTTTGGGAAGGTAGTGGCGTCCGTTTTCGGAAACAATGTACCATTTGAAACGATTTTGATTTCGAGTGCAGCATAATCTCGCTGGAGGATAATCACTAATCTCTGATTGTAATTGCTTCTGTAATTCTTTTAATTT
>OGKS01000740.1_pt1 | contig 17396 bp, 16 predicted proteins | sample 1572491 | NCBI WGS metagenome assembly OGKS01 (sample SAMEA2582153, study PRJEB24529) | metagenome | biome: Human gut stool | place: China | collected 2011
CAAATGGAAACAAAAAAATATCGCTCAAGAATAAAAGCTTGAGCGATATTTTTTTGACGTGTATCTACGAGCATCGCGGATACGCTTACGACCAGATAAAATTCAAACAGAGGGCACTCGGATATATCCATTCCTGTTTTTTATCACAACTGACTTATAATTCGGAAATTTTATCTAAATTTGTAAGCAGAACAAACTTCAAAAATACTACGAAGACATATTGAAGACATTATGAAAGCATACACATACATTGAGAAGGGCAAGTTTGCCTTAATAGAGAAACCTAAGCCAGAACTTCAGATGTCGACCGATGCCATCGTGCGCGTCACATTGGGCAGCATCTGCACAAGCGACCTCCACATCAAGCACGGCAGCGTGCCACGTGCCGTGCCAGGTATCACCGTAGGACACGAAATGGTAGGCGTGGTAGAGGCTGTGGGAAGCGACGTGAATGGCATGGAGCCGGGCGACCGCGTTACAGTGAACGTGGAGACCTTCTGCGGCGAATGCTTTTACTGCAAGCATGGCTACGTTAACAACTGCACTTCACCTCATGGTGGATGGGCACTCGGTTGCCGTATTGACGGAGGTCAGACGGAATATGTGCGTGTGCCGTTGGCTACGCAAGGACTCAACCGCATTCCTGACAACGTGACCGACGAGCAGGCCCTGTTTGTGGGCGACGTACTTGCCACAGGCTTTTGGGCGGCACGCATAAGCGAAATCAGCAATGAGGACACGGTGCTCATTATCGGTGCCGGACCTACGGGCATATGCACCCTAATCTGCGCAATGCTCAAACAGCCCAAGCGCATAATCGTGTGCGAACCCTCCGAGGAGCGCCGCAACTTCGTCAAGCAGCACTATCCCGACGTGCTGCTCACCACCCCCGACGAGTGTTTTGACTTTGTACATGAAAACAGCGACCATGGCGGTGCCGACCGTGTGCTGGAGGTGGCAGGAGCAAAGACCACATTCCGCTTGGCTTGGCAATGTGCTCGTCCTAATGCTATAGTTACGGTTGTGGCGCTATACGACGAGGCGCAGATCCTGCCATTGCCCGACATGTATGGCAAGAACCTTACGTTCAAGATAGGAGGCGTAGACGGATGCGACTGCGAGCAGGTGCTGCAGCTCATAGAGCAAGGCAAGATTGACACTACTCCACTCATCACACATCGCTTCCCTCTGAGCCGTATAGACGAGGCGTATAGAATATTCGAGAACAAAGAAGACGGAGTAATTAAAATCGCCATTTACAATGAATAAGATAACGATGCTCGGTACGGGCAACGCCACTGTCACCCATATCTACAACACATGTTTCATATTGTCCACTGCCACCACCAGGATCCTCGTTGACGCTGGTGGTGGCAACGGCATTCTCACCCAGTTGCGCAAGGCCAATGTAGCCATTCGTGACATTCACCATCTGTACGTCACCCATGCCCATACCGACCATGTGTTGGGCGTAATATGGGTAATACGCATGGTGGCGCAATGCAAGGACTACGAGAACCGTCTGCACATCTACGGCAACGACAAGGTAATGAAGGTAGTGCACACTATAATAGACATGATACTGGCTAAGAAGCAATTGAACAAAGTAGCTGAACGTGTTGTATTCCATCAACTTACCGACGGAGAGAGTTTCGAAGCAGGAGACATACACCTCACTTGTTTCGACATTCATTCTACCAAGGAGAAGCAATATGGATTCCGTGCACAGCTGCCAGACGCTACTGTTGTGGCGTGTCTTGGTGACGAGCCATACAATCAGCTCAACCGCCCCTACGTAGAGCATGCCGACTGGATGATGTGCGAGGCGTTCTGCCTGTATGCCCAGCGCGACACATTCAAGCCTTACGAGAAATGTCACAGCACAGCTCTTGATGCAGGCCGACTTGCAGCCGAACTCGACGTAAAGAATCTCATACTGTATCATACCGAGGAGAAGACACTCTCTACACGCCGAGAGAGCTACACCAAGGAGGCTTCCGAGAACTTCAAGCGAAAGATTGTTGTACCTGACGATTTGGAGGAGATAAGCCTCGCTTAGAGTATGAAACAGGAAATAATCAACAACATAAACCTTCTGGCCAAGGAGGGTTCGCCCTTCCTCTTTGTAATCAACTACGACGGCGACGACGCCTACATCCGACGGCTGAAGGATATTGAACCAGAGGAATGTCTGTACGACTTTGAAGGGATGAGCAATGCTGGCAATACAGCCATCGACAGACACGCCCTACCTTCCGCCATTCGTTGGGACATAAATGCGCCTACTTACGAGAGTTATGAACGGAGCTTCAACATCGTCAAGGGCAACATGCTGGCTGGCAACAGCTATCTTGCCAATCTCACCTGCAAGGTACACGTAAGCTGCAATCTCACGCTTGAGGACATCTTTCATCATTCCAAAGGCAAATACAAGCTTATGCTAAGGGGCGACGAGAATAGGGGCAGACGCTTCGTATGCTTCTCGCCCGAGAGTTTTCTCAGAATCAAGGACGGACGCATCTACTCCTACCCCATGAAGGGCACCATCGACGCCTCGCTGCCCAATGCCAGACAAGAACTGATGGACGACAAGAAGGAGGCTGCCGAGCACGCAACAATCGTAGACCTCATACGCAACGACCTGAGCCGTGTGGCCTCCGGAGTAAGGGTAGACCGCTACCGCTATATCGAAACACTGCACACCAATAAGGGCGACATTCTGCAGACCAGCTCTGAAATAAGCGGACTGTTGCCACACGACTATCACCTGCATCTGGGCGACATAATAGCCGCACAGCTTCCGGCAGGTTCAATCACGGGCGCACCAAAGAAGAAGACCGTGGAGATAATCCATGAAGCTGAGAACTACCACCGTGAATACTACACCGGTGTTATGGGCATCTACAGCGACGGCTGTCTGAACTCTGCCGTAATGATAAGATTTGTTGAGCAAGACTCTCTGGGCATGGCGTTCAAAGCGGGTGGAGGCATCACAGCCCAGAGCTGCTGCCGTAAGGAGTATGAAGAGGTATTGCAGAAGATCTACCTGCCAATAACAGCCGAAAAACAAAAGCAATAATAGATTGTAAAACAACAGATTGCGAAATTTCATTATAATAAAACTATAACTATGAAAAATTCAGCCTCTATTATGAAGTCAGCCCTATGGCTGATGCTATTGCTCGTATTGCCATTGCAGATTATAGCTGCCAGCCTGGGCGAGGTAGGCAAGCGGCTGGCATCGCCGCCCGGAGTGAGCAATGTGGAGACCTTGAAGAGCAAGCACTTCCAGGAGAAGTACGTATTCTTCATCAACCAACTGCTCGACGCCAAGGATGCCTCCAAAGGCAATTTCGAGCAGCGAGTAATATTGTGCCACCGCGGATTCGACCGTCCAACGGTACTCGTCACAGAAGGCTATAACGCCAACTACGGATTGCGCGAAGGCTATATCGAGGAATTGTCCGAAATATTCAATACCAACATCGTATTGGTAGAATACCGCTACTTCGATAAGTCGATGCCTACAACATGCCTCTGGCAGTATCTGACCGTGGAGAACTCGCTCTACGACCTTCATCACGTCAACCAGACTCTGCGCACTATGTACAAGGGCAAATGGATAGCTACGGGCATCAGCAAGGGCGGACAGACCACCATGTTCTATCGCTCCTACTTCCCCGACGACGTAGACATATCTGTGCCCTACGTGGCTCCATTGAACAGAAGCGTGGAAGACGGCCGACACGAGAAATTTCTGCAGCACAAGGTCTCTACCAAAGAAAACCGCCAAAAGGTGCTCGACTTCCAGCTGCTCCTATTCAAGCGTAAAGCTACGCTACTGCCAATGCTCGACGAATATTGCCGCAAGCAGCACTACACATTCAATGCGCCCATAGACGAGATTTTCGACTTCTCGGTGCTTGAGTATGCGTTTGCCTTTTGGCAGTGGGGCTACGACATCAACAAGATTCCTACAGCCACCGCTACCGACCGACAGGTGTTTGACTATTGGATAAACATGTGCGAACCCAACTATTTCGCCAATCAGAACACCTTAATATCGTTTAATGTGCAGGCTGCCCGAGAGCTGGGCTATTACGGCTACAACACTAAGCCCTTCAAGAAATATCTCAGCATCAAGACAGCCAAGGGCTATCTACGACGCCTCATGCTGCCTAAGGGCACCGAAGACACCCGTTTCGAACCGGCACTCTACCGTCACACCGTAGACTTTCTCACACACAACGACCCCAAAATGGTGTACATCTATGGCGACATCGACCCATGGAGCGCATCGGGCGTCTACGGTCTACCCTTCACCAAGAACAAGCAAAACCTCCATGTCTACATGCTCAAGGGAGGCTCGCACAGTACACGCATACAGTCCTTCCCCAAGCCTACACGCCAGGAAATAATCAATCTGATAGGCGGATGGCTTGAGCCTACTGCCGACAATTAATACTTACATAAAACGCACAAAGCAACCACAGTTAATAATATGTTTGTGTTTACTTTGTGCGCTTTGGGCTTGATGATTGTTGCACTTTATAGATTATATAATAAGTAAGTGATCTAAATTATTTATCCCAAATTAGTACTGATGCGATAAAATCGCATGGTTATTAAAATTCATCAAATAAAGTGAGTTCTTTGAAATCTTGTTTTTGAATGATTGAGTCCTTTGGCTTAGTTATGAGGTCTCTCAAATCCACCCTTTCGAGTGCGGAGATTCTTATTAACGTAGCCACCTCGGTGATTGAATACGGACTTTTGTAGTCAGCCTTGATTTTGGCGATTATCAGATATGCAATTATAGCAACCCATAAATGAGTACGTACTGCATTCTCTGAATATCCCCACAAGTTCTTCACTACGATATTCTGCTTTATCCACTTGAAGAAAACCTCAATATTCCATCTATGACGGTATAGATTGGCGACCTCAAGGGCACTGATCTCAAAGTTGTTGGTAATAAATTCCACATCATTGCCTGTTACCGAGTCATGATAAGTAACCATCCTGATAGGTTCTGGATAGAGTTTCTTCGACTTATGGGTAGTCAGTTTTATGATGAAATCGCCACAGATTCCTGTACTTGGACCAAAGTCTAGACTATGGTTAACGACCTCGTATCTCATATTGTCTTTGGGACGACTTATCCAATATGCACCGGCTTTGTGAAAGCGAAACAAAGCGATGAAATCAACGTATGCTTTGTCCATCATATAGAACGCAAATGGTTCAGGCACAATCTCATCCAGTTCATTGCTGTCATGCCATTTTCCATCTGTAATATGGATATTTGCCGGAATGCTTCCACGAAGATTCAGCAGTGTGTGCATTTTGACTGCGCCTTTGCTATACTTGCCCAATGCCCAAGCAGCCAGAACAATGCTTGTTGAGATAGTTGTGGAGTCAAGCGCATAGAGGACATTGTCTATCGTTATCTCAGCAACCTTTGTGTTTGAATACATTGGTCGGACGATACCGATTAGATACATGCCAAGTCCTTCGTAGATGCGATAGCCTCTTTTCTCATTAGCACGACATAAATTGGATTGATTAACGGACTTGCGAATTCCCAAGTGGTATATGCTACTTCCATGAGCCTCTAGGCACAGACAAATATCACGGATGTATACACAACCAGTAATCTGACCAAATAGCAGATGGAGCAACGGGTTATAGCAGGATAAATCTTTTGCATGCCAGTCACCTTTATACTTCTTCACCAACTTGTCAAATTGGTAGCGAGGTATGAAGTCGATGACTTGAGCAAAGATATATTTGCCGATGTTCATAATCTTGCAGTTTTGGCTGCAAAATTACTCAATCAATTTCAAATCAAAAAAACAAAGAACGCTTGTAAATGATTAAATATCAAATATATAACTATAGTTAAGCGATTAATATCGCATCACTAGTAATCCCAAATCAGTCATTAGGATATCTCTGTGTCTTACGGCAAAGAGAAATCTTTTAATTTTCCCATATAGACAAGAATGATTGTCGTGTTTTTAGTGATCTGGCCAAATATAGGATGTGCTTGTCTTTTGTTCTCCCCAGATAGGCTGGTGTCGATATCAACTCGTACCGGATAGTCTTCAGAAATTTCTTCTTGTTGGAATTAATCAGCGCATGTCTTAACAGCGACATGAAGTTATATGCCGTGACAATGAAATTCCCACATGCCTCTGTTGCCCAGAAGTTATTTGTGACAAAATCATCTATGGAGAAATCATGGCTCACCCGTAAAACCCTGTGTCTACCCAAAGATCATAGACAATCTATAGAGAAAGAAGTCAAGATCTACAACCCCTCTGAGCTGAGCTCTAAATTGCTTTATCTTTGAGTTGAGAGACTCGGCAGACGCATTTGTTGCACGGTTGATAAAATAGTTGAATACTTCATCTTCCCTGTCACGTATAGTGTCGGCGCAGTGTTGAAAGAGTCATTGGCAAAGGCCTTGACCTTATCGTACCATTTCTGCATGCTCTCGTATGCCGAAATCCATGTAGATTTGGTATTGCTGAATATCATGCGTAGAGAGTGTACGATAGAATATGCTTCTTTGAGGTCAGGATAGCGCTCGAACAAAAGAGAGATTCTTTCCTTCTGTGTCGTTGTCCATTTTTCTCCAGAAACCATAAGGGGATATCGAATGCGAGAGAGCAGTTCCGGTATAGTGTCACCATTAGAGAGCCTCTCTGGCACAAAGGCCTTATTCTTACGAATAGGCTTGCATCCACGCTTGTCCTTCTTGTTCTTCTTGCGACGTTTGAGGCTTCGCTCATACTTTTCCTTGAGTTGTTCATTGAAGAGTTTACGCTGTTCGTTCAGGAACTTCTGTTCCTCCTTCTTATGTTTGAGACGGAGTTCTTGCATGGCATCACTTACAAGTTGCTGCATATGGAATCTGTCAAGTGTTATGGTAGCATTAGGGAAACATTCAAGTACAATCTGACGCATACCTTCCGAAAAGTCCATCGTGACTTCACGCACTTTACAACGTAAGTACCAATGTATCTTTTGTATAGCTGCTACAACATCTTCCACCTTCGTACCACTTACGATGGCTAATAAAGCCCCTTTACGGCCATGGGCATCCTTATTGGAGATTATAGTGTATAGATCTCCATTTGTGAATGCTGTTTCGTCTATGCTGAGGTTTGCCACCATGTTACGAGGAAATATGAGCCATTTCTGTGTATGAGACTGATGCTTCCAGGTGCGAAAGTCGCTAAGGTAATCCTTGTATACACGTCCAAACTCGTCAGCCTTTATGTGATATGGTTTCTGGAGCGATCTGGCAGTAATCGGGGATGTATCCAAGGAATTCTTTTTAAAAAGCCGCAAACTCCTTTGAGTAGCGGGGGCTTTTGGCAACCATATGCCAGTCTTTTGATATGCTCTTGCCTTCCATATTCTTCCACTTGCGACGACGCACATGGAGTACGGTACGATACTCGCGTATAGGAAAGTCGTTAATACACGATTCTTCGTAGAATCCATTAGGTATAGCATCCGGTGTACCCTCAGGCTTAAGATACTTCTCGTCAAGGTAAAGATGAAGACGTTGTTCGTCACCAAACCAATCTGATTCAACCTTGGTTAAATCGAAATACTCTGTCATCTCACCGGGAAGAATGAACTTAGCTAACGCCATATATGGATTATCTTTCATACTTGTAACATTCATTAGACACATGCAAAAGTACTAGCAATTTTCGAGAAACAAGCATTATCTATCAAGTAGTCAGACACAGGGTTTTGCTAGTGACCCGAAATCATTCTTCAGTTCCTTTATCATATTCTCAGAATCTGCTCTTCCGCGATATGAGTCATATATGATCTTGGCCGGCAGGTCAAGGTCTATTACAAAGCAGCAGTATCGGTATTTTCCGAAATCTTCCTCATCCTCAAAAAGCTCCAGTTGCTTGATTTGCTTTCCTGCAGCTTTGGGGCACTTCTCAATGTCTTGCCTGACCATCACAATGCGTCTGGGCTTCTCCCAACCGTTTGCCAGATAGATATTTTCGGATATTTCCAATCCGTCTGTCAGCTCTATCCATTTGCGTTCATGGGTAAGACTGTACTTTATACGATTATTGAAACGGCAGGCTATGATGTAGTGTAGCCCTTTCATTTCCAGATAATCAAGTATTTCCTTCGCAAAAAGCCACTATCCATGCGGACTAGTCCGACACGTTTACCCTCAAGATTTCGTACCTTTGAAGGTAAGCGTATCCGCGATGCTAGTAGATACGCTTACCATCAGAGGAAGGTTTAAGGCATAGAGGCAAAAGATGTATTGAGCCAGAAGCTGTTTTCGGACAAATTAAATACAACATGGCATATCGTCGTTTTCGCTATATCGGTGTAGACAAGGTCAAAATGGACTTTGCCTTCTTTGCTATTGCCTTTAATATTAAGAAAATGGTGGCAAAAATGACCAAGGGAGGACTTTTCTCTTATTTGAGGATTTATTTGCATATAACGCCATATAAATTGTTTACAAGGCTCTTTTTCGTAGAAAGACAAAAACTCGTTGTACATCCACACAAGTACGTACAACGAGTTTTTAGCTATTTATATTGGGAGTTTTGACTTTACCTTTGCATTATCAGATATTAATTATAAAAAGTTCATCTCTGATTCAGCTTAAAAATGAGATTGTTCTTACCTTTGTTGTTTAAAGGAAGTCAACCTCCCCACAGAGCAATCCAATGTTTTGACCAGGCTTTGAGCCTTAGGTGTGTCGTGGGCTCTGTGGGTTTATAACTGAACTCCAAATAGAATGATAGGCTCTGAGCCTAAGTAAAGTCTTAGATGCAGCAGTTATATAGGCTGACCTTGATGTGTAATATTAGATGCAAAGGTAATGAGAAATGACGTAACTATCTACGTTGGCATTGATTTTTCAAAGGAAAAATTCAATGTTTGTCTCCTAATGGAGCAAGGTGTTATGGGTGAAAGTGAGTTTTCCAATTCAAAAACGGGCTACCTCAAACTTACCAAATGGGTAAAGAATACTTCGGAACTGGGACGTTCATTTGACTCTTCCTTGGTGTTGTTCTGTGGTGAGCACACAGGCACGTGCAGTATTGGACTCTGCGAATATATTTATGCCAAGGGAATGAAAATCTGGCTCGAAAGCGCATTGAAAATCAAGTACGGGTCAGGATTGAAGCGTATTAAAGACGATAAGGCTGATGCGGAAATGATAGCTTATTATGCCAAACGTTTCTATGAGCCAGGCTCATGTGCATTATTTGAACCAGACTCCGCCGATCTTAAGACATAACGCACTCTTTATCAGTTCCGCAATCGTGTGGTTTGCGACCGTGTAGCCATAGGGAATCGTATATCAAGCGGTGCTTTTGATTGCTCAACACTGGTGAGAAATAGGATGGTCAAGCATCATAAAGAAGCACAGAAGGACGAGAAAGACATTGAAAAGGAAATGGTGAAACTGATGGAAACATCAGAGGAATTAGCCTCAAATTATCAAATACTTATTTAATTTAAGAGCATAGGACCTATAACGGCAGCGGCTCTGATTATATATACCTCCAATTTTAAGAAGTTTGATAACCCGCGAAAGTTTGCATGTTACTGCGGCATAGCTCCCTTTGGCAAACAATCCGGAACATCCATTAATACAAAGCCTAATGTGAGTCGTTTTGCACATATCGGCATCAAAGCAGCTATGGTACAGGCTTGCAAGTCTGCTATGCAGCACAATGCGGTAATCAAAGTATACGCACAGAGGCTGTACGCAAAAGGCAAACATGAGGGATTTGTCATGAATAATGTAAAGAATAAGGTTATGCACATTATTTTCAAGATGATACAGACACAAACCTTATGGGAACAGGAATACCAACAAAAACACATGAAAGAGAGCAAAGCCATTCCGGGAAAGAATGGAATAGGAACCACCGAAGCAGCTCCTATAATTAATGCGACATTGAAAATATCCTCATCTGTTGTTGAATGCACATTCTTAGAAGAACATTCTTTTCAAAAGAACAGCAAAAAACTTCAAGTTTTTCTTGCGTAGAAACATAGAATGCACGCCCTTCTGGTTCAGCAAACTCATCAATCAACGCTTTATCTATAACCAATCGCTGATTGCCATCCTTACGAGGTACCTTGTATTCATGCCGATGCACTCATTCAAAAAATCTGTCATCTTAAAATACGGATTACCAAATAAGGCGGAATGCCAACTACAGGAGCCAATATTTGTGCTACAAACGCACCACAACTGTTGCCTAGAAGCAAGTTCGGCTGTTCTTTGTATATGAACGTATTTCATTCAATGCCTTCTTGGAATGCTAGAGCAGGTTGTAAGTTAGCTCCAATGCAATCCCCTCGAAAGCCTCTTTCAGAGCCTTCGCCATAGGACAACTGCCTGTAGCAAAGAATCCATGTAGGAAAAGTATTTTCTTCATGCTCTAATCTCCAATGTATTGATACATGATAGTTTTTTGTCTGTAAAATCCTTTGTCTTTTCTAACAATTACGTCATATAACATAGATGTTTTTGCAATAAAAATACAAAATAGTAATCTTTGTGTTGTTTTCGATTTGCATTAATCTTCGATTTGCATTATCTTTGTAGTCAGAATTGATAAAAACAAAAAACACATGACAACAACCATCATTATCTTAGTTCTTTCGGCTGTGTTCTTCGCCATGGGCAAAGTTCGCTCCGACCTCGTCGCATTGTGCGCCCTCGTCGCCCTGCTGCTCACCGGAATACTCACTCCCCAAGAAGCCCTGTCAGGATTCTCCAACTCGGTAGTAATAATGATGGTTGGACTGTTTGTCGTGGGAGGCGCCATCGTGCAAACCGGATTGGCAAAGAAAGCATCCGGCAAGCTGATGACCTTGGCAGGCGACAGCGAACTCGGTCTGTTTCTGTTGCTGATGGTAGTAACGGCGGTGATAGGTGCCTTCGTGAGCAATACCGGAACCGTAGCCCTAATGATGCCTATAGTGGTAAGTCTTGCTCAGAAGGCAAAGATGCGTGCCAGCCGGCTGCTCATGCCCCTTGCCTTTGCCAGCAGTATGGGCGGTATGCTTACACTCATCGGTACCCCTCCCAACCTTGTCATTCAGGAAGCGCTGGCCGAGAACGGTTTTGAGCCATTGAAGTTCTTCAGTTTCCTGCCCGTAGGTATTGTCTGCATAATCGTAGGCATAGTGGTACTGCTGCCGCTGAGCAAGCGCTTCCTCAACGGAAGCAAGCAGCGCCAGGACGGCGAGACTGGCAAAAAACGCGCTAAATCGCTCGACGACCTTATGGAAGAATACAATCTGAAGGACAATCTCTCGGTATTCACCGTAGGCAAACTGTCAATAGCCAACAACAAGACCCTTGCCGAACTTGACATTCATCACCGTTACGGGCTGACCGTGCTTGAAGTGCGCAGAATAAAACAGCCCCGTTCACCACTGATGAAAGAAGTGGAACAGCGTCTTGCAGGTCCTGACACCAAGCTCACCGAAGGCGATATAGTATACGTAAGTGGTGACCCGATACAAGCAACAAAGTTCGCTGCCGACATGAAACTCGGCAATACAAGTGAGGAACTGGCTTTTTACGACATCGGCATTGCCGAGGTGGTGCTGATGCACAACTCACGTTTGTGCGGCAAGACTCTTAAAGAGACAGGATTGCGACGTCTGTATAACGTCAATGCACTTGGTGTGCGTCGTGGCGAGAACTACATAACCGAGGGGCTTGCAGACATGACTTTCCGCCAAGGTGACATCATTCTGATACAAGGCAAATGGAAGAACATCTCGCGCATAGCCGACGTAGCCGACGGCATCGTTGTGATGGGACAACCATTGGAAGAGGCTTCTCGCGTGACACTCGACTACAAGGTACCGCTCGCAGCAGCCATAATGCTGTTAATGATTCAGACTATGGTGTTCGACTTCATACCCGTAGCCCCCGTCACGGCCGTTATGGTGGCAGGACTGCTTATGGTCATCACCGGATGCATACGCTCGGTAGAAGCCGCCTACAAGACGATAAACTGGGAGAGTATAGTACTCATAGCAGCCATGTTGCCTATGTCGGTGGCATTGGAAAAGACCGGAGCATCGGCAATGGTAGCAAATCTTCTGGCCGACAACCTCGGACAGGCAAGTCCTTATGCTCTGCTCGCTGGTGTCTACTTCACCACATCGCTTCTGACAATGTTCATCAGCAATACCGCAACAGCTGTACTCATGTCGCCCATAGCACTTACGTCAGCAGCAGCAATAGGCGTAAGCCCCTACCCCATGCTCTTTGCCGTGACATTGGGAGCAAGCATGTGCTTCGCCTCGCCATTCTCCACTCCACCCAACGCACTCGTAATGCAGGCCGGAGGCTACTCGTTCATGGACTACATCAAGGTGGGACTGCCGTTGCAAATCATCATGGGACTGGTGATGATCGTAGTGTTGCCGCTGATTTTTCCATTCTAAATAAAAACGTTGTGCAAATAATTGAGTAACTTTGCACGATAATATAAAAACACAATAATATATGCCTTTAAGATTACCCGATAAACTCCCCGCCATCGAACTCCTCAAGCAGGAGAACATCTTCGTGATGGACAATTCACGAGCTACGAGTCAGGATATACGACCGCTTCGTATTGTGATTCTCAATCTCATGCCGCTGAAGATAACGACCGAGACCGATCTCGTGCGCCTGCTCTCCAACACTCCGCTGCAGATGGAGATATACTTCATGAAGCTGAAGAGCCACACTTCCAAAAACACTCCGATAGAGCACATGATGATGTTCTACAAGGATTTTGATGTGTTGAAGAACGAGAAGTTTGACGGAATGATTATAACCGGTGCGCCAATAGAGCATCTGGAATTTGAAGACGTGGGCTACTGGGACGAGATAACGCAGGTATTTGAATGGGCCGACACTCACGTTACAAGCACTATGTACATCTGCTGGGCTGCGCAAGCCGGACTCTACTATCACTATGGTGTGCCCAAACACCAATTGCCAAAGAAGAAGTTCGGTGTGTTCCGCCAATATCCGCTCACTCCGCACATTCCCTTATTCCGTGGCTTCGACGACTCGTTCAACATGCCGCACAGCCGACATACAGAAGTAAGACGTGAGGATATAGAGAAGCACCTGGAACTGAGCATCATAGCCGAATCGCCAGAGAGCGGTGTGAGCATAGTGATGGCACGTGGAGGAAGACAGATATTTGTCACGGGACACATGGAATACTCACCATATACGCTCGACAGCGAATACCGTAGAGACATGGGCAAACGTGACGATGTCGAAATGCCCAAGAACTACTATATAGGCGACGATCCAAGCCAAAAGCCACATGTAACATGGAGGGCTCATGCTAATCTGCTGTTCAGCAATTGGATAAACTATTATATCTACCAGGAGACTCCGTATAATATTGAGGAGATTGGGTAGAAGGAAAGTTCCACCCCACTACTTTTATTCAAGCATTATGAATCAAAACAAAATACAACCACGCCATCAGTATCCCGGTATCCCCGTAACTTTCCATGCCTCCATCGTTCCCAACGACCTGATACTTCATGCAGACGAGAACCTCATTTCACAAGTCATCATCAACCTGCTGAAGAATGCCATGCAGGCTTTTGAGAAGTCCTCCTCTCCAGCAGAGGAAAAGCACATCCATATACGCGCCTATTGCGATGAAGCTGAAGCTGTATTGATTGAAATATCCAACAATGGTCCTGCCATCCCCCCGAACATTGCCGAACATATATTTATTCCCTTCTTCACCACCAAAGAAAACGGAAGCGGAATAGGACTCAGCATCTCCCGGCAAATCATGCGCTTGTCCGGTGGAAATCTCTCCTTGAGACCGGGAAAAGAGACAACTTTTGTACTGAAATTTAATTGAACTAACTAAATATTGTATTTGTTATTAATTATAAATACCTTTGTACACTAAGGTACAAAAAGCATTTATAATAAACTTTATAACACAATACTTATGTTATTTACAGCAGAAAACATTCTACTCGTAGGTTCTATTTTACTTTTCGTCAGCATCATCGTAGGCAAGACCGGTTATCGTTTCGGAGTTCCCGCTTTATTGCTCTTTCTGGTAGTGGGTATGCTCTTCGGCAGTGACGGACTGGGATTGCAATTCCATAATGCAAAAGAAGCGCAATTCATCGGTATGGTAGCCTTGAGTATCATACTGTTTTCGGGCGGTATGGACACTAAGTTTACTGAAATCAAACCCATCCTTTCCCCCGGTATCGTACTGTCCACTTTGGGTGTTCTCCTGACGGCATTGTTCACCGGACTGTTTATATGGTGGCTTTCGGGCATGAGCTGGACCAATATTCATCTGCCGCTAATCACATCCTTGCTGCTGGCTTCCACCATGTCGTCTACCGACTCGGCATCGGTATTCGCCATTCTGCGCTCACAGAAGATGAACCTGAAGCACAACCTTCGCCCTATGCTGGAGTTGGAAAGCGGAAGTAACGACCCGATGGCTTATATGCTGACTATCGTACTGATTCAGTTCATCCAGTCCTCAGGGATGGGCGTTTCCCAAATAGCTCTCTCTTTCGTGATACAGTTTATTGTGGGTGCCGCAGCCGGTTACCTGCTGGGCAAATTGGCCATCCTTATGCTGAACAGGCTGAATATAGACAACCAGTCGCTCTATCCTATATTGCTGCTGTCGTTTGTCTTCTTCACATTCTCCGTTACCGACTTGATGAAAGGCAACGGCTACCTGGCCGTCTACATTGCCGGCATGATGGTGGGCAACAACAAAATTATGCACCGCAAGGAGATTTACACGTTTATGGACGGGTTGACATGGCTTTTCCAAATTATCATGTTCCTTTGTCTCGGTCTGCTTGTCAATCCGCACGAAATGCTGGAAGTAGCCGTCGTAGCACTGCTCATCGGCGTATTTATGATTGTTATAGGGCGACCGCTCAGTGTATTTCTCTGTCTGCTTCCGTTCGGAAAACGTATCACTCCGACATCCAAGCTCTTCGTTTCCTGGGTAGGGCTGCGTGGTGCGGTTCCCATTATCTTTGCCACCTATCCGGTAGTGGCAGATGTACCCGGCGCCGACGTGATCTTCAACATTGTATTTTTCATCACAATCCTATCTCTCGTCATTCAAGGTACTACCGTCTCAAAGGTGGCGCGCTTGCTGGGACTTTCCACTCCAATGGAAAAGACAGGCAATGACTTCGGAGTAGAGCTGCCCGAGGAAATCGACTCCGACCTGCGCGATGTAACCGTTACCCAAGAGATGCTCGACAAAAAAGGCGACACTCTCAAAAACATGAACCTCCCCCAGGGGACCCTCGTCATGATAGTGAAACGCGGCAATGAGTACCTGATACCCAACGGCACCCTAAAACTCCACGTAGGAGACAAGTTGCTCCTTATTTCTGAAAAGGTCAAAGAATAGGAAATTAAGGAGAACAGTCTCCATGAAAAAAACTTCAAACCACTTGCTTTGCATCACTATAAGCCCTATATTTGCGCAGTTTTAACTAAAGTGTGCAATTATACGAATGGAACAAGAACAACTGTTCATTGACTATATAGAACGAAGCATCGTACAAAATTGGGATAAAAATGCCCTAACCGACTATCAGGGAATCACCCTACAATATAAAGATGTTGCCCGAAAGATTGCAAAATTTCATATCGTATTGGAAAGCGCCGGTATCCGGCCCGGTGATAAAATAGCCGTATGCGGTCGTAACAGCGCCCATTGGGCAGTGTGCTTTCTGGCAACAGTGACCTATGGTGCTGTCATTGTTCCTATTCTCCACGAATTCAAGGCAGACAACATACACAACATCGTCAATCATTCCGAAGCCAAACTTCTTTTTGTGGGCGATCGGGCCTGGGAAAACCTGAACGAAGAAGCTATGCCGCTGTTAATGGGAGTGGTACTGCTGACGGATTTCACTCCGGTCGTTTGCCGGGACGAACGGCTCATGGAAGCATTCGAACACCGTAATGCTATCTATGGCGCACGCTATCCCAAAAACTTCCGTCCCGAACATATCTGCTATCGCAAGGAACAGTCTCCTGAAGAATTGGCGGTCATCAATTACACTTCCGGCACCACCGGCTATTCCAAAGGCGTAATGCTGCCTTACCGCAGTTTGTGGTCCAACATAGCCTATTGTCACGAAATGCTGCCTGTGCGTCCCGGTGACCACATCGTTTCCATGCTTCCCTTGGGACACGTTTTCGGCATGGTATACGACTTTCTTTACGGCTTCTCGGCAGGCGCACATCTCTACTTCCTTACCCGCATGCCATCGCCGAAGATTATCGCGCAATCATTCTCTGAAATCAAACCGCGTGTCATCTCCTGCGTGCCTCTTATTGTGGAGAAGATTATCAAGAAAAACATCCTGCCGCTTATCGACAACAAAATAGGTAAGCTGTTGCTGCGCATGCCCATCGTCAACGATAAGATAAAAGCCGATATGCGCAAGAAAGCAATGGATGTTTTCGGCGGTAATTTTGACGAAATCATTATTGGCGGCGCTCCTTTCAATGCCGATGTGGAACGCTTCCTCAAGCAGATAGGCTTCCCCTACACCATTGCCTACGGTATGACAGAATGTGGCCCTATCATTTGTTCCAGCCGTTGGGAAACCCTGAAACTCGCCTCATGCGGAAAAGCCACTACCCGCATGGAGGTGAAGATAGACTCTCCCGATCCTCAAAATGTAGCGGGCGAAATTATCTGCCGGGGAACCAATCTTATGCTGGGATACTACAAGAATACCGAGGCTACCTCGCAAATCATCGATGTCAACGGCTGGCTGCATACGGGCGACCTTGCCACAATGGATGCAGACGGCTACGTCACCGTACGCGGACGTAGCAAAAATATGCTTCTAACCTCCAGCGGACAGAACATATACCCTGAAGAGATTGAAAGCAAACTGAACAACATGCCTTACGTATCGGAGTCTTTGATTGTATTGCAGCACGACAAACTCGTCGCCCTGATATATCCCGACTTCGACGATGCCTTCGCTCATGGACTCCAACAGGCCGATATAGAAAAAGCAATGGAAGCCAACCGAAATGAGCTGAACCTACTATTGCCGGCATACAGCCAGATAACCAAAGTGAAGATACACTTTGAGGAATTTGAAAAGACCGCCAAGAAGAGCATCAAACGCTTCATGTATCAGGAAGCTAAAGGCTGAAATTCTTAAAAAAGATATAGCAAAGGACGAAAATATATAAGAAGTGTTATAAAACATACTTTTTTAGTTGGATAATTTGCAGATTTATCAGAAGTCCGTATCTTTGCAATGTGTTTTTCATAGTATTAGATTTAAGGTTAACA
>OGKS01000753.1_pt1 | contig 17163 bp, 17 predicted proteins | sample 1572491 | NCBI WGS metagenome assembly OGKS01 (sample SAMEA2582153, study PRJEB24529) | metagenome | biome: Human gut stool | place: China | collected 2011
TTTAGAAGGGAAGGCACGCAGCACTTTATCCGCCGGAAAGTTGATTCCATGCAACGGCACTTCTACGGTTTTCTCCGTATAAATATCGACCGGGAATGTCATTTCAACCGAACTCGGAACAAACTTTACTCCTTTCACCGGAGATAAAGAAACCCGTTGACGCGTAGTATCCGAAATATTCTCCAAATTTATCTTTTGCGTATAAGCAGTCGTTATCGTATCCAAAATTCCTTCCGGAGCATATATCAATACTGAATCAGGATTGCAAATCGTATCCGACACATAATATTGAAGTCCGGCAGTCACTTTTCCTTGAAGACGAACAGGTACCAGTTTGGACTTTCCTTCCGAATAGATATAATCTAATGTATCCGGCTTTATAGAAAGAATTTTGGAAGACACATTCAACTGGCTTATTATCTTCTTTTCAAAATCCGAGGCGTAAATCTTCACATGATTATCTTTTCCCTTATAATCAGGAAAACTAAGATTCACCGGAAAAAAACTTTTGCCCAACATATAGTTCAGAAGGACAGTCCCTTTATCTTTCACCCTGACGTGAAGTTCGGAAGGAGGTCCAGAGGTCAACACTACATTATTAGGAACGTCTTTGATACGCACCGGGATAGAAAAATCCGCTTCATAATCATTATTCAATGTTTGAAGTAACCAGAATCCGCTGGCTATCAAAAAGAAAAATAAAAAAATTAAGAACTCTCTGCTCTTATCACTGAGCAGAAAATCCTTAATTCTCTTAGATAGTTTTAAATACGTATATCTTATTTCCCTACGATCAAACATAGGCATGTATTTACCAGCTATTTATTTAGATTGATTGCTAGCTGCTGAAGCGTCAGCAAAGATAGAATTCTTATCTATTTTAATCTTTACGTTAGAAGCAATCTCAAGTACAACATAGTCGTCAGTAATTTCCTTGATTGTTCCGTGTATACCACCGGCAGTAATCACACTCTGATTTACTTGAAGAGATTTACGGAAATTAGCTATTTCTTTTTGTTTCTTATTTTGAGGACGGATCATAAAGAAATACATGATAACAAACATCGCTATCAGCATGATCCACATCATACTTCCACCTCCGGCAGCCCCAACAGGAGCATCTAATAATAAAGTCAATACGTTCATAAATAATCTGTTTTAGTTTCTATAATGTATACAAAGGTATCAGTTTTTGGTCAACTTACCTTCTTTTTTCAATTGATTAACTATTCCATCCAGCGTTCCGTTGATAAAGCTACCGCTTTTAGACGTGCTATACAACTTCGCTATTTCTACATATTCATTTAACGAAACACTGACCGGAATGTTCGGGAAACTTAAAATTTCCGCTAAGGCAGTTTGCATAATGATGATATCCATAAATGCAATACGGTCCAAATCCCAATTCTTCGTATTCTCGCTAATCAAATGGCGATAGTAGTCAGAGTTCAAAATAGTACGACGGAACAGACGGCGCGCAAATTCCTGATCTTCATCATCCTTGAATTCCGGAAGTAATTCCTGATTAGCGCCTTTCTTTTCATCAAAACGTTTAATTGTCTTCAGCACGAATGTATCTACGATTTCCTTATCGTCATTCCAATACAGACTTTGATCCTCCAACACCTGATCTAAAGAATCATTATTAAAAATATATGTTTTATAGAGTTTTCTCCATAATTCCCGGTCTGCTTCATAAGAATCATCATCGGAAGCCATATAATCCTTATAAATATCAGTTTCCACAATTTTTTCATAAAGTTCCTTTACGAAATCCTGATCGTTCGCCCAAGTCCTTTTCTGATTGGCTATGAACTCTGTAAGCTGCTTATTGACCTCCAATTGAGCAACAAACTTGTTGTTCACAAACTTTGTATTGGGATATAACTCCTCTGCCGTAGGTGCCAATTTGGCTTTTGCCGTATCAATACGTTTTTGTGCGTACTCTGTCAATGCTATCATCAGCATTAGCAAATAATTATAAAGGTCATACGCCTTTGAAAGACTAAAGAATAACTCTTTCTCCGCTGAGTCTAGATTTTTGCTGCCATTCTGATAATAGGCATATACTATCTGTATAATCTTAAGACGAATAAGAACTCTGTTGATCATAATTCAAATTAATACTGTTGTTATCGAACTGCAAAAGTAGATATTTTTAATGAGTTTCCACAAATAAATCACATTTTTTAATGCAGTATTTCATTCTCTGCGCTTTTTCTTTTGACAGTTTAAAAAAAATATCCAATTTTGAGGCCGATTATAAACGGACCGTAAGATATGGAAGATTTAAAAAAGAAAATGAGCGCAGACATGAATGACAAGGAGATCGTATTCTCCAAGTCCATTAAAGCAGGTAAACGCATCTATTACCTCGACGTAAAAAAGAATCGTAAAGATGAAATGTTCCTGGCTATTACAGAGAGTAAAAAAGTGGTAACGGGAGAAGGTGATGACTCTCAAGTGAGCTTCGAGAAACACAAAATCTTCTTATACCGGGAAGACTTTCAGAAGTTTATGGCAGGGTTGACGGAAGCTATCAGCTTTATCGACCGTAGTGAAATGGGTGACTACAGCGGTCAGCTGGACCAAGAAGCCGATGAAGAGAATGAGCGAAAAGCTACCGAAGAAGCCCAAGAAGAGAAATTAGAGAGTGAAATTAAGATTGATATTGACTTTTAAGGGAGTAACTCTTTGATATTTCAAAAGAAAGATGTACTTTTGCACCGCTTTTTTGCAACATCGTGTGATAATCCACATCGTGTGATGGTGAATTAAGCAAACTAACTTAATTTAGAGTAACACAAATTTTTAAAGAAATGAAATCAATTGAAGTAAAAGGAACTGCAAGAACAATTGCAGAACGCTCTTCAGAACAAGCAAGAGCTTTGAAAGAAATTCGTAAAAACGGTGGTGTACCTTGTGTACTTTACGGAGGTAATGAAGTAGTTCACTTCACAGTGACTAACGAAGGTCTTCGCAACTTGGTTTATACTCCGCACATCTACGTAGTAGACTTGGTGATCGATGGCAAAAAAGTAAACGCTATCTTGAAAGACATCCAGTTCCACCCGGTAAAGGATACTATCTTGCACGTTGACTTCTATCAGATTGATGAAGCTAAACCTATCGTAATGGAAGTTCCTGTACAGTTGGAAGGTCTTGCAGAAGGTGTGAAAGCCGGTGGTAAGTTGGCATTGCAGATGCGTAAGATCAAAGTGAAAGCTTTGTACAATGTAATTCCTGAAAAGCTGATCATCAACGTTTCTCACTTAGGATTGGGTAAGACTATCAAAGTTGGTGAATTGAGCTTTGAAGGTCTTGAACTGATCAGCGCTAAAGAAGCCGTTGTATGTGCCGTTAAGTTGACTCGTGCAGCAAGAGGTGCAGCAGCCGCTGCAGGCAAATAATCTGAGATTATCCCTGTAAACAGAGATATACTTCAAACGCAGATTAATGCAGATTAAAGCAGATGTTCAGTCTGCATTAATTTGTATTAATCTGCGTTTCTCTTTCTACATTAACGAACTGTTTTACCGAAAAAACAATGATAAAATATTTAATTGTCGGACTGGGGAATATTGGTCCCGAATATCATGAGACCCGCCACAACATCGGATTTATGACGGTAGATTCATTGGCTAAAACCAACAGTGCGCCTCCTTTTATTGACGGCCGCTACGGATTCACCACTAATTTCACGATCAAAGGTCGCCAACTGATACTGTTGAAACCGTCTACTTTTATGAACCTAAGCGGATTGGCCGTTCGCTATTGGATGCAAAAAGAAAACATTCCACTGGAAAATGTATTGATTGTAGTAGACGATCTGGCACTTCCCTTCGGAACGCTACGTTTGAAAGGAAAAGGAAGCGATGCCGGACATAACGGTTTGAAACATATCGCTGCAACATTAGGGACTCAGAACTATGCCCGCTTGCGTTTTGGTATCGGAAATGATTTTCCTCGTGGCGGACAAATAGATTACGTACTCGGACACTTCACTGATGAAGACTGGAAAACAATGAATGAAAGATTAGAAACAGCAGGAGAAATCATCAAGAGTTTTTGTCTTGCCGGAATTGATATCACAATGAACCAGTTTAATAAGAAATAAAATGGCGGAAGCAAGAATAGATAAATGGATGTGGGCTGTCCGCATCTTCAAGACACGCACAATTGCAGCGGAAGCTTGTAAGAAAGGACGCGTCACCATCAATGGCGCATTGGTGAAAGCTGCCCGTATGGTAAAACCGGGAGATGTCATACAGGTAAAAAAGCCACCTATCACCTATTCATTCAAGGTACTGCAGGCTATCGAAAAGCGCATAGGTGCAAAGTTAGTACCGGAGATGATGGAAAACGTCACTACTCCCGATCAATACGAATTGTTAGAAATGAGCAAAATCAGCGGATTCATAGACCGTGCACGCGGAACCGGACGCCCAACTAAAAAAGACCGCCGCGAGCTGGAAGAATTTACAACTCCGGAGTTTATGGACGATTTCGACTTCGATTTTGACTTTGAAGAATAGTTCACCACAGAGGACACGGAGGACACAGAGGAAATAGGGGAAAGAGTCTTTTAGGCACTGTCCATGATTATACTCTTAATACAATTACAGGATACCATAGGTATGCTCCGATATACAACCTCTGTGTCCCCTGTGTCCTCTGTGGTGAACCGTGGACTCTAGATTATCATTTATAGATTTGCCTTAACTGCATCAATCAGTTCCTGATATTCCGCGTCAGTCAGATAAACCTTTCCCGGATTCATTTGGAATGTACCTCCATAATCCGGTCCATCCACATATTTAGGCGCTAAATGAAAATGCAAATGAGACAATTTATCTGAGTATGCACCATAATTTATCTTTTCCGGCTGGAAAGCTTTTTGCATGGCACGGGTAACACGTGCAACGTCTGACATAAAAGCATTACGGTCTTCATCACTCAACTCGTTCAAATCGTTCACATGATCCTTGTAAGCAACAAGGCAACGCCCGCGATAGGTTTGCTCCTTAAACAGGAATACACGTGACACACTCAACTGCGCAATCTCAATCATCAGATTATGCAGCGTTTCATTATTCTGGCAATACAGACATTCTTTCGGATCGCTCTTCATGACATTATTATTTTTAAGTTTTTATCGTTTACAAAAATAGGCATAACATTCCTATCCGACTTGTACTTTTTCGTTTTTTTGATTGACTAATTGGTATACATCCTCTTTTTCACCTACCACCCAGACCACATCACCCTCTTCAAGCGGCACATTCACATCCGGAATCATCAATGTTCCATCCTCACTTTCAACACCTGCTATCATACAATGATATTTATCCCGAATGCCCGATTCACGAATGGTCTTACCTAAAAACATGGAATCACTATCAACAATTAATTGTTTTAGAGTCATCTCACTCTTTTCATACACATCCCAATCCACCTTTGTCCCATTTTGCATGGCTTCATTAAACACATTCAATTGTTCATCCGTCCCTATCACCTGTATTTTATCCATTGGAAACAGACGGACAGAACCACCCGGAATATTAATCCGTCTCTTTCCGCGAAGAATGGAAGCAACATGAACTCCGAACTTCTTTCCTAAATTCAGTTCCATCAATGTCTTTCCCGCCCAAGCAGACTCACCAGGAATCTCCATATCGGCAAGATGGAGATCATGCGATAACAAGCGTCCGGCATATTCCGGTTTTTTCTCCCCCAGATATTCCGCACGCACATCACGGGAACGAAGATTCTGGAAGAAACGACGTTCAATCGAGATAGACTGCTTTTTCAAGCGGCGCGACCATACCATTAGCAACACTACCAGCACTGCAACTCCGATAACCAGGCCGATAGACGCCTTGAATAATCCGGAAATCACAAAGATAACAAAAAGTGCCGCTATCATAATGCGAATCACAATGGTCGATACCAGCGGAGCGCGATTTGCACGATTGGCGTGCCACAAAGTCATAAACTCCACCGAATGGTTTTTCTTCACCATAATAGCCCGCAGAAATGGAGCAATACAGAGAATGATAAACACGGCTCCAAGTAAAGAAGCTCCCAAATGAGGCAGGTTCTCTTTAAAGAAAGGTATGACAAAACGGAAAGAAAGCGCAATGATCGATATGCTGACAATAGAATAAACGACAGTAATACGTACCATTGCCAATATCAACTTCTTCCATAAGTTCTCATGATTGAGCGCAGTCTGCGATCCGGAAGAGTAGCGCATCAGGAATTTCCTCCATGAAACGGGAAGATGAGCATCTACGAAAATAGAAGCCGGTTCGGCAAGACGAATCATATAAGGAGTCAGAAAAGTAGTGATGACGGAAACAGCCACCACAATCGGATAGAGAAAATCACTTGTCACGTGCAGCGAGACTCCCAAAGATGCGATAATAAATGCAAATTCACCAATCTGCGTCAGACTAAAGCCGCATTGCATAGCCGTCTTCAATGGTTTGCCGGAAAGTATTACTCCAAATGTTCCGAATACGGACTGCCCCAAAATAACCGCCAAAGTAATGACAAGAATAGGTATGGCATATTCTACAATCATCGCCGGATCCACCATCATTCCTACCGATACGAAAAAGATGGCTCCGAAAAGATCTTTAACAGGTTTCACTAATCGGTCGATAGATTCCGCTTCAATTGTTTCCGCCAAAATAGATCCCATAATAAACGCACCGAAAGCAGCAGAGAAACCCGTATTGGCCGCCATAACCACCATACCGAAACATAGTGCCAGCGACACAATAAGCAAAGTCTCCTCTCCCATCAGTTTACGGCAACGTTTCAAGAATTCCGGTACTAGATAGATACCGACCACAAACCAGAGAATTAGGAAAAACAATAGTTTACCGATACTTTCCAACATTTCCGTACCTTCAAAATTATGGCTTACAGCCATTGTGGAAAGCATGACCATCAACACAATTGCCAAAATATCTTCCAAAATCAAGATACTCAAGACCAAGCCGGTAAACTGTTTTTTCCGTAACCCCAGATCATCAAAAGCCTTATAAATAATCGTAGTAGAGGACATTGCAATCATACCACCCAAAAACAGGCTATCCATCCTATGCCAGCCGAAGCCCATACCAACACCTATACCCAACAGGATCATGCAGAAAATAATAGTACAAGCGGCAATAATAGCAGAGCCACCCACTTTCACTATCTTCTTAAAACTAAATTCCAGTCCGAGAGCAAACAACAAGAAGATAACACCTATATCCGCCCATGTCTTAATATTCGCAGTATCCATTACGGAAGGCGTATAAGGCATATGCGGACTTGCCAAAAAGCCGGCAACCACATATCCTAAAACCAAAGGTTGCTTCAACTTCTTAAATAATAAAGTCATGATGCCTGCACAGATCAATATCAGTGCGAGATCGGCTATAAGAGTAGGTAACTGAGACATTATTTCATCATATTTGCTGACAAAATTATAATAAATCTATGGAATGAGCAACGTTTATCCATATAAGAAACGCAGATTAACGCAAATTCACGCAGAAGTTTAATTTCAAATCTTATTCTGCGCAAATTTGCGTTAATCTGCGTTTCTATAAATATTCAATTATTTCCTGAACGGAGGTTTTACCACGACCGCTTTCAATTTACGCCCACGCATATCGATACAGATTTCCGTACCTGCCTTGCCGTATTCCGGTTTCACATACCCCATGCCGATACCGATTTTGCGGGTAGGCGACATAGTGCCCGAAGTAACGATCCCAATCTTCTCCCCATCCGAATTTACAAGTTCATACCCATGACGGGGAATTCCACGATCAACCATTTCAAAGCCAACCAATTTACGGGTTACTCCTTCTGCTTTCTGCCTCTCCAGCATCGGACGATTGATAAACTCTTTACCTTCTATAAACTTAGTTATCCATCCAAGTCCGGCTTCTATCGGTGAAGTAGTATCATCCAAATCATTTCCATACAGACAGAATCCCATCTCCAACCGAAGTGTATCGCGAGCTCCTAAACCGATAGGTTTGATATCAAACTCCTCACCGGCTTCAAAGACCGCTTTCCAAATGGTATCAGCCACATTCGGATAGAAATATAGTTCAAAACCTCCTGCACCCGTATAGCCGGTATTAGAAATTATCACGTTCTCTTCACCTGCAAACTTTCCGACTTTAAAAGTATAATAAGGAATTGATGACAGATCAATATCAGTCAATTTTTGCAAAGCAAGAATCGCTTTCGGTCCCTGCACAGCAAGTTGCGCCATGTGATCCGAAGCGTTCTCCAATTCCGCTCCTTCCGTATTATGAGAAACGCACCAGTCCCAGTCCTTTTCAATATTAGCGGCATTGACTACCAACATATATTTTTCCGGTTCATACTGATATACCAGCAAGTCATCTACAATTCCTCCTTTATCATTCGGGAAACAAGTATATTGAATCTTTCCCGGAGTCAGTACCGCCACATTATTGGAAGTCACCTTCTGAAGAAAAGCCAATGCCTTCGGACCTTTCACCCAGAATTCTCCCATATGGGATACATCAAACACCCCGACACCCTGACAGACCGTCAGATGTTCGTCAATGATACCGGAGTATTCAATAGGCATATTATAACCTGCAAACTCGTGCATTTTAGCACCAAGTGCTATATGTTTCTCTGTAAACGGAGTGGTTTTCATTATTTTAAAGTATTAAGTTTTAAGTATCAGTTATTTGGAAGCTACGAGCTCGGCAATTTTTACAATTACTTTCATTGCTTTCTCCATATTCTGGATAGGCACAAATTCATAACGTCCGTGAAAATTCAGCCCACCGGCAAAGATATTCGGGCAAGGCAAGCCTTTAAAAGAAAGTTGTGCACCATCCGTACCTCCACGAATCGGCTTCACATTCGGTTTCACACCAACAGCTTCCATTGCAGCAAAAGCGGTGTCGATAATATGCATCACCGGCTCTATCTTCTCACGCATATTATAATATTGGTCGCGCAATTCGAGAGTTACCGTACCCGCACCATATTCGGCATTCATTTGAGCGATCAGACGTTCCATTTCTTTCTTGCGGTTCTCGAACTTAGTACGGTCATGATCGCGAATGATATAAGAAACTGAGCTTTGCTCCACTTCACCCTGAATGCCAATCAGATGATAAAATCCTTCATATCCTGTAGTATGCTCCGGCCTTTCCTGTGCCGGCAGCAGAGTAATAAACCGATTGGCCAAATAAATGGAATTAATCATCTTATCCTTAGCATATCCCGGATGTACATTACGCCCTTTAAAAGTAACTTTAGCGGCAGCAGCATTGAAGTTCTCGAACTCCAACTCTCCCACTTCACCGCCATCCATTGTATATCCCCACTCACAACCGAACTTTTCTACATCGAATTTATGAGCGCCTTCACCGATTTCTTCGTCCGGATTGAAACCGATACGGATTTTTCCGTGTTTGATTTCAGGGTGTTCTTTCAGATAGGCCATTGCAGAAACAATCTCTGCAATACCGGCCTTATCATCAGCACCGAGCAAAGTTTTTCCGTTGGTTACAATCAAATCTTCTCCTTTATGATCCAACAATTCAGGGAATTGCGACGGGGAAAGAACCACATTTTCTTCAGCACAAAGTACAATATCCGAACCGTCATACTTTTCTACAATACGCGGAGTAACATCCTTACCCGTCATATCCGGACTTGTATCCATGTGAGCAATAAACCCGATAGTCGGCACCTTTTTATCTATATTGGCAGGGAGCGTGGCGAAAAGATAACCATGCTCATCCAAAGTTATATCTTCCAACCCCAAAGATTCCAACTCTTTTTTCAAGTATTCTGCAAAAACCATCTGCTTCGGAGTACTTGGAGTAAGCCCTGTCGATTCATCAGATTGTGTATCGAAGCTTACATACTTTAAAAATCTGTCTACTAAAGTCATATCGTTTTAATTACAAGTTACTAATTACAATTTACAAATTGATAGTTTATAGTGCCGTAAAGGTAAAAAAAGAGCCGTGAATTACAAAGCAATTCACGGCTCTTTTTTATTGTATAATTTTATCCGGATACTTAACTGACCTATCTGACCACTTTAAAAATGGCTGCTGCCATCAAAGCAATGTGTACAAACCTTGCATTTGGGCAGACCGATAGCTTCTATTAATGTTTCCACTGTATTGAACTTCAAAGAAGAAAGCCCGAAACGTTCGGCTATAATACCAACCATCTTCTCATATTCGGGAGACCCGGTAGTAGCATATTTATCCAAATTCTTATTTTCATCACCTTCCAATTCCTTAATAATACGGCGGGTAATCAGTTCCAACGCATTTTTGGAAGCGGAAAAACCTACAAACGGACAAGCATAAATCAATGGAGGGCAGGCAATACGCATATGTACCTCTTTTGCTCCATAATCATATAGTATCTTCACATTATCACGCAACTGCGTGCCACGAACGATAGAATCATCACAAAACAACAAACGTTTACCTTCAAGCATTGCACGGTTCGGAATCAATTTCATCTTCGCCACTAACGCACGCATCTCCTGATTACTAGGAGTAAAACTACGAGGCCAGGTCGGTGTATATTTTGAAATCGCACGGTGATAAGGAACACACTTGCCTTCTGCATATCCCAAAGCCATACCCACTCCCGAATCAGGAATACCACAAGCACAGTCCACTTCCGATTGATCTGTCTGTCCCATCTTCAATCCACAAGTGAAGCGCACCTCTTCTACATTCCGTCCTTCATAACAAGAAGTAGGAAAGCCATAGTACACCCACAAGAACGAACAAATCTGCATATCCTCATTCGGTTCACGAAGTTGTTCGATATGATCGTCATACATACGGACGATTTCACCGGGACCCAAGTATTTCTCTATCTCATAATCCAAATTCGGAAAACTGGATGATTCGCTTGTCGCAGCGTATGCTCCTTCTTTTTTTCCTATTACGATAGGAGTACGCCCCCACTGGTCACGAGCAGCGATGATACTTCCGTCCTCCGTCAAGATAAGCATTGAACAAGAACCTTTGATGTGCTTGAACACATTCTCAATACCTTCCACAAAGTTTCTACCTTGTATCAGAAGTAATGCGATAAGTTCTGTCTGATTGGTATTGCTCGAACTAAGTTCGGCGAAGTGCATATTTTGATTGAGAAGTTCATCTTCCAGTTGCTGAATATTGACAACCTTTGCAACGGTAATAATGGCGAAGCGGCCGAGGTGAGAGTTAATAATAATAGGTTGAGCGTCTGTGTCACTAATAATGCCGATACCGGCGTTTCCTTTAAACTTGTCCAATTCTCCTTCGAACTTTGTTCGAAAATAGGTACTTTCCAAATTATGGATGGAGCGTATAAACCCTTTTTCCTTACTGTATGTCGCGAGTCCTCCCCGCTTTGTACCCAGATGTGAGTTATAATCTGTGCCGTAGAATAAATCAGTCACGCAACTAGCTTTCGAGACTGTTCCGAAAAAACCTCCCATGTTATTCTCTTTATTGATGTTTTTTAAAAAGATGTGCAAAAGTACAAAAAAGAATCCGTCTGATAAAATAAAGAGCCCCGCAAAGTTTTGTTTTCTTTGCGGGGCAACAACTAATATTTATTAAAAGCGGGGAATCCGAGAACAATCTCTTTGCCTAGATCTTATTTCCATTTCTTGATTATCTTCTTATCCGACGGAGCTGCTTCAATCAAGCTCAACGCAAATCCTCCGCTACGGGCCAGTTTGACAGAAATCCGGGTTTTAGCAGTCACTATACCTTTCTTTATTTGATAAGAAGTTGGATTCTTTTCAAAGTCCGCATCCTTTCCGTCAGCATACAATGTCGCTACATATTGTTTTCCCGGTTCGAGAAAATCAAGTGTAAAAGCAGAAGTACGGGGATTCTCATCAGTGATACCACCTACGAACCAGCTATCAGTACCCTTCGCCTTACGTGCAACGGTGATGTAATCTCCCGGTTCTGCCTCCAGATACTTACTGTCATCCCAATCAACGGCTACATCCTTGATAAATTGAAATGCATCCATATGACGTTCGTAGTTTTCAGGGAAATCAGCCGCCATCTGCAAAGGGCTATACATCGTTACATAAAGAGCCAATTGTTTAGCCAATGTAGTACGTACAAAACTATGATCGCCCGACAAGAAAGAAAGTTTGGTATCAAAAATACCCGGAGTATAATCCATCGGTCCGCCAATCAGACGGGTAAAAGGAAGTAAAGTGGTGTGAAACGGTTTATTACCGGCAAATGCTTCATACTCCGTACCACGCGCCGACTCATTGCCGACCAAATTCGGATAAGTACGACATAGTCCGGTGGGACGGACTGCCTCATGAGCATTCACACAAATCTTATAATCAGCCGCTTTCTTCACTGCATATAGATAATGGTCGTTCATCCATTGTCCGTAATGATGTTCGCCACGAGGAATGATATTGCCGACATATCCACTCTTCACTGCATTGTAGCCGTTATCTACCATAAATTGATATGCCACGTCCAAATGACGTTCATAGTTACGGACAGAAGCGGATGTCTCGTGATGCATCATCAGCTTTACTCCTTTTGACTTCGCATATGCATTCAGCATTTTCAAATCAAAATCAGGATAAGGTGTAACGAAATCAAATACATAATCTTTTGATTTTCCGAACCAATCTTCCCAACCTTCATTCCATCCTTCTACCAATACTTGATCAAATCCATGTTCAGAAGCAAAGTCAATGTACCGTTTCACATTATCGTTATTCGCTGCATGGCGTCCGTTCGGTTTTGTTTTTGAATAATCTGTTTCGCCCAATTTCACAGAGTAAACATCGTCCGTATATGCCCAAGAACTTTTTCCGCTAATCATTTCCCACCACACACCAATGTATTTCACCGTTTTAATCCAAGAAACATCTTCATAAGCACAAGGATCGTTCAGATTCAATGTCAGCTTAGACGACAGAATATCACGTGCATCATCACTCACGATTACCGTACGCCAAGGAGAACGACAAGGTGCTTGCATATATCCTTTATCTCCTTGTGAATCCGGTGTCAACCACGATTCAAAAACCATGTTCCGATCATCAAGGTTCAAATGCATACAGGAATAATCAACCAAAGCAGCTTCATGCAGGTTGATATACAGACCATCATCCGTTTTCATCTGCAAAGAAGTTTGCACACCGGTTGGCGAGAAAGAGGTTTGAGAAGCGTTTCCGGTAATCGCCCCTTGCAACAATCCACGAATTTCAGAAAGTCTGGACTCGATATAATCGTATTCCTGAGTATCATAATCGCCGGGAATCCAAAAGGCCGTATGATCTCCCGCCATAGCAAACTGGGAATGTTCTTCCTTAATCACAAAATAATTCAAATTCTTCTGTAATGGAAATTCATACCGGAATCCCAAGCCATCATCATAAAGACGGAAACGGATAATGATATTGCGATCTTGTGCCTTCTGATTCAAAGTAACAGCCATCTCATTATAATGGTTGCGGATTGATTTCACCTCTCCCCACACCGGTTCCCATGTTTCATCAAAAGTTGATGTTTTAATATCTGCCAGAGTAAATCCATTCATCAGCCCGGGATCATTTTTCAATTCCAGTCCCAGTTTTGAAGGCTTAACTACTTCTTTTCCTTTATAAGAAAGTTCATACATTGGTTCTCCTTGCGCATTGACGGAGAAATTAAGTTGTAACTGTCCGTCAGGAGAAGTGATACTTTCGGCCTTTACTGATGTGCACATTAATAAAGAAAACAGCAAGCAAAGCCATGTTACGGTTCTTTTCTTCATGTTCTTCATGATATAAATGAGTTAGTTAATAATCGTATCGCAAAGATAGGACAGAAATATAGGAACTGTTTTTCTTTATAATTAAAATATAGATAATCCCCAAATTAAATTCAGCATAAGCACCTAATTTTCAGAATACTACAAAAATTAGGAATAAGAAAAAATATAGTAATTATCCTGCAATTAATCTGAATGATTAAAGTATATATTACACGTTCTTTCTATCTTTGCCAAAAATTATCTCGACAGTAACGTATCTAAAATCAAATGAGTAAAGAAGTTATCTATATCTTTATCGGTGGAGGAACCGGTAGTGCACTGCGTTATTTCATCCAGTTGTTAATGCACGAACGAATCGTCCCTTATCATTTTCCATGGGCCACTTTCACGGTCAATCTTCTCGGCAGTTTTCTTATCGGCCTGCTCTATGCCCTTTCAGAGCGATTTCACCTTCCGTTCGAGGTCCGTTTGTTTCTGACAACGGGTTTATGTGGAGGTTTCACAACGTTCTCTACTTTCTCCAGTGACGGCGTAGGTCTGCTGAAAGGAGAATTTTACGGAGCATTTGTTCTATATACATTATTAAGTATAGGAATAGGATTAGCCGCAACGTTAGCCGGCGGATATGTGGGAAAACAGATTTAATAATTCGAATATAAATCCTACCTTTACGGCATGATTAAAAGAAACCCAACCAAACCCGTCCGCGTTGTTCCTCCCATGATGGAAGAACAGGAAGTCAGTACTATTACCCTACAGGAATGGCTCGACAGAGAAGAAACCGTCTCTCATCTTTTATTCTGCAAAGGAAAAGAAGAAGGCATCGACAAATCTTACAAAAGTTTCAAAAACTGCACCTTTCAGCATCAGACATTCAGCGAATGTAAATTCCGTTCCTCTCAACTGAGCGATGTCAGGTTCGAGAACTGCGACCTATCCAACATTTCTTTTGCTGAAAGTTCGCTCTACCGGGTAGAATTCATTTCCTGCAAACTATTGGGTACCAATTTATCGGAAACAACGATGAATCACGTCTTGCTGCATGACTGCAACGCAGGTTATATCAATCTGGCTATGAGTAAAATGAACCAGGTACGTTTTGCACACAGCCAGCTCCGCAACGGAAGTCTGAACGACTGCCGTTTTTCATCCGTCGCATTTGAGAGTTGCGATCTCGTAGAAGCCGATTTTTCACACGCTCCGCTTCGCGGAATAGATTTGCGCACTTCCCGTATCAGCGGAATCACGCTTAACATCAGCGATCTGAAAGGGGCTGTCATCACTTCCCTGCAAGCAATGGATTTGCTTCCACTGTTAGGGGTTATTATCGAAGATTAAAATCCTGCAAATTCACCCCGCTGCACTCAAACAAAAAGCATCGTCCCGTTGTTATAGTATAAGGTCGGACTAACGACATATAGGGAATAGGCATAAAAAGAATACCTATTTATAGTGATTTCTCACTCCCCGTCAAGTCCGTACTTTTGCAGAAATCTTATTCAAAAACAATAGAAACGATGAAAATTGAAAAAATTGTAGCTCGAGAAATTCTCGATTCAAGAGGTAATCCCACAGTAGAAGTTGACGTAGTATTGGAATCCGGCATTATGGGACGTGCATCTGTGCCGTCAGGTGCTTCCACAGGTGAACACGAAGCATTGGAACTTCGCGATGGTGACAAACAGCGCTATGGTGGAAAAGGAGTACAAAAAGCGGTTGATAATGTAAATAAAATCATCGCTCCGAAGCTGATTGGTATGTCTTCACTCAATCAGAGAGGTATCGACTACGCAATGCTGGCATTGGACGGCACTAAGACTAAATCGAATTTAGGTGCTAACGCTATTCTCGGTGTATCTCTTGCCGTAGCTAAAGCTGCTGCCAACTATCTGGACCTTCCTCTATATCGCTATATCGGTGGAACAAATACGTATGTAATGCCTGTACCGATGATGAACATCATCAACGGTGGTTCACATAGCGATGCTCCGATCGCATTCCAGGAATTTATGATCCGCCCCGTAGGTGCTCCTTCTTTCAGAGAAGGTCTGCGCATGGGTGCTGAAGTATTCCACGCTTTAAAGAAAGTCTTGAAAGACCGTGGCCTTAGCACTGCTGTAGGTGATGAAGGTGGTTTCGCACCTAACCTCGAAGGTACGGAAGATGCTTTGAATTCTATTCTGGCCGCTATCAAAGCAGCAGGATACGAACCGGGCAAAGACGTTATGATCGGTATGGACTGTGCTTCTTCCGAATTCTACCACGATGGTATTTACGATTATACCAAGTTTGAAGGTGAAAAAGGTAAGAAACGTACCGCTGAAGAACAAATCAACTACCTGGAAGAACTGATTAACAAGTTCCCTATCGACTCTATCGAAGACGGTATGAGCGAAAATGATTGGGAAGGCTGGAAAAAGCTGACCGAACGCATCGGCAACCGTTGCCAGCTGGTAGGTGACGACTTGTTCGTAACCAACGTAGATTTCCTTGCAATGGGTATCGAAAAAGGCTGTGCCAACTCTATCCTGATTAAAGTAAACCAAATCGGTTCGCTGACAGAAACACTGAACGCTATCGAAATGGCTCACCGTCATGGATATACTACTGTTACTTCTCACCGTTCGGGTGAAACAGAAGATGCTACTATCGCCGATATCGCAGTAGCTACTAACAGCGGACAGATCAAGACAGGTTCTTTAAGCCGCTCAGACCGTATGGCTAAATACAATCAGTTACTCCGCATTGAAGAGGAACTGGGAGATTTGGCTGTATATGGTTACAAGAGAATTAAATAATTCAATATTCTCTTACTTGAATAATTCATCCCCGGACAATTAGATTATCCGGGGATTTTTACATATTAACCATTCACTAAATCTTTTTGCATTGTAAGAAAACTAGCTTCACTAAGCATCAATAAATATCTCCAATATTTTGCGAATTGAATTAATAAGGCTACATTTGCAACGTCTAACATATTAACAGACGGTGGGGAAACCTGCCTACTATCGCAGCGAGCATTTTTATGTTCGTATGTGAACTCTTATATGGGCGGTTTCGTCCCCCCATAGAGAGTGTTAATGCACCTCTAAACCTGCCGTCGGTATGTTAGACAATGGGACAGGCGAAACCGCTTTTTTATTAGCACTTCTTCCTCTCCCATCAATCTATTATTCATCTTTTAAATTCTAATGATTATGGAAAACAGTCAATTAAAAGACTTACAGGAAGAGGTTTCAGAAGCTACGAAACAGTATATCCTGACTACATTCAATTCCTGCCGGTCTGGAGAATGTATGGCTAGTAGGCGATGAGTTCAAGGATATTCCA
>OGKS01000761.1_pt1 | contig 17057 bp, 12 predicted proteins | sample 1572491 | NCBI WGS metagenome assembly OGKS01 (sample SAMEA2582153, study PRJEB24529) | metagenome | biome: Human gut stool | place: China | collected 2011
AGATGGAGGTTCTCCTCTCCGAGCTTGCCAATAAGGACGTCAAGAACCACCTCCTCGGTTGGTATGGTTCTCATTGCTGGGCAAGCAAGGCAGTAGCAAAGATTCAGGAGTGGAACGAAACCAAGCTCCACTACGAGCCAGTGGGCGAGCCGGTGGATATGAAGCAGGCAATTACTCCAGAGGTAAAGGCGCAGTGCGAGGCTCTGGGTAAGGCGATGGCAGAGAAGCTGCTGGCAGAATAAAATCCGAATCTATTCATTCTGAATGAAAGGTTTCGGGTGAAAGTATTCATTCAGAATGAAAGATTTCCGGTTTTTCTCGATGACTATTGTATATTGAGGGAGTAATTTGGAAAAATATTGAAGCCACAGAATAAAGTTTAAGGGCGGAAGAACAACTGGGTTAACAGAGTTAACAGTTAACAGTTGTTTTTCCGCTCTTTCTTTGTTTTCGAGCTTCTATTTTCTTTCTTGTGTGCCCCCACATCTATCTTTTTTGCTTTTCTCTCTAAAAAAGTTCCCAGAAAAAGAGTGGCATTTCAAATATTTTATATACCTTTGCACTCGGATACCCATTCTGCTCACGCCGAGTTGATGCTTTCTTTCTCAAAAAGAGAGATTGTTGAGACGAGGACTTGGGAGGGTAGTGGTATCATGACATAATATAGAGCGTTTACTTGGCGCTTTGTTCTTGACGGACTGAAACTTCGCAAACTTCATGAATAGTCACGAACAATGCAACGGTAGATGCCCTCGGGATGTGTTTAGCCACATCCCTTTACTGATATGGCTTATTGCGTCAAGTGATAAGTCTTATATCCGTATAGGGGAAAGTGTACACATATCGGCGTGGGCTTCGACGTTGCTCGTTCAACTATTCAGGGCAATGCGAAGGCCTCAGTTCGTGGGACGAGTGACGAGGAGATCCCACGCTTTCCGTTTATTTTAATCGCTAACCTTGGGATGAAGGGTTGGTTAGGAAAGGAATTTCTATGGATTATCGAAAAGCAGAAAAACTGCGTAAAGAGTGGGGTAATAAGCCTTGTTCTCATCCAAATTTTGAGGTGGAAACTCATTTGGATTCAGGCTATGCTGCAGTAAAGACAGGCGATTATGTTTGTACTTGTTGTGGACAAGACTTTACCAAGGAAGAAAAAGATAGAATAATTGCTAAACGTAATAAGGATTAATCTTATGAATTCATTTACTCTCAAAAAATCATTTATTTGGGTTATGCTATTGCTTCTTAGTGGCATAACGTTAAAGGCAGCGGATAATCCGCAAGTAGTAGTAAAATTAGATAAGCCAGGATGTTTATTGTCAAAGTTAGGGTCTGGCAATGTAACTAATCTTAAAGTTATTGGTTCGTTGAATGGGGAAGATATGTATTTGCTTCGTTGGATGGCGGGCTGCGATAGGGACGGAGAGGCAACGACAGGGAAATTGGCTACTTTAGATTTGTCGGAAGCCAATATACTTACAGGCAATCTGATTTATCTTTCTATGTCAGGTGATGTTTATTTTCATGGTCCTAAATGGGTGTATCTAACTCATGATGAAAAAAATGCAATTTGCCAGTTTGAGTTTTCGGATTGCAATGCTTTGAAAAAAATAATCTTGCCTTCAAGTTTAAAGAGTATAAGAAGATATGCTTTTAAAGATTGTACAAATTTACAAAGCGTCGAGTTTTCATCTGATTCAATAGATATGGAGAATTCTGTGTTTTGTGGGTGTACAAGTTTGCATGAAGTAAAGTTGCCAAAGAAATTAGTTGAAATTCCAAATGGTACTTTTTATGGTTGTAAAAATTTAAAAAACTGTGAGATACCTTCGGGTGTAAAAGAAATAGGTGAGGCTGCTTTTGAGGATTGTGCTGCTTTGGAGGAAATTACCATTCCTTCTACTGTGACGAAAATTGGTGCTTGGGCTTTTAAGAACTGTAAAGAAATACAGAATATAGAACTTCCTTCAGGATTACTTGAAATAGCGGAGGCTACGTTCGAAGGATGTGAATTTTTATATAAAATCGTTTTACCCTCTCAACTAAAAAAAATAGATGATAGAGCCTTTGTACAATGTTTTTATTTGCAGCATTTGGAATTCCCTAATACACTTCAAGAAATTGGAGAAGATACTTTTTTGAACGATAGTTGGCTTTCAAAAGTAAATTTTCCTCTTAGTCTTCTTAAAATTGGTGCTGGCGCTTTTCAAAACAGCGGCTTGATTGAATTGAAGTTGCCGAAAAGTCTTATATATATAGGTTGTAGTGCTTTTCGTAATTGTAAAGATTTATCTTCTGTCTATGTGCTCTGGGATCAGTTGCCAATGAATGAAAACATTAGAGTTGCTGATGTGTTTGATGAAGTTCCGATGGAGAAATGTATGTTGTATGTACCGAAAGGAATGGCTGCAGAATACAAAAATTCTAGTAATTGGAGCTATTTCAAGAACATAGTTGAGTTCGATGCAACAGCTATCGACAAGGTAACCACCTCTGCCGATGCAAACGAAGTATCTCGCTATTCCGTAAACGGTCAGCGATTATCTGCTCCAACCAAGGGCTTGAACATCGTGAAGTACAGCGATGGTAGTGTGAAGAAAGTTGCTGTTCAATAGATTCTGCTAAATTATCAGATAAAACATGGAGATGGATAATATTTTTATACTTAAGCAGTTTGTGGCAATTGATGAGCTAAAGCCTTCATCTATAAGTAGTGCCATGGATGAGTTTTGTGAAGTCTATGCTAGAGCTGTTCTGAAACTGTTATTTCTGTTGACTGAGGAAGAAAATTTTTATGGTGTTCCTCGGAGGGAATATTTTTTCAATCCAAAGAACAGGGCAGCTTTTGGGAGTTTAGAGCGTTCAAACATTGTTGGCATCTGTGCTATCAAACATTGTGGAGATGATGTGAAATTGGAAACATTTCCTTATAAAGGGCAGTCCTATAGATTTTCTGTCTATTACGGGAATTTCCTACAACCGGAAAGAAAATGGGTAACAGTAGGGGGTATACCTTTAACGGATATAGTTTTGTGGGAGCAAATCTACAATTGTTTATGTCGAGAATATGAAGAGGTAATACATAAGCATTGACCACCTCCCATAAGGTAATATGTTTTACGAGATTAGTCTGATAAAATATGTCGGATTATAGATGAATCTAAGATACGCAGATGAATATTTTTAACAACTTAAATTTTAAAATGATGGTGGAAGACATAATTCTAGCATTAGTTTTAATGGTATGTGTCAGAGTACACATATTTATTAAGCTTTAAAAACGTTCTTTGCTATTTGCTACGGCAAATAAAAATGTTTTAGATATTGATGTGGTTTTCTGCATCTCATCGATTAGACAACGATGGCTGTACTTGTCTTCTTAAAGATTTCAGCTATTGGGCACGAGTAATCGTGCCCTTTTTATGTTTCTGAAGAGTTAAATCGATGAAAAAGTTTGGCGTTATCGAGTAAAAAGCGTATATTTGCGACAGAAAATCGTGTCTTGACACAAAAAAACGTCATGGAATTATGTATTTTGAACGTAAAGCATACTTGAAAGAACTCATCTCGGCAGAAGGCAATGGGATGATAAAGATTATCACCGGCATTCGCCGTTGTGGTAAATCCTTCCTTCTCTTCAACATCTTCCGCAAGCATTTGCTTGAAAGAGGTGTTTTGCCGAAAAATCATATTAATGGGAATTTTCAACTATCGCCTTTAACTCTTCCAGGTTATCCGCCACTTCAATCACATCCCGCCAATCGCCACGAATCATCCTTTTCTCTGCCATATCGTCCAAAAGGGCGATGGTGGAGTTCCAGAAGCCCTTCATGTTGTAGAGAATCACCTTTTTGCTGTGATAGCCGATGGTGTGGGAGGCAGCCACAGTGAAGATTTCGTCGAGGGTGCCGATGCCGCCAGGGAGCGCCACGACGATGTCGCTCTGAGAGAGCAGCAGGTCTTTGCGGTCGCTGAGATTGTCGCAAGGAATCTCTACGTCGAGGTCGGGAAAAGTCTTGCCGCCTCGCTCTACAATGGTGGGAACTACGCCTATGGCTCTGCCGCCATGCGCCTTGACTGCCTTGCCGATGGTGTTCATCAGGCCGATGTTGCAGCCGCCGAAAACTAAGTCGTGCCCTTGCTCTGCCATCCACTTACCCATCTCCTCGGTGAGACGGAAGTAGTCGCTGTCAATATGGGCGTTTGCTGAACAGAATACTGCTATTTTCATTGTTATTATGTTTTTTATGTTTTGCCGAGTGCAGCTAATCTTATGCAAAGTTAAATAAAAACTTTGGATTTGATTTCTTTTTCTGACTATTATTTCTTACTTTTGCAAACAATATAACTAATCTACCATTGCACAGATGACTAAAAACAGAATAATAAGATATTTTTTGATGTGGATTTGCTGTTTGTCGAGCCACGTCGCTGAGGCTGTGCCGACCCTTCAGGACGGCGGGGCTTGGGCGAAGCAGGGCGTTACAGAGAGAAGGCTCAACGAGCTCGACGGACTGGCGCACCATCACGCAACGGGTCTTGTACAGGACAAACAGGGAATGATCTGGGTGGCAACATGGAACGGACTGAGCCGATACGACGGCTATAGCTTCGCGTCGTTCAAGCCGAAGGCGGGCGATGGATGCTCGATGGGCGTGAACCGCATCAAGGATATTCGTATTCGCGATCCTTATATATATTGTAATGTGGAAGGCTACTGCTTTGTCTTCGATATCCGCACGGGGCTGTTTGATGACAGCCATCTCTCCTGGAACAAGGCACTGCGCAAATGGGGCTTCTCCGGTCAGGGAACGAAACGGCTGAAGACAGCCGACGGAGTGGAGTGGGCAGTGGACTCTCTGGGCGTAAGGATGAGCTACCGCAAGCCGTGTTATGCTACGTGGCTATTGAGGCAACCAGGATGTCAGGTGAGGGCACTCTTCCGCGACCGCGAGGGACGGATATGGGTGTGCTCGCGCGACGATGCCTCTGTGAGAATCTACGACGCCAATCTGAATCTTCTGGGATTTCTTGGAGCCGACGGCCGACTGCATGGCGAGAAGACTCCTTTCCGGTCGGCTGTGTACACGATGTTGCAAGACGAGGACGGCAGCCTATGGTTGGGATGCAAACCTGGTGGACTGTTGCATCTGTCGCCCCGTGCCGACGGCAGCTACGACATCAGCCGAATAGCGCTTGTAATCCGTGGTAGGGAGAAAGAACATCATGTTTACTCAATGCAGAAAGACCGATGGGGCAGACTGTGGGTGTCAACGCTGAACCATGGACTGTTCTGTCTTACCCGTACGGGAAAGAGTTGGAGGTGTCAGCCCATCGTCCTCTCTCATGATGACAAGACAGGCAAGTACTTGGGGGTGCGAATGATATATATCAGCCATCGTGACGAGCTGCTGGCGGGCACAACGCTTGGACTTTTCGCCACGAAGCTTACTGCCGCCAATCCAGCCTCGCTGCGCTTTATCCGGCATGAGCGTGAGGGCGGAAGAGACGGCAGCCTGAGTTGCTCTGCCGTCATGTTTATGGCGGAGGACAGGGCCAACAGACTCTATATCTGCACCGAGGGCAGCGGACTGAACATGGTGGAGCCCGGCATTTCGTTGCTCAGCAAAGATGTGGACTTCAGACACTTCGACAGGCGCGATTTGCCGGAGGACTTCCTCTTGTCGGCTTTCGCGTATGGACAATATATGTGGTTTGTGGGCACCAACGATTTGACGGGCGTGGACGTGGAACATGGACTATCGCTCTATTTCAACCACCGCACATGGACCGATGAGCTGATTTTCTCGGATGCGCAGCCCCTGAGATGGAAAGGCGGCAAATGGCTCATGGGACTGATGGACGGTCTGGTGCTGATGGATATGGACCGGCTGACGAAGCGCACCAAGGCACCGCGCATCGTACTGACAAAGGTGTCGGTGGAAGAAGGCGAGATGATGGAGGCGGTGAGCGCCCACGACACCATCTGCCTCGATGAGACAGAGCGCAATGTGAAGATTGAGTTTGCTGCCATCGACTATGCCAACACCCAGTCGATAAGCTATAGATTCCAGTTGGACGGCGGCGTATGGAACACCTTAGAGAACAGCCACACGGTGACGCTGCTCAACCTTTCGCCCGGTACGCACACGTTGCGGGTGGAGTCGAAACTGCCCACAGGACAATGGGCGGGCAACGTGAAAGAGGTGACAATCTACGTGAAACCAACCATCTGGCAGACTACTACCGCCAAGGTGCTGTATGTGCTGCTGGCGCTGTTGTTTATCTATACCGTGGTGTACGTGACGAGGACAATTCGCTCCTCCCACCGCAAGCAGAGGGAACTCTTGGGGCAGTATCTCGACCTGATGGAGAAATATGACAAGGAGAAACACCTCGTCGTGGCTGTCAAGGCTGCTGGGGCAGACAAAACTGCTGTTGAGGTGGCAGAAAAGGCTGCTGAGGAAACGGTTGTTGCCGACGGCCAACAGCCCTTGCAAGCCGACAGCCGCAGCATAGGCGAGGAGAGCCTGAGCGAGGAAGACCAGCGCTTCATGCAATGCGTGGTGGAGTTTGTGGAACAGCACATCGACAATTCCGACCTCAGTGTGACCGAGCTGGCAGCCAAGCTGAACGTCAGCAAGTCGGGACTGAACCGCAAACTGAAGAGCCTGTTGGGTGTGGCGCCCAAGGAGTTTATTAACAAGGCACGCATGAACCGTGCCGTGGCGCTGTTGCATCACAGCGACCTTCCTGTGAAGGAAATCGCCTATCGTTGCGGTTTCAGCGATCAGAACTACTTCGGTAAGTGTTTCAGGGCGGCAATGGGCGTCAGTCCGTCTGAATATAGGCAGAAAAACGGGCTTTGAAACGTTTTTACCGAACATTTGGAACGTTTTTACCACTCATGTCGGGGTTTTTTGGCTACTTTTGCCCTCGACATTCTACTTCAAATATTTAAAAACTAATAGCAAAAACCTATGAGAAAAGTAGCGATTATTTTTATGAAGAAGTGTTCAGTACTATTGCTGATGCTTCTTTTCCCGTTAGGAGTGCTGGCGCAAAGCGTCACCGTTAGCGGACAAGTAACTGACGAGGCTGGTGAACCTATCATTGGCGCAAGCGTGAGGATTCCCGGCACTTCGGTGGGAGTGGTGACCGATATGGACGGCAATTACTCAATCTCTGTTCCGAAAGGAAAACAACTCGAAATCACTTATGTGGGTTACAAGAAGGAAGTGATCATTGCCAAGGAAGGCAAGATGACTGTCCAGTTGAAGGAAGATTCCAACATGCTTAACGAAGTGGTGGCTATCGGATACGGAACCGTAAAGCGCAAGGACGTGACGGGTTCGGTTTCTTCGGTAGGCAACACAGAACTCGTGTCGGTGCCTGTGGCTTCGCCTGTAGAGGCCATGCAGGGTAAGCTGGCTGGTGTGCGCGTCACCATGCCTGAGGGCAACCCCGACGCCGAGGTCATCATCCGCGTGCGTGGTGGTGGTTCTATCACCCGCGACAATACACCTCTTTATATAGTAGACGGCTTCCCCGTCAGCAGCATCTCCGACATTCCTACCAGCGACATCGAGAGCATCGACGTGCTGAAGGATGCTTCCTCTACCGCCATCTATGGTAGCCGTGGTTCCAACGGTATCGTGCTCGTCACCACCAAGAGTGGTAAGGCTGGTAAGGTGACTGTGAACTACAATGCCTATGTGGGCTTTAAGAAGGCTGAGGGCAAGGTAGACGTGCTGGGAGTGGAAGACTATCTGAAGTGGCAGTACGAATTGTCGAGCCTCTCTACTGGTGCCAATGCCGGCAAGTACCAGCAGGTACTCGGCGGATGGGACAACATACCCAACATTATGAACTCGATGAAGACTACCGACTGGCAGGACGAGGTGTACGGACGCACCGGCAACGTGTTCAGCCATAATGTCAACATCTCGGGAGGTTCGGAGAAGTTGCGCTTCACAGCAGGATACAACTACATGAAGGAGAAAGCCATCCTGCTCACCTCTGACTTCTATCGCAGCAACCTGAACTTCAAACTCAACTATGAGCCCAACAAGAAGACCAAGCTCGAGTTCTCTACCCGTTACTCACGCACCAAGGTGAATGGCGACGGACAGAGCGACGCTACCGGCGACCAGAACTCTGTGCCTTCAGGCTCTTTCGGCCGTATCCGCCATGCTGTGGTACAGTCGCCTCTGACGGGCTCAGGAAGCCTTCTCTTCGATGAGAGCAACATCGATGACGGACTGGAAGACCCAATCACAGCCCTCAACGACAACTACAAGAAACGTGTTCGTGAAAACTTCAACATGAACGGAGCTTTCACATGGAAGATATTGCCCGAGCTTACTTTCCGCACAGACGTAGGTCTCGACATCTACAACAACGACTTCCGTTACTTCTTCGGCTCTACTACCTATGAGTCGCAGAACAACACCCTGGCAGAATACAAGAACATGCCGCTTACTACACGTACCCAGGTGAACCGCCGCACCGTGCGCAACTCCAACACTCTGCAGTACGACTTCTCAAAGATTCTGCCCAAGGCTCACAGCCTGAACCTCATGGTGGGACAGGAGAGCATCGTAAGCCGCGAGACACTGGCAACGACACGCATAGAGGGATTCCCTTCATTCTACGATGCCGACATGGCTTTCCACCTCTCTGCACAGGGCACTCCTACACGTGCCAACGAGTTCTACTATCCTGACGACAAGATGGTGTCGTTCTTCGGACGTGCCAACTACAGTTTCTTGGACCGCTATCTGCTTACCGCCACTCTGCGTGCCGATGGTTCAAGCAAGTTCTCTAAGGACAACCGCTGGGGCTACTTCCCATCAGTGGCAGCCGGATGGCGCATTATCGAGGAGCCTTGGATGAAGTCGACACAAGACTGGCTGAGCAACCTGAAGTTGCGCTTGAGCTACGGTGTGTCGGGTAACAACAACATTCCTTCAGGACAGACCAGCCGTACCTATTCTATCAAGGAGAGCTCTTGGCTGCACCTGCAGAACTCATGGCTCACCACGGGCAACGCAATGAGCAACCCCGACCTGAAGTGGGAAACCACACATTCGCTCAACTTGGGTATTGACTTCGGTTTCTTCAACAACAAGCTCAACGGTTCGTTCGAGGTATACAAGAACAACGTGAAAGACCTGCTCATGGAGATGCAGATCACAGGTAGCGGCTACAACACACAGTACCAGAACGTGGGCGAGACTAAGAACTCTGGTTTCGAGTTGACATTGAACTACGATGCCATCAACACCAAGAACTACGGTCTGAACTTCTCGTTCACACTCGGTCATAACACCAATGAGGTAGTGAGCCTCGGAAGCATGGACTCATACAGTAAGCCTTCTTATTGGGCAAGTACAGAAATTGGCTCCGACTACTTAGTGAAGCCAGGAAAGCCTGTAGGAACCATCGTCGGCTACAAACTGTCAGGAACAGGACGCTACGAGGTGGACGACTTCGAGGGTTACGATGCTGCCGCAGGAAAGTGGAAGTTGAAGGAAGGTGTGGCTGATGCCAGCGGTATTGTGGGCACAGTACGTCCTGGTACCATGAAACTCCTCGACAAGGACGGTTCAGGAACCATCAACGATGACGACAAGTTCGAGATCGGCGACGCCAACGCATGGGCTATAGGTGGATTCTCTATCGGTGCACGTGCCTACGGTTTCGACTTCAACGCCGACTTCTCTTACAGCATCGGCAACGATGTTTACAATGCTGACAAGATAGACCAGACCTCTACACGTGGCGGTATCTGGCGCAACCTCAACACCACGATGGCAAGCGGCAAGCGCTGGACCAACGTAGACGAGAACGGCAACTTCATCAACGATGCAGCCAAGCTCGCCGAGATGAACAAGAACACCACTATGTGGTCGCCTTACACAACAAAGGCTGTGCTCACCGACTGGGCTATCGAGGACGGATCATTCCTCCGCCTCTCTACACTTACCTTGGGTTACACACTGCCTAAGACATGGATGCAGAAAATCTATGTTCAGAACCTGCGTCTATACTTTACCGCTTCAAATCTTTTCTGTATCACCGGTTACAGTGGACAGGATCCAGAGGTGGACTGCTGCCGCAACGTGCTGGTTTGTCCAGGCGTAGACTACTCGGCTTATCCAAGAAGCCGCCAGTTCATCTTCGGTCTTAATCTTACATTCTAAAAAAACACTTAAAGGAAACATCGTTATGAAAATAAAATATGTATTTACAGCCCTGTTGGCTGGCGCTACACTCATGTCGTGCAACGACTATTTAGACGTAGAAAGCGAGTCACAATACAATGACAAGGTAGTGTTCTCTAACACCCCGCTTGCCGAGAATACGGTCATCAGCATCTACAGCTGGTTTGCCGCCACCAATTCTCACCGTGCGCGCTACATGCCTTACTATGGCATGAATACCGATGCCGAGTGCTACTTCGACATGGCGCAGCCTTCGTCGGACAACAAGACCTCGCTCTGCACTTACAGCGCCTTCTCTGCCAACAACTGGATGGCTTCTGGAAAAGACCCTAACGCCTTCACAGGCTTCTTCAACGGCATTGAGGCTGCCAACTGCTGCATCGAGGGAATACGTGCCTATGGCAATCCTGAGAGCAATGCCGACATGGCTTATCTCTTAGGCGAGTCGCTCACCCTGCGTGCGCAGTACTACTATGACCTCATTCGTGCCTGGGGCGACGTGCCAGCCCGATTCACATCGGTGAAACAGAGCACCATCTACCTTCCCAAGTCAGACCGCGACGTCATCTACAAGCAGATTATTGCCGACCTGAAAGAGGCTGCAGGCTATCTGCCATGGCCAGGAAAGGCTGAGCGCACCAAGACGACAGAGCGAGTGAACAAGGCTTTTGCCTTGGGTCTGCGTGCACGCCTCATCCTCATGGCCGAGGGTTACAGCCAGCGTCCTACATCGCTCGACAATCCTACTACTTATGAGGTGCGCCGCAGCAACGATCCTGAGCTTACCAGCACAGCCCTGCTGCAGGAGGCTTACGACGACCTGAAACTCGTCATCAGAGAGAGTGGACTCGCACTCGACGCCACTTACGAGCAGTTCTGGAACGACCTCGCTACTGACGTCATCACCATCGAAGGCTCACACAAAGAGTCTATCTTCGAGATTCCATTCAACGACGGACGTGGACGATTCTTCTATCACTTTGGTGTTTACCACAAGTCGAAGAGCCCACATTTGACCAAGACCAACTATGGCGGACAGAACATTCCTGCTCCTACACTCTACTATGAGTACGACAATGCTGACCAGCGCCGCGACGTGAACTGCGTGCCTTACAAGTACGACAACGGCTACACAATGGCCAAGTTGGGTGACAACGATGCCTCTGCTCCAAGTTTCAACTTCGGCAAGTACGACTATGAGCGCATGACACGCCAGGTGACCTCCAACGACGACGGTGTGAACCTGCCCGTGCTCCGCTACGCCGACATCCTGTTGATGGCAGCTGAGATTGCCAACGAGCTGGAAGGTCCTGATGCAGCCAAGCCTTACCTCAAGGAGGTTCGCAACCGCGCCTTTGCCGTAGCCGACCGCCCTGCAAACGTAGAGGCTTATGTCAACGCCATCAGCTCGAAGGCCGACATGCTGAAGGCCATCCAGAAGGAGCGCCTTCTCGAATTCCCTGGCGAGATGCTGCGCAAGCAGGACCTCATTCGCTGGAACTTGCTCGGAACAGCCGTAAGACAGACCGTGACCGACATGAGAGCGCTGCGCGACCGCACAGGCAAGTATGCTGACGTGCCTACAGTGGTTTACACACGCACCAATGCTGCTGGCAAGTTGGAGTACTATGGCTTGGCTAAGGGTGAGACAGCAGCTCCTGCTGGCGAAGGCTGGACACAACTCGACTACGACTTCGTGTCTGCCACAGTGAAGGACAACATGCTGGCCAACTATTTTGCCAACGATCCAGACTCCCGTCAGTACTGGCCTATATTCGACTCAGACATCAACGCGTCGAACAACGCATTGATCAACAACTACGGATATTAAAATAACTGACTTTTGCATGTGGGGAAGTTAAAGGGAAGTTAAGGGACAAATGTCCTAAGTTTAAACTATAAGACTATTATTTCTTAACTTTCCGAACGACCGACGGGAGTGATAACAGCTTTAGCTTCTATCAATTTCCTCGCTTGCGAAACTTGAATTCAAATAATGAATTAACGGTAGGTTTTTAGTTATATATTAAAACAAAACGCAGGCCTCTCTGCCTCGTGAGAAGTGGAGAGGCTTTTTTTCTTAAAATCTACTTTCGCAGGAATTGTTCCAGGGACAACAATTTGTTCCAACAGCAATATTCCCAACATTGACAATTTGTTCCAGCGACAATATTCTCAATATTTTTCAAACCACTTAAAAACCGGGAAGCCTCATGAAGAAAGCAGTCTTTACTCTTATTTGCAGTCTTGCCTTTGCAGCAGGAGTTATGGCGCAGGATGCTCCGCTCGATGTCTCGAAGCGGGTGGCTGATTATCTGCTGAGCCATCACAACCACAACGTGTCAAAGGCACAGGACGGACACACTCACATCGACAGCTATTATCAGGAATGGAGATACGTGAATGGTGTGCTCGGAGTGGCAATGCTCAATCTTGCCGATGCGGCAGGTGAAAAGAAGTATGAGCAGTTTGTCAAAGAGAACTTTGACTTTTATTTCGAACCAAAAATACAGCGACAACTCAAGAAAGAATACGGATCGGGCGTGCGCGACAATGCGTGGCGCAGATTCTTCTCCATGTCGAGCCTTGACGACTGCGGAGCTATGGGCGCTGCCCTCTCCGAACTGGCACGACGATACAAAGACCAACGTTACGAGAATTATCTCGACAAGATAAGCCATTACATTCTTACTCAGCAGGAGCGTATTCCCGAAACAGGCATTTACTGCCGGGGAAGGGTGGGAGAGCGAACTCTCTGGCTCGACGACCTGTATATGTGTACTTCTTTCCTGGCTCATCAGGGAAGTCGCAAGGGTGCATCGTCCGACTTGTTGCAGAGAGCGGCAGAACAGGTATTGCTCTTCGACAGTCTGCTCTTCGACAACGACAAGCACCTCTATTGGCATTGTTTCTATTATGATACGACCCATGCCCACGGCACCGCCCACTGGGGAAGAGCCAACGGATGGGCGTTTCTGGCACAGGCTCTCGTGCTCGACAGATTGCCCGAAGAGCATCCTCTGCGAGACAGATTGCTGCAGCTGTTCCGAAAAAGAGTGGAAAACATCATCGCCTATCAGGACGCACAGGGCATGTGGCACCAGTTGCTCGACAAGCCTGATTCTTATCCCGAAACTTCCTGCACAGCCATGTTTGTCGCAGCCATTGCGCATGGTGTGAACAAGGGCTGGCTCGACAGCTCGTTCGCCTCTGTGGCGCTGCAGGGATGGAAGGCTGTCTGCAGTCAGATAACCCCTGAAGGACAGGTGAAGAATGTGTGCATGGGAACAGGCATCAGCCGCGACTTGCCTTTCTATTACAACCGACCGGCTCCGCTCAACGATGCCCACGGACTGGGAGCCGTGGTGCAGGCAGGAATAGAAATCAATAACGTAACAACAAAAACAACAGAATAGATATGAAAAACTTAAAGCTAAAACTCACATTCCTGTCGCTGTGCGCCTTTGCAACAGCGGCTCATGCACAGCAAGTGAAAGGAAACAGCGTGCTCTACACATCGTCACAAGGCAATATGCGCATCGAGATGTGTTCGGAAAGCATGTTTCGTGTAACCAAGGTGCCTGCACAGCAGATGCCTGATAATGAGAAGTGGATGGTGGTCAACTACAACTTCCCACAGGTGGATTTCAGCGTGGACGGCAAACAGATAAAGACCAGTAAGCTGCAGGTAAGCATTCAGGAAGCTCCCTGGCGCATACAGGTGGCTGATGCTTCGGGTAAGGTGCTCTACGAGGAGTTGACATCGGGCTGCAAGGACAGCATATATAATGAGGTGAAGATGAATCCCGACGAGCACTTCTTCGGCTTCGGTGAGCGCATGGATCGCATCGACCAGCGTGGACAGCGTGTTCACCTCAATGTGGAGCTGGGACGGGGCTCAAAGCCTGCGGTAGGCGGCAAGGACATTCTGAGAGCCAACTACTGTCCTGTACCTTTGATGCTCAGCAACAAGGGCTACGCCGTGTTCTTCCATACTGCTGTGCCCAACGACTGGGACATGGGATGGACCACCAACGACAAGTACAGTTTCTCGGCACCTGGTGGCGACAACGACTATTATTTCATCTATGGCGAACAGTTGGAAACTCTGATTCACAGCTATCAGCAACTCACGGGCGTGGCGCCTCTTATGCCACGTGCTGCTTACGGTCTGCACATCGGCTCGTACAGCGGTGGAACATGGCATCATGAGAGCAAGGCCAACGATACGTATGTGGTCAATCTCATCGACCGCCTGCGTCAGGAAAAGATTCCGTTCGACATGATGTGGCTCGACTCTACCTGGCGCCTCTTTGCCAAGTTGGGCAACGGAGGCTGTACCTTCGAGTTCCAGGATCAGTTTAAAGACCCAAAGGGCATGATCGACCATGCCTATAAGAATCATGTGGCAATGTTTGGTCTGCACATTCGTTCGCTGGTCGACAACGGCAAGCGCAACAATCTGCTCACCACAGCACAGAAGAAGGGACTCACCATTCAGGACGGTGGAACCAACGCCATCATCAACTTCTTCGACGACAAGGCTGTGGACTGGTGGTGGAAGAATGCAGCCAAGAAAGTGACCGACCTGGGAGCCAAGTTCTTCAAGACTGATGTGGGAAGCGCTCTGAACTACAACAATCCAAATATCGAGCAGAAGGCTGCCCACAACCTCTTCCCTATAGCCTATGCCAAGGCACCTTATGAGAACTTTGCCAAGCTCAACGGACAGCGTGGCTTCGACCACACACGCGAGGGTTATGCAGGTATTCAGCGCTATCCTTTCATCTGGGCTGGCGACTGGGGCTCGGAGTGGCAGTGGTTTGAACCTATCATCCGCGGCGGTATTAATATAGGACTCTCTGGTGTAGGCTATTGGAGCCACTGTATGGGTGGATTCGAGCAGTATTCTGCCTACGACACCGACCTCTATCTGCGCTGGGTGCAGATGGGAATGTTCTCGCCTGTGTCCATCCTCTTCGGTATGGATCATCCTCGTTATCATGCGCCATGGACTTATGGCGAGGAAGCACAGAAAATATTCATCCAGTACGACTCGCTGCGTTATGCGCTCCTGCCTTACATCTACACCAGCGCCTGGGATATGTACAAGACCAGCCGTCCGCTGATGACACCTTTGTTCTACGATCATCTGCAGGATGTCAATACCTATCAGATTTCAGACCAGTATATGTTTGGCCGCGACATGATGGTGTGTCCTGTAACGGTGAAGAATGCACTCTCGCGTCCTGTTTACTTCCCCGGTGGCGACTGGCTCGACTTCTGGACAGGTGAGCGCATCAGCGGACGCCAGTACAAGTCGTTCCTCACACCTATCGAGATCATGCCTATCTTCCTGCGCCGTGGAGCCATCATTCCCCGTCAGGAAGCCATGCAGTACGTGGACGAGCGCCCCAACACCAACATCTCGCTGCTCATCTATCCTTCCGAGCATTCGGTGTATGAAATGTACGAGGACGACGGCAAATCGCTCGATTATCAGAAGGGAGTTTATGCCGTCACCAAGATGGAGAGCCGACTGGCACAGAACGAGTGGATACTCAACATCACGACTCCTAAGGGCGACTACAAGCCTGTTTCGCACTACTACAGCGTAAGTGTTTACCTTGACAAGAAGCCTAAACTCGTTACTGTAGCCGGCAAGTTTGTCGATGGATGGAAGTACGAAGAGAAGTTGCGCTTACTTACCTTCGATGCAGGCGAGGGCGATATGGAAGTGGTTGTCAAGATGTAAAATCAAGACTTTTGGGGTTGAATACTTTGCCATGAAGCATATGGCTTTAACTTCTCCAACTACTCTAACTTCTTCATTTGCATTTATAAAGATATTACTATGTATAGAAACAGATTCTTCTTATCGGTTGCCGCCGTGCTTGCAGGTACGGTGGCAATGGCTCAGGGCTCTTACAAGGCTCTGAAGTTCAAGACAGCCACCTCGCTCTACAACTACGAGATGCTGCCAGTACACGCTCAGAACTATGAGCGCCAGCAGGCTTTCGAAAAGGCTTGCCAGTCGAAGGAAGCCATGCAGCAATACGTGAGCCAGTTGCGCAGTCGTTTTAGTCAGTTGGCTGGCGAAATGCCACAGCGTGGCAAACTCAATGCCAAGGTAGTGGGCTCGTTGAAGGGCAACGGCTTTATAGTCGAGAAGATTGTCTTTCAGAGTACGCCAGGCCGTTACGTCACAGCCCATCTTTATCTGCCCGAGAAGGTGCAGGGCAAGATTCCTGCCTGTATCGAGATGTGCGGACATGGACTCGACGGAAAGGGCACGGGCTCGGGAAGTGCTGAGCAGTTGGCTGTCAATGGTATTGCTTCCATGGTGGTCGACCCCTTCTCACAGGGTGAGCGCCAGCAAACCATCGATGCGCAGGGCAAGAATCTTACCCGTGGCGTAACTACCGAGCATACACTCATTGCTCCGGGCTTCATCCTCCTTGGCAGCAGCCTTGCCGCACAGGAGTTTTTCGACAACAGCCGCGCCATCGACTATCTGCTCAGTCGTAAGGACATTGATGGCGACAAGATTGGTTGTTATGGCTTCTCGGGAGGCGGCACGCAGTCGTCTTATCTGGCTGCTCTCGACGACAGGGTGAAGGCAAGTTGTGTGGGATTGTTCTTCTCGTCGCGCGAAAGAACCCTGGAGACTCAAGGCCCAAGCGATGGATGTCAGTGGATTCCAGGCGAAGGACGCGAGCACATCGAGATAGCCGACATGGCGATGATGAATGCGCCAAAGCCTTTCCTGATTCTCGATGTTGCGAATGTTGGAGGATTGCCACCCTTCGGGAAGGTGATGCTACCCGTATT
>OGKS01000767.1_pt1 | contig 16993 bp, 16 predicted proteins | sample 1572491 | NCBI WGS metagenome assembly OGKS01 (sample SAMEA2582153, study PRJEB24529) | metagenome | biome: Human gut stool | place: China | collected 2011
GCGGAGAACGTGACGGCGAACGGCGGCACGGGCAACCCCGCGCAGTTCACGGCACAGAACGCCTTCAACACGGAGATGAACAACGTGCTCGCGGGGCTTGAGTCCGAGGCGGCGCAGATGGCCGCGGAGGCCAAGGAGCTCTACGCGGAAAACGGCACATCGGTCTTTTTGAACGGAAGCTACTGGACGAACGAGCTGAGCCTGACGCAGACCTACATGACCGAGGGGAAGTTCCTGAGCATCGCGGCGGAGAACTACACCTACTACGGCGGCGTGCATCCCAACAGCTACAGCCGCGCGTGGAACTTCGACCTGACGACGGGAAAATTCCTGACGGCAGATGATCTGGCGGACGAAAGCAGCCGCTACGGCGATGCTTCGACCTTCCAGAGGGCCATCTATTGGCAGATGCTCAATGAGGTCGAAGAAAAGCGCATGGCTGATGTATACTTTTCCGATTACGATTCCTATTTGCATGATTTTCCGACATTTGCCACACTGAACTTTACGGAAGACGGCCTAACGGTGACGTTCGACCAATATATTATTGCACCTTACGCGGTGGGACCGCAGGAGTTCCAGATCCCGTATGACAGCTTTTTCTATACGCTCAGCCGCCACATGCAGTCGCTGCTCGATATGCCGAAAGAAACGGTCGTGCTTGCAGATTACCGTGTGACCGAGGATCTCTGGGCGTGGTTCCACATGACAACGCCGCCCATGGACAACAGCGTGCCGATGGTCGAAGATAACGACGGGAGAGATTACTGCCGCTTCGGCCTTATGAACATCAACACGATGGAGCAGCTGCGCACGCTGCTCAGAGCGCATGTGACGGAAGAACTGATGAACGAATGGTTTGCGTATTCGCCGGATCGCTTCAAGGAGATCGACGGCAAGCTTTATGTGCTTTCCGCTGACCGCGGCAGCGACACCAGTATCGGCGGCGAAAGCCTCCGGGTCGAGTGGAGCGGCGATACGGCAGGCAAGGTTATTCAGACGATCGACCGCCAGGACTGGAACGATGAAAAGAACACATTTGTGCTCACCGGCGAGCAGGACGTTTACGAATATCCCTTCACCCTCACGGACGGACATGCGGTGTTCTCCGCATTCCCGTGCCCGTACTGAAAAAGAAACAGAAAAAGGCTGACCTGTACGTGTCAGCCTTTTTTATGCGGATATGTAGTTTAGCGGTAGCGCTCGCGATGCGCGGTCATGATGTCGGCGAGCAGCACGCCGTTGTCGGGCGGGGTGTAGGTGATGGCGTTCGCACCCGCGGCAATGGTCTTGCGGATCGTCTCATCTCTCGGGCCGCCGGTGGCGATGATGGGGATCTCGGGGTGACGCGCGCGGAGCGCAGCGACAAGCTGCGGTGTTTCCGCGGCGGCGGAGACGTTCAGAATGTCGGCGCCCGCGGCGATACGCGCCTCGGTGTCCTGCGTGGCAGAGACGATGGTCGCAACAACGGGAATGTCGATATGCGCGCGGATATCACGCATGATGTCGGCCGAAACAGGGGCGTTGAGCACAACGCCGTAAGCGCCGCAGTGCTCAGCCTCCATCGCCTGCGCGACGGAACGCGCACCGGAGGTGAAGCCGCCGCCAACGCCGCAGAATACCGGCATATCCGCCACGCTGATGATGGCGCGCGCAATACGCGGCTGGGGCGTAAAGGGGTAAACGGCGATCACCGCGTCGGCATTGCAGCTTGCGATGGTGGCAACGTCGGTGGAAAAGACAAAGGACTTGATCGTTCGGCCGAAGATGCGGATGCCGCTGCACTCCTCGATGCATTCAGGCACCATCAGCATGTGGTTGCGGAGCTTACCGCTGTAACTTGGCGTGGGCGTGGGGGTAAAATCGCTCATAGAAGCACCTTCCTTTCCGCAGGTAACCGATGACCGGTAAAAAATGATGTGGAGGGATCAGTCGACATGACTGCTTGCGCGCATGGCGAGAATCGTTCGCTCGATGAGCGTATCGAGATCCCAGCCGAGCATTGCAGCGCCGCGCTCGATGACCTCGCGCGAGCAGCCGGCGGCAAACTTCTTGTCTTTGTATTTTTTCTTGACGGATTTGACCTCAAGATCGCTGACACTTTTGCTCGGACGCATGAGCGCAGCCGCGCCGATGAGGCCTGTGAGCTCGTCGGTGGCGAAGAGCACCTTTTCCATCTCGTGCTGCGGCTCGGGCAGCCCGTCGAAGTGCAGGCCGTAGCCGTGGCTCGCGGTGGCGCGGATCAAGCGCTCGTCAAGACCGTGCTCGCGCATGATCTGCTGCGACTTGATGCAGTGCTCGTCGGGGTAAAGTTCAAAGTCGAGATCGTGCAAAAGCCCGACGATCTCCCAGAAATCCGCTTCCTTGCCGTAGCCGAGCTTTTCCGCGTACCAGCGCATCACGTCGGCAACCGTATTGGCGTGCTTTAAGTGGAATTCGCCCTTGTTGTACTGCGTGAGCAAATCCCACGCCTGCTGCCTGGTATACGCCATAAAAATGCCTCCCTTTGCTTATGGCTGCTCGTCCGTAAAATGAACGTGATTGAAAATGTGGTCGGAGCAGAAGCAATGGTAGCCTGCGCACTTGCTGCAATAGCGGAACTGAAGTTCGGGATTCGTCACATCGGTGCGGCCGCATACGGCACATTTATGACGAAAGCCCTGCGTCTGCTGCTGATACTGCTCCTGACGCTGCTGATTGCGCACGGTGTTGTGGAAGTGCGAGGCCTGCTTGCTCTGGTGGCGCTCAAGCTGAAAAAAGCGCGTAAGCTCAGGCCAGAAGAAGATGACGAAGTTGAGAAGCGCCACGACCGGCAGGATGGCATAATAGCCGACGCCTGCGGAGATGTAGCGGAAAATGTCGAAGAAGAAGTAGAATATATCGAGATAGGCGAGCCACTTCATGCGAATAGGAATGATGAACATGAAAAGCACCTGCGTATCGGGATAGAGCAGGGCGAAAGCCATGAACATGGCAAAGTTGACATAATTTGCACCGTAGACAGGAATGCTGTACCCTGTGATGAGGCTGACGATGCTTGCGCCGATGACGGTAAGCAACATGCCGCTGAGGTAATAGGTGGTGAACTTGGCCGTACCCCACTGCCGCTCAAGCGCCGAGCCGATCCAGTAGTAGAAGTAGCAGGTGATGAGAAGATAGAAGGGACTTGTGCTCTCGGGGATCAGAACGAAGGTGATAAGACGCCAGATCTGCCCATGGAGGAGTCCATCAAGCGTAAAGGAGAAGAAACTCAGAAAATTGCCGGTGGAAAAACCGGACAGCAGTCCGAGCACCACGTTGCCGATGACCACATAAAGCATCAGGTTCGGAATGCCGAAATTCGGGTGCAGGATACAGAAGCGGTCGATCGCCTGGTTGAGCTTTTTCAATGCGGGATACCTCACTTGTCGTAAATAACATTTACATCTATTATGACACAGCGCCGGGAAAAAGTCATCAATAAACTTTGAACAAATGCACATTCCAAAATGGAATGAAGAGCAGAAATGCGGAAAGAAACGAATTCTTTCCGCATTCTTAACGCTTGTTCACTTGAGATCGAGCTCGGGCGGCACGTCGATCTCTTCGCCGACGTACTTACCGTTCTTTTTCCTCTGGCGCACGCATTCGGTCAGCAGATATTCGATCTGGCCATTGACGGAACGGAAATCGTCCTCCGCCCAGGCGGCGATGGCGGCGTAGAGCTTGGGCGAAAGGCGCAGAGGAACCTGCTTTTTGGCGTTGTCGTTCATGTCGGGTTAATAGAGGCTTCCGGAGTTGACGACGGGCTGCGCATCGCGGTTGCCGCAGAGCACGACGAGCAGATTCGAGACCATCGCCGCCTTGCGCTCCTCGTCAAGCTCCACCGTGCCATTTTTCGCAAGACGCTCAAGCGCCATTTCGACCATGCCGACCGCGCCGTCGACGATCATCTTGCGTGCGTCGATGATGGCGCTGGCCTGCTGGCGCTGGAGCATGACCGCCGCAATCTCGGGCGCATAGGCGAGATAGGTGATGCGCGCTTCAATGATCTCAAGGCCCGCGTCGGCGACCTTGGACTGGATCTCGTCGCGGATGCGCGCGGCAACGACCTCGCTCGACCCACGCAGGCTCCCCTCGTCGGCGTGACCGTCGCCGGTGGTGTCGATGCCGGGGGCAACGTCATAGGGGTAGATGCGCACGATGTTGCGCAGCGCCGCGTCGCACTGGAGGGAGAGATACTCCTTGTAGTTGTCCACGTTGAAAACCGCCTTGGCCGTGTCGGTCACGCGCCACATCACGGCGATACCGATCTCCACAGGATTGCCGAGACAGTCGTTGATCTTCTGGCGGGCGTTGTTGAGCGTCATGATCTTGAGCGAGATTTTCTTGCTGCCGCCCACCTCGACCGCGGCGGACGAGCCCTGCATGGCGACAAGGAGATTGGCGCCCTTGTGGCCGCCGTCCACGTCGCCGGACTGGTTGAGCTTCGTCTTGGCGGCGGGGTTGAAGGACGTGGAGAAGGGATTGACGCAGTAGAAACCCTCGCCCCTGAGCGTGCCGGTGTACTTGCCGAAGAGCGTGAGCACGAGCGCCTCCTGCGGCTTTAGGACGCGCAGGCCGCACAGCGGGATCCAGCCGAGCGAGAGCACGATGACGCAAAGGACGACAAGGGGCAGAAAGCCCGCATTGATGCCGACGATCAGAAAAACGACCGCGGCGATGTAGAGAACAAGCTCGAGCAGCAGCACGAGCATGCCGTTTTTGTGACCGGTGATGATCTTTTCTTCCATAAAAAGCACCTCCAAACTTGATATCAAAATAATATCACAACAATATGAGATGTCAAGAGGAAAACGCAGAAAAACCGACCGGTGATTGTACCGGTCGGTGAAGAAATCAATTATGTGGCAATGACAAACTGGAATCTATCTGGGTATTCCATCATCATTAAAATGTTTTTTCAAAGCTTTTTCTGTCGGATAAATTGATAGAATCATAATAAAACATTGGATTGTTACAAGAATTATCCCTGCAAATCCAATCGTATTCTTATCACTATGGTATAACGGAATATGTATCAAGGCAGATGGTATAACCATTACCCATCCTATTTTCCACCAAAGTTTTCCACAATAGTCATGAGCAAATTTCCATGTATCCATATTTTTCATTGAACGAGTTGTTCTGTATCCTAACATGCTGTTTATATGTTTTGGGCAATGCTTCCACATCATTCTTCCTGCAATGACCATAACAATGGGAATGATCAAATCGCATAGTAACATAAACCACCAAAAGCACATAACAGTCACCTCCAAAAGTAGAATTTGATAGAATTATTATGCCACAGCCCGTCAGAAAGCGCAAGCACAGCCGCGGTGGTTCGAGCCACCGCGGCTGTTTGGATGATCTGCTTTATGCGTAGTGGTATTTTTTCCGCCCGAGGAGGAAAAGCGTTCCCGTAACGATCAGTGTGAGCGCTTCGGCAACGGTGATGGCGAGCCAGATGCCATCGATGCCGAGAAGTTTCGGCAGGATCAAAATGGCGGCGAACTGAATGACGAGCGTGCGCAAAAACGAGATGAGCGCGCTGGCCGTGCCGTTGTTGAGCCCTGTGAAAAACGCCGAGCCGAAGATGTTGAAGCCGCAGACGAGGAACGAGAGGGCATAGATGCGCAGCGCGTTGACCGTCATGTCGCAGAGCTCCGCGTCGTAGCCGACGAAAACGTGGGCGATGGGCCGGGCGAGCAGGACGGCCGAGGCAGTCATGGCAAGGCTCGAGAGGAGCGTAACGGTCAGGCTTTTTTTGAGCAGGCTCTTGAGCTCCGCGTGGTTCTGCGCGCCGTAGTGATAGCCGACGACAGGCGTGACCGCGATGGAATAGCCAAAGAAAAAGGCCATGAAGATGAAGCTCACATACATCAGAACGCCGTAGGCGCTGACGCCGTTTTCCTGCGCGATGGCCATGAGACGGATGTTGTAGAGGACGCCGACGAGTGAGGTGGAAAGGTTGCTGACCATTTCGCTTGAGCCGTTGCCGCAGGCGCACGCGAGCGCGCGGAGATCAGAGCACGGGCGCGTCAGACGGAGGGGGGAGTCGTTCGGGCGCAGAAAGTAGACGAGCGGGATCAGCGCGCCGACAAGCTGGGAAAAGGCCGTTGCGAGTGCCGCACCGAGAAGCCCTAGCGGAAAGACATAGACGAGCAGAAAATCAAGCACCATGTTCGTAAGACCCGCGCAAACCGTCACGCGCAGGCCGAAGTGTGGCTTTTCCGCCGTGGCAAGAAAGCTCTGAAAGCTGTTTTGCAGCATGAAGAAGGGGAGAGACGTGAGCAGCACGCGCCCGTAGAGCACGCAGTCATCGATCGTGAGGTCGGTCGCGCCGACGGCGTAGGAGATGGGACGGAGAAAAAGAAGGCACACGCCGCTCAGCACAGCGCCGCCCACCGCGAGCGCCACGACGAGCATGGAGAAGATCTCGTTTGCCTCTTTTTGTTTGTCCTCGCCGAGCGTTTTGGCGATGAGCGCGCTGCCGCCCGTGCCAATCATAAAGCCGAAGGCGGCGAGCGCCATGATGACGGGGAAGATGAGGTTCAGCGCGGCGAAGGGATTCTTGCCGACGAAGTTCGAAACGAAAAAACCGTCGACGATGCTGTAGATCGAGGTGATGATCATCATGAAAATGCTGGGCGCGACAAAGCGCAGCAGCTTTTGATAGGTGAAATGATCGGAAAGGGAAATCTTCATAAAAAGCCTCCAAAGCCTCCGGTTCGTTGAGCGTACATAAAAAAAGCCCGGTCATTTGCCTGACCGGACGCATCCGACATCTTTTCGACTGCTGCGGCTGCGGCCGCAAGTCCTCCGATGACATTCAATTCGTGGGCAATATTGTAGCATAAATCCAGTCAAAGTCAAGGTTTTGCGCAAAATTACAAAATATTGATTGACAAAACGCACAAATGTGCTACAATACGATTCGGCGAAAGCCACAAGTGAATACTTCATCAAGAGTGGTTGAGGGATCGGCCCTATGACACCACGACAACCTGCCCGAAGAGGCAAGGTGCCAAATCCGACGAACGAATCGAAAGATGAGGAAGAGCAGAAAGTGCGATACTCTGTCGGTTCGACAGAGTATTTTTTGTTTTTCCCGAAAGAAAGGAAGAAAGAATCATGGCAAAACGTTTATTTACCTCTGAATCCGTCACCGAGGGGCATCCCGACAAGATCTGCGACCAGATCTCCGACGCGGTGCTCGACGCGATCCTTGAAAAAGACCCCAGCGGCCGCGTGGCCTGCGAGACGGCGGTCTCCACCGGTCTTGTCCACATCATGGGCGAGATCACCACGAACTGCTACGTTGACATTCCCAAGATCGCGCGCGGCGTGATCCGCGACATCGGCTATGACCGCGCGAAGTACGGTTTCGACTGTGACACCTGCGGCGTCATCACGAACATCGACGAGCAGTCGAGCGACATTGCGATGGGCGTGGACAACTCCTTCGAAAACAAGGAGAGCGGCGCGAGCGAGCTCGACAACGGCGCGGGCGATCAGGGTATGATGTTCGGCTACGCCTGCACCGAGACGCCCGAGCTGATGCCGCTGGCGATCTCTCTTTCCCACAAGATGGCGAAGAAGCTCACCGATGTGCGCAAGCAGGGTCTTGTTGATTATCTCCGTCCCGACGGCAAGACGCAGGTGACGGTCGAGTACGACGAAAACGGCAAGCCCGTGCGCATTGACACCATCGTGCTCTCCACCCAGCACGCGCCCGAGGCGACGCTCGAGCAGATCCGCCGCGACATGATCGAGCTGGTCATCAAGCAGACAGTTCCCGCGGAGCTGATGGACGAGGAGACTAAGATTTATGTCAACCCGACCGGCCGCTTTGTCATCGGCGGCCCGCAGGGCGACAGCGGCCTGACCGGCCGCAAGATCATCGTCGATACCTACGGCGGCAGCGCTCCCCACGGCGGCGGCGCCTTCTCCGGCAAGGACCCGACGAAGGTCGACCGCAGTGCCGCTTACGCCGCGCGCTATGTTGCCAAGAACATCGTGGCCGCCGGTCTTGCCGAAAAGTGCCAGGTGCAGCTTGCCTACGCCATCGGCGTTGCCCACCCCGTGAGCATCATGGTTGAGACCTTCGGCACCGGCAAGGTGGACGACGGTAAGCTTGAAGAGGCTGTGGAGAAGGTTTTTGACCTGCGCCCGACCGCCATTATCCGCGACCTTGATCTGCGCCGCCCGATTTATCGCCAGCTCGCCGCCTACGGCCACATGGGCCGCGAGGATCTCGGCGTTGCCTGGGAGAAGACCGACCGCGTGGACGCCCTGCTCGCGGCAGTCAAGTAAAGAATTCGAAAATGTGGCAAAAGCCGCCGACCATCAGGTCGGCGGCTTTCTTGCGTATCGGGGAAGGTTACAGAAAAGTCATTTACTCGCAGTGCTCCTCGTCCCAGAGCTTTTCGGCCTCGGGACGCCAGCAGGCGGCGTAGGCCTTGCATTTGCCGCACAGGTGCTCCACGCTTTCGGGCGCTTCGAGGTCGGTCGAGTGCGCGCCGGAGCGCGCGACCATCTGGGGCAGCAGCTCCGGGTTTTCGAGCATCGGGCAGGGACGCAAGTGGTTACCGTTGAAGGGCTGACCCTTGCGGTATTCGAGGAAGAGCGGCTGCTGCAAGCACTCGAGGAAACTCTTCTCACGGGATGTTCGCGCCCGAGTAATGGATAAAGACGCAGGGCTCCACATCGCCCGCAGCGTTGATGTGGCAGTAGATGCGCCCACCGGCAACGCAGCCGCCGGCGAACTCGCCGTCGTTCTGGAAGTCGATGCAGTAAAGCTCCTTGCCGCCTGTGACGCCGCGGATCTCGCGGACGCGGTCTTTCATGTAGGCGCGCTGCTCGGGAGTGAGGAGAAGGTCGGTACCTGCACCCATGCCGACGGGCATGTAGTGGAAGTACCAGGCAAAGTAGCAGCCCTTGGAGATGATGAGATCAAGGAACGCATCGCTTGTGACGTCCTTGTAGTTCTTGCTCGTGTAGCAGATGGAAACACCGAAGGGAATGCGGTTTTTGTGCATGAGATCCATCGCCGCAAGCGCCTTTTCAAAGTGGCCGTCGCCGCGGCGGCCGTCGTTGGCGTTTTCAAAGCCCTCGATGCTGACCGAGACAAAGAAGTTGCCGACGCGCAGCATCTCCTCGCAGAAGGCCTGATCAATGAGCGTGCCGTTCGTGAAGGCATGGAAGGCGATGTCGCGGTGCTTTTCGCACAGGTGGATGATGTCGGCTTTGCGCTCTGCTGCATGGGCGATCTTCTCTGCTGCGTTCATGTTGTCACGCTTCCTTTCCGTGTCCGCACGAAGCGGACATTTTCAATCAGGAGGAAAGGGCGCGATCCCTTTCCTCGGTTGCCTGTGCGGCGATCTTCTGGAGCTTTTCCATGCGCGCGTCGAGCTGTGCGCTGATCTCGGCGCACTCATAGAGCTCGCGCTCCACATAGTCCATCTCGGGGAGATTTTTCTTGTAACGAATCTTATGCTCAAGGCTGGCCCACCAGTCCATCGAGATCGTGCGGAACTGCACTTCAACCCGCATGAGCCGCTTCTGGTCGTGCAGGAAGATGGGCGTTTCGACGATGAGATGGAGGCTGCGGTAGCCGTTGGGCTTGGGGTTTGCGATGTAGTCCTTGCGCTCGATGAGCGTGATGTCGTCCTGACGCAGCAGCGCGTCGGAGAGCTTGTAGATGTCCGACGGGTGCGAGCAGATGACGCGCACGCCTGCAATATCGTTGAGGTTCTGCTCAATGCTTTCCACGGTCATGGGATAGCCGCGGCGGGAGAGTTTTTCCATGATGCTCTCCGGTGACTTGAGGCGTGTTTTGATCGTTTCGATGGGGTTGCGGTCGTATTGCAGGGAAAGCTCTTCATTGAGCACATTGAACTTCGTTTCCACCTCCATGATCGCGCAGCGATAGTAGCTCATCAGCTCACGATACGGCTGGAAGTATTTCTGAACCCACTGCTGTACCTCGCCGCGGGAGAGGCGGGAGAGCAGTACCTGCTCGAGATAAGTGCGATCGACAAGCGGACGGATCGGCATGTCTTCAGCTCCTTTGTTTAGCATTTTACAGACCGCGTGAAAAAGACGCGGCCCGATAAAAACAGCATAGCAAAGAGGCGGGGCGGTTTCAATGCATAAGCTGTTAACTTTTTGCCGGCCACCCGGACGGGAAAGCCCCATCTTTATCTTAAAAAGTAACAAAGGAAATTGTCGAAAACTATGGGCAAACGCAGTGGCTTATCCGATTTTCTGACAGCCGGGCAAAAATATCAGGGAGCACAAAAAAAGCGCCCCTTCCATGCGGAAAGAGCGCTGGGAAAACCATGTGAAATTGAGACGGTCATGTGCCGAGAACATGCGCCGTCATCATCTGCCAGAGGATGGAGAGCTGCGGCGTGGATACAAGAACAAAGGCGAGGATAAAGACGAACCAGAGCTTTGACATGTCCTCCTCTTTCTTGCAGAGAAAATAGCAGTAGGAAAGATATGCGACCGCGTCCACGATCAAAACCGTGAGGAACATGGTGAGAAAGCCGTCCTCGCTCTGCTCGGCGGTGCCGGTGTAAAGCGAGAGAAGGGAATAGTATAGAAATGTGACGGTAAACGGCCACTTGAGCTTGCGCCAGTCGTGAATGCGGTTCTTTTTGTTCATGGAAGGGCTCCTTTTTGCGTTTTTTCCAGTATACTCTGCGCCGGGGCGGATTGCAAGGGGAAATGACCTTGCCAAGCGGCTGCGCGGTGTGGTAGACTGCAAAAAAAGGAGGGATAAGCATGCTGGATACGCTGATCCGCGGTGCGAAGATCATTGACGGTACGGGGAAGGCGGCGTTCACGGCGGACGTCGGCATTCGGGACGGCATGATCGAAGCGGTTGGGAATTTGCCGGACGCGCAGGCGTTTTCGACGATTGAGGCCGCAGGCCGCTGCCTGACACCGGGGTTTATCGATATGCACCGCCATGCCGATGCGGCGGTGTTCCGCAAGGATTTCGGGCGAGCGGAGCTTTGCCAGGGGCTGACGACGATCGTGAACGGCAACTGCGGCATGTCGCTCGCGCCGCTCGCGGGAAAGTATGCGCCCGCCTGCGCGCGCTATCTCGCGCCCATCACGGGGGAGATCACGCCGGAGCTGTGCTTTGATTCACTCGCTTCCTATTTCAAGGCGGCGCAGAGCCGCGGCCTGCCGCTCTCCTGCGCGCAGCTTGTCGGCATGGGAACACTGCGCACACTTGCCGCGGGCTTTGAAGCGGACGAGTTATCGCCGCTTGAAATGAGAGAGATGCACTATCACATGGAAAAGGCGCTCGCCGACGGCGCGTGCGGCGTATCGCTCGGTCTTGGCTACGCGCCGGAGATCTTCTATTCGACCGACGGACTCATCCGCGCGCTTGCACCGCTGTATCAAAGCGGCGTGCCCATCTGCGTGCACATGCGCCAGGAGGGCGACGGCGTGGTGGACGCGCTGCGTGAGATGATCGAGGTCGCCCGCGCACTGCAAACGCCACTGGAGGTGAGCCATCTCAAGGCCATCGGCGGGCGAAACGCGCGCAAGGCTGTACCGGAGATGCTCTCGCTCATTGCCCGGGCACGGGAGGAAGGGCTTGACGTGATGTGCGACGCCTATCCCTACACCGCCGGCTCAACGCAGCTCATCCACGTGCTGCCGCCGGAGTTTCAGGCGGGCGGGACAGAGGCGCTGACGAAGCGTCTGCGTGACCGTGCCGCGCGCGAAGAGATGCGCGCACGGATGGAAACGGGCAGCGATTTTGAAAATATCACGCTGCTTGTCGGATTTGAAAACGTCGTCGCCATCGGGCTCCGGACGGAGGAATACCGCTCCTTTGAGGGAAAGAGCATCGCGGAGATCGCGCTCGCGCTCGGGAAAGATCCCTACGACGCACTTTTTGACCTGTTGGCGGCGGAACAGTGCAATACGGGGATGATCGACTACATCTCGGACGAAGAAGATCTCAAGGCTATTTTGCGCGCACCATTTTCGGGTGTCATTTCGGACGCGACCTACCCCGGCGCCGGGCAGGTACATCCGCGCGTGTACGGCGCATTCGCGCGGCTTATTGAAACCTACGTCGTGCGGGAAAAGGTACTCACGCTCGAGCAGGCGGTGCATAAGGTGACGCTTAAGGCAGCGGAGCGGTTCTCCCTTGCGGGAAAGGGAAAGATCGAAGTGGGCGCGGACGCGGATCTGCTGCTTTTTGCCCCCGAGAAAATCCGCGAGAGAGGAACTTACCTCACACCGAAGGCCTGCGCGTCGGGCTTTGACGAGGTATTCGTGCTCGGCGAGCGCGTGATCGAAAACGGCGAGTACCGCGGCGGCAGCAGCGGGGAAATGCTGGGCCTGAGAATGGAATATTGAAATCTTAAAAAATTTTTCAGGTGCATTTCAGCCGCCGTATGATATGCTGTTTGCGAAGAAAAAGATAGCGGGAGGCTTGATCAAGTGGAGTGCTTTTGGGATACGGTGGATACGATCGGCGAGGGCTTTGGCTTTTCGCTCTTCGGCGCGCGGCATTTGGTGACGCTTGCGCTGTATATTGCCTTTGCCGCGCTGAGCTGTAAGCGCTACAAGGCGGCGGACGAGAAGAGGCGGGCACAGCTGCGAAAGCTCTTCGCCGTTCTCCTGCTTGCGGACGAGGCGTTCAAGCAGATCGGTTTGCAGATCGGCGGGAATTTCAACTGGGACTATCTGCCGCTGCACCTGTGCTCGATCAACATTTTCCTTATCACGCTGCACGCGTGGAAACCGAACAGGCTGCTTGACAATTTCCTCTATTTTATCTGTATCCCCGCGGCGACGGCGGCACTGCTGTTCCCGACGTGGACGTCGCTTCCGGCGGCGAACTTCATGTTCTGGCATTCGACGAGCGTGCATATTCTGCTTGCGGCCTATCCCATCATGCTGTTTTCGGGCGGTTAGATCCGGCCGAGCGTCAGGTACATGGGCAAATGCTTCTTGCTGCTGTTGGCAATGGCCGTGCCGGTTTATTATGTCAACCTGCTGCTCGACACAAACTTTATGTTCCTGATGTACGCGCCGGACGGCAACCCGCTTGCGTGGTTCCGCGACCGTTTCGGTTATCACTGGATCGGCTTCCCCGTGCTGCTCGCGGCAGTGTTCGCGCTGATGGATGTGCCGGTTCTGCTCAAGGGACGACAGGAAAACAAGGCGATCCGTGCGGCGGAATAAAGAAGAGAAAAAGCGGTTCTTCCATGTGGAGGAACCGCTTTTTTGCGCGTTTTTCTTGACGGGCGGTGGCCTTTCTGATAGGGTAAAGTCAAACTGGAGAACTGGAGCCCGATGCATGGTATGTCGGGCGTGAGGAGGGGAAAGCGTGGAAGAAAATCTGTTCCGTTCTATCCCACGGGTGGACGAGCTGCTCAATCAGGGAGAGCTCAAGGCGTCGGCGCTGTCGCAGACGCTATTGCGCGAGAGCGTGCGCGAGGAGCTGGACGCGCTGCGAAGCGAAGTGCGCGGCGGACGTTCCTCGCTGCCGGAGACGGACGAGCTGTGCGCGCGCATTCTGGCGCGGGCGGAAGAGAAGCAGATGCCGTCGCTGCGTACAGTCATCAACGCAACGGGCGTGACGCTGCACACGAACCTCGGCCGCGCCTGCCTGAGCGAGCGCGCGGCGAACGCCGCGGCGGAGGCCGCGTACGCCTATTCCACGCTTGAATACGACGCTGTTCGGGGCTGCCGCGGCTCGCGCCACAGCCATGTGGAGAACCTTTTGTGCCGTCTGACAGGCGCGGAGGCGGCGATGGCTGTGAACAACAACGCCGCGGCGGTGCTGCTTATTCTATCCGCGCTCGCCAGCGGGGGTGAGGTCATCGTCTCGCGCGGCGAGCTTGTCGAGATCGGCGGCTCGTTCCGCATTCCGGAGATCGTGACCCAGTGCGGCTGCACGCTGCGCGAGGTCGGCGCGACGAACAAGACGCATCTGCGCGACTATGAGGCTGCTGTCAGCGAGCAGACGCGGGCAATCTTAAAGGTGCACACGAGCAATTACCGCATTGTCGGCTTTACCGAATCTGTGCCGCGGGAGGCGCTTGCCGCGCTTGCGCGGGAAAGGGGGCTGCCGCTCATCGAAGACCTCGGCAGCGGCGCGCTCGTGGAGTTGGAACAATACGGGATCCACGGCGAACCGACGGTGCAGAGAAGTCTGCGCGCGGGCGTGGATGTTGCATCGTTTTCCGGCGACAAGCTGCTCGGCGGGCCACAGGCGGGGCTGATCGTCGGCAGAAAAGAATACATTGAACGGCTCAAAAAGCACCCGCTCGCGCGGGCGCTGCGCCTTGATAAGATGACGCTTGCCGCGCTGCACGCGACGCTGCGGGCATATCTGGACACGGATACCGCCGCGCGCGAGATCCCGACGCTTGCCATGCTGTCGGCAGGAGAAGAGGCGCTGCGCGAAAAGGCGCTGCGCCTGCAACAGGCGCTTGCCGGCGCAGGGGTCGCCTCGCAGCTCGTGAAGACGGGGGACGCGGTCGGCGGCGGCAGCGCGCCGGCGCAGGAGCTCCCCGGTTGGGCGGTCGCGCTTGATCCGGGAAAGCATAGTGTAGATGAACTGGAAGAGCGGCTGCGCATGCGCGCAAAGCCCATCGTTGCGCGCATCCACCGCGGGCAGTATCTTCTGTGCGTGCGCACGATCGACGAAAAGGACTTTGCCGGGCTTGCCGCGGCGGCTGCGGAGGCGCTGCGATGAAGCATGTTATCATCGGCACGGCGGGGCATGTTGACCACGGCAAGACGGAGATTGTCAAGGCCCTCACGGGCGTGGATACCGACCGGTTGGCCGAGGAAAAGCGGCGCGGCATTACGATCGAACCGGGCTTTGCACGTCTTGATTTTTCAGATGGCGGAAGCGCGAGTATCGTCGATGTGCCGGGGCATGAGAGATTCATCAAAAATATGCTTGCCGGCGCGGGCGGCGTCGAACTTGCGATGCTCGTTGTGGCGGCGGACGAGGGCTTTATGCCGCAGACGGTCGAGCATCTTGACATTCTGGGGCTTCTCGGCGTGAAGAGCGGGCTTGTCGTCATCACAAAGACGGATCTTGCCGATGACGAATGGCTCAGAATGCTTGAAGAGGACATCAAAGCGCGTGTGCGGGGAACATTTCTGGAAGGAAAGCCCGTTTTGCGCACCTCTGCCCGCACGGGAGAGGGGATCGAGGCGCTGCGCGAGGCGCTGCATGAGCTGGCGCTGCACACGGCGGAAAAAAGCGCGCGCGCACCGTTCCGCCTGCCCATCGACCGCGTGTTTTCTGTCGATGGCTTCGGTACGGTCGTGACCGGTACGCTTATCGACGGTTGTATTGCCGCCGGGGAGGAGGCGGCGCTCCTGCCGCGGGGGGAAGCATGCCGCGTGCGCAATTTACAAGTGCATGGGCGCGATGTGGAGGCAGCCTGTGCCGGGCAGCGCGTGGCGGTCAATCTGTCGGGCATCAGAAAAGAAAACGTCTGCCGCGGCGATGTGCTGTGTGCGCCGGATTCGCTGTGCCCGACGCGAATGCTCGACGTAAGATTGCAGAATTTGCGCGATTCCCGGCGAGTGATCGAGAGCGGGGCGCGCCTGCACCTCTACCACGGTGCGGCCGCGTGCCTTGTGCGGGCGGTGCTGCTGGACCGCGATGCGCTTCGTCCCGGAGAGAGCTGCTATGCGCAGCTGCGCCTGAGTGAGGAGCTGGCGGCGCGGCAGGGCGACCGCTTTGTGGTGCGCTTTTATTCGCCGCTTGAGACGATCGGCGGCGGGGTGATCCTGGACGAGCATCCGTACCGCCATAAGCGCCATGATGAGGGCGTGCTCGCCGCGCTTGCTGTGCGTGAGAACGGGTCGGAAGAGGAAAAAATTGTGCAGGCCATCAACGCATGCGGCGCAGATGGTATGGCGTTTGCCACGCTTTGCGCGCGTTTTGACGAAGAAGAGAAGAGCATGGCGAAAATGCTTGCCTCGCTCTGCGCGCGGGGGAAGATCGTTGCCCTCTCGCCGACAGATTACCTTGCTTCGTCGGTGCTGGACGGGCTGTGGACGGACTGCGAGGCGATGCTGCAAAAATACCACCGCGCGCATCCGCTGCTTGCGGGCATGCGCCTCGCCGAGGCGCGGCAGCGGCTCTTTCGCGGCGGGACGCGGCAGAACGCAGAGGCGATCTTTGCCTGCTTTGCGCGCGAGGGGAAGCTGAAGCGGACGACGGAGTATTGCGCGCTTGCGGATTTTTCCGTGCGGCTCACCAGACGTCAGCGCGCGATCCGAGAGGAAATGCTTCGCCTGTGCCGTGCGGCAGGGCCGACCGGACTGAAAACGGACGAACTCTGTGCCTCGTTTGACAGAAAAGACCGCACGGAGTGCGCGCAGGTGATTGAAAGTCTTTTGAGCGTGGGTGAGCTGGTGCTGCTCGCGCCGGATCGCTGCATTGAAAAAAGCGTTCTCTCAGCCGTCGATGCGCGCGTGAAGGCGTGGTTTGAAACGCGCGATACGCTGGCACTGGGGGAGTTTCGCGATGTGCTCGGCACCTCGCGCGATCACGCGCTGCTGCTGCTGGAATACTACGACCGGCGAGGGATCCTGCGCCGTGAGGGTGATGTCCGAAGAGCGGGCGCGCATTTTGGAGAGCTGTGAAAAAACGGGACGGCGCGCGCCGCCCCCGATATGGGAGTAGATGGGTGCTGGTGTGCCCCCCGGTCTTCAAAACCGGTGATAGGGGTGAAGAGCCTCTAAGGTGAGTTCGATCCTCACATGCTCCCGCCAGTGCCCCGCAGCCAGCTGACTGCGGGGCTTTGTGAAAAAAGTGGATTCTTGTAGGTTTGTCAAACATATTGGACAGTGACCTGGGCGGGAGACATCCAGCGGAGAGGCCTCATGGGTAAGTTGTTGGAACGACGGTTGTGGACGGCAAGCTGCTTTGCAAAGTCATCCAAGGAATAGAACGAGC
>OGKS01000769.1_pt1 | contig 16972 bp, 14 predicted proteins | sample 1572491 | NCBI WGS metagenome assembly OGKS01 (sample SAMEA2582153, study PRJEB24529) | metagenome | biome: Human gut stool | place: China | collected 2011
TACCACATCATCCGTGGTACCCTGGATACTCAGGGTGTGGCAGGCCGTAACCAGGCCCGCTCCAAGTACGGCGCAAAGCGTCCTAAGGCCGGTGCTGCAAAGAAGTAATTGAGGAACGAACCGCCATAAACGGCTTTCCATTATATAAATAACAAGTCCGCAGAAACGTGCGGAGGGCAACAGTTTATGTAAGGTCAGCTCTTTGTGACACAACGGGAGTTTTATTACTTTCGAGTACCGATGATATCATTCTGTGAAGGAGGGAAGAAAGATGCCTAGAAGAGGTAACATTGCTAAGCGCGATGTCTTAGCTGATCCTATTTACAATTCCAAGATGGTCACTCGTCTGGTCAACAGCGTTATGCTGGATGGCAAGAAGGGCGTCGCTCAGAAGATCGTTTACGAGGCTTTCTCCATGATCCAGGAGAAGACTGGCAACGATCCTCTGGAGACTTTCGAGAAGGCGATGGAGAACATCATGCCCAGCCTCGAGTGCAAGACCCGCCGTGTTGGCGGCGCTAACTACCAGGTCCCCCTGGAGGTCAGCCCCGCTCGCCGCGAGACTCTGGGCCTGCGCTGGCTGACTGCTTACAGCCGCAGCCGTGGTGAGAAGACCATGGCCCAGCGCCTGGCTGCTGAGATCATGGATGCTGCCAACAACAGCGGCAGCGCCGTGAAGAAACGCGAAGATACCCACAAGATGGCCGAATCCAACAAGGCATTCGCCCACTTCCGCTGGTAACGGAGGAACGAGAGAATTATGGCAAGAAAAGTCTCTCTGGAAAACACCAGAAATATCGGCATCATGGCCCATATCGACGCTGGCAAGACCACGACTACCGAGCGTATTCTGTACTACACCGGCGTCAATTACAAGATCGGCGAGACCCACGACGGTACCGCCACGATGGACTGGATGGCTCAGGAACAGGAGCGTGGTATCACCATCACCTCCGCTGCCACCACCTGCTACTGGAAGGGCAGCAAGAACCAGTTCCCGCAGACCCGCTTGAACATCATCGACACCCCGGGCCACGTCGACTTCACCGTTGAGGTCGAGCGCTCCCTGCGCGTTCTGGACGGCTCTGTGACCGTTCTGTGCGCCAAGGGCGGCGTTGAGCCCCAGTCTGAGACGGTGTGGCGCCAGGCCGATAACTACAAGGTTCCCCGCATGATCTACGTCAACAAGATGGATATCATGGGTGCGGACTTCTACAACGTTCTGCACATGATCCACGACCGTCTCAAGTGCAACGCTGTCCCCATCCAGCTGCCGATCGGCTCTGAAGACACCTTCAAGGGCATCATCGACCTTGTGGAGATGGACGCTGATATCTACTACGACGAGCTCGGCAAGGACATGCGCGTGGAGGAGATCCCCGAGGACATGCTCGAGCTCGCTCAGGAGTATCGCACCAAGCTCGTTGACGCCTGCGCCGACCTGAACGACGAGATCATGGAGCTGGCGCTCGAAGAGGAGCCCGTTCCTCAGGACCTCATCCGCAAGACCATCCGTCAGGCCACCATCGACAACAAGATGGTTCCCGTCGTTTGCGGTACGTCCTACAAGAACAAGGGCGTGCAGAAGCTGCTCGACGCCATCGTCGACTACATGCCGTCCCCCGTGGATATCCCCGCGATCGACGGCGTGAACCCCGACACCGGCGAGGAAGATGTTCGTCATGCTGACGATAATGCGCCGTTCTCCGGCCTTGCCTTCAAGATCGCGACCGACCCGTTCGTTGGCCGTCTGTCCTTCGTCCGTGTTTACTCCGGTGTTCTCAACACCGGTACCTCCGTGCTGAACTCCACCAAGCATCAGCGCGAGCGCATCGGCCGCATCCTGCAGATGCACGCCAACCACCGCGAGGATATCGAGTGCTGCTACGCCGGCGACATCTGCGCCGTCATCGGCCTCAAGAATACCACCACCGGTGATACGCTCTGCGATGAAAAGGCTCCGATCATTCTCGAGTCCATGGAATTCCCCGAGCCCGTGATCCGCGTTGCCATCGAGCCCAAGACTAAGGCCGGTCAGGAGAAGATGGGCGTTGCGCTGATGAAGCTGGCCGAGGAAGACCCCACGTTCCGCACCTACACCGACGAAGAGACGGGTCAGACCATCATCGCCGGTATGGGCGAGCTCCATCTGGAGATCATTGTCGACCGTCTGCTCCGCGAGTACAAGGTCGAGGCGAATGTCGGCGCTCCCCAGGTTGCCTACAAGGAGACCATCACCAAGGCTGTCGACCAGGATACCAAGTACGCCCGTCAGAGCGGTGGTAAGGGTCAGTACGGTCACGTCAAGATCCATGTCGAGCCCAATGAGTCCGGCAAGGGTTACGAGTTTGTCAACGCCCTCGTCGGCGGCGCGATCCCCAAGGAATACGTTCCCGCGATCGACGCCGGTATTCAGGGCGCCATGCTCTCCGGTGTTCTCGCCGGTTACCCGGTCGTTGACGTCAAGGTCACGCTGTACGACGGTTCTTATCACGAGGTCGACTCCTCTGAAATGGCGTTTAAGATCGCCGGTTCCATGGCCTTCAAGGAGGCCTGCCAGAAGGCCGGCCCGACGCTGCTCGAGCCGATCATGAAGGTCTGCGTCATCGTCCCCGACGAGTACATGGGCGACGTGATCGGCGACCTCAACTCCCGCCGTGGTCAGATCCAGGGCTTCGAGGCCCGCAGCGGCGCGCAGCAGATCGACGCCTTTGTCCCGCTTGCTGAAATGTTCGGCTACGCGACCGACCTCCGTTCCTGCACGCAGGGCCGTGGTCAGTACACGATGGAGCCCGCGCATTATATCGAGATCCCGAAGAACATTCAGGAGAAGATCATCAACCAGCGCACGAACCGCGCCTGATAAAAAGGTATTGCAAAATACCGCATTTTACGGTAGAATACGGGTGTATGTTAATCGACACCAGTAAACAACGAAATTTATTCATAGGAGGATCACTCTAATGGCTAAGCAGAAATTCGAGCGTACCAAGCCCCACGTAAACATTGGTACCATCGGTCATATCGACCATGGTAAGACCACCCTGACCGCTGCGATCACCAAGTTCCTCGCCCTCCAGGGCGGTGCTGACTACACCGATTACAGCTCCATCGATAAGGCTCCGGAAGAGCGTGAGCGCGGTATCACCATCAACACCGCTCACGTCGAGTACCAGACCTTCGACCGTCAGGGCCACAACTACAAGACCGGCGAGGACGGCGAGATTCAGGGCCGTCACTATGCCCACGTCGACTGCCCGGGCCACGCCGACTATATCAAGAACATGATCACCGGCGCTGCTCAGATGGACGGCGCTATCCTGGTCATCGCTGCTTCCGACGGCCCCATGGCCCAGACTCGTGAGCACCTGCTGCTCGCCCGTCAGGTCAACGTGCCTTCCGTTCTCGTTTTCCTGAACAAGTGCGACCAGGTCGACGATGAGGAGCTGCTCGAGCTCGTCGAGATGGAAGTCCGCGAGATGCTCGACTTCTACAGCTTCCCCGGCGACGAGACCCCGATCATCCGCGGCAGCGCTCTGAACGCCCTGATCTCCGAGTCCAAGGATCTCGACGCTCCCGAGTACAAGTGCATGCACGAGCTCATGGACGCTGTCGATACCTGGATCCCCACGCCCGACCGTAAGGCCGACCAGCCGTTCCTGATGCCCGTTGAGGACGTCTTCACGATCTCCGGTCGTGGTACCGTCGCTACCGGCCGTGTTGAGCGTGGCCAGCTGAAGCTCGGCGAGGAAGTCGAGATCATCGGTCTGACCGACGAGCGCCGCAAGACCGTCGTCACCGGTATCGAAATGTTCCACAAGCTGCTCGACTACGCCGAGGCTGGTGATAACATTGGTACCCTGCTCCGTGGTGTTGCCAAGAACGAGATCGAGCGCGGCCAGGTTCTGTCCAAGCCCGGTTCCATTCACCCCCTCACCAAGTTTGTTGGTCAGGTTTACGTCCTGAACAAGGACGAGGGCGGCCGTCACACCCCGTTCTTCAACAACTATCGTCCTCAGTTCTACTTCCGTACCACCGACGTTACTGGCGTCATCACTCTGCCCGAGGGCACCGAGATGTGCATGCCCGGCGATAACGTCGACATGAAGGTCGAGCTGATTACCCCGATCGCTATCGAGAAGGGCCTCCGCTTCGCTATCCGCGAGGGCGGCCGTACCGTCGGTTCCGGTGTTGTCATCGAGACTGAGGTCTAATTGATCCATCGAGGGTCACCCAAAGACTGAATAAAGAGCAGCAGGTCGTAAGACCTGCTGCTCTTTTTGCTTGCTGCGATCAAAAAACCGGTGCAGCCACTTTTGGCTGCACCGGTTTTCCTTATTCGAATCTTGCCCAGACCCAGCGGTCGAAATCATCTGCGCGGAAAGTATATAGTCTTGCTGCGTAGTCGGTGCTGATGGCTGTGAAGCGCCGCAGCCCGTTTTCTGCTTGTACCAACGGATCGATGCTGCGCTTTTTTGCAGCGATCCTGACGGCATAAACGTCCTCAGGCGGATTTGGGCCGCTTTGCGTGCCGACAATGCAGCGGTATTCCTGCCAATGCGCGGCAATGACCGGGTCCGAGAGAAGCAGGCTGATGACATGCGGCTCGTCAAGGTAGAGGTCATCCACCGTCAATACGCCGCGTTGCTGTGCCTTACGCAAAATGTCGGCCAGCGCCTGCATGCTGAAGCGGTCGTCGTCGGAGACGAACCACTCCGACTGCCGCAAGGCAAGGCGGGTGAAGGCGTCGGCCTGCGCGGCGTGGGCAAAGCAGAGTTCATCTTCGCCGTCTTCATTTTTGCCGATGAAAAGATCGTCGAAGATATGTTTCAGTTTTTCTTTCGGGCAGTGAAAGACGAGGTGCGCATTGCCGAGCGTGTATTCAAGCCGGTCGGCGGAGAGGCGGGGCGAATCATTGTCGGCGATGGGGTAGCGGTGGTAGTCGTCCACGTCGTCGATCGTCAGGCTGCCTTTGTCGAGCAGCGCCATCAGCTCCGGCGACGAGGCGATCATCATGCGTGTGCGGCTTTCGGTCGATTCCTGACGGAGATGGTCGCCGTTGAGAAAGTCGACCGCATGAGCGAACGCGGGCGTCGCGATGTCGTGCAGCATTGCCGCAACAGCTTGCTTTAAGTCGTGCGTGGAGTGCCAGACGATGGCCGCTGTGCCGAGCGAGTGCGTATAGCGCGAATACGGCGCGAGCGCGTCACGGTAGATGGGATATGCCGTGTATTCGCAGCCGCAGTGCATGCCGACGTGCTTCAGCCGCTGCATCGCGGGCGTTTCCGCCATGGTGAGCAGCTGCTGCGGCAGTTCGGAATAGATCTCCAAGTACATAAAAATGCTCTCTTTCAAGAAAAAAGCGCCTTGCCTTGCGGCAAGGCGCTTTTGGTCGGTTGTTCAGCCGATCTGGCGGGTCTCGACGACTTCTTCACACTCGACGCTTTCAATCTGTGCGCCGATGCTGCGGAGCTTTTCGATGATGTCCTCATAGCCGCGCTCAATATAGTGGACATTTGAAACTTCACTCGTGCCTTCGGCGGCCAGAGCGGCGATGACCATTGCAGCGCCGGCACGCAGATCATAGGCCTGCACGCTGGCGGCATTCAAATGCTCAACACCCTCGACAACAGCGCTGCGGCCTTCAACGCGGATCTGCGCGCCCATGCGCGTCAACTCGCCGACATAGCGGTAGCGATTGTCCCACACGCCCTCGGTGACCATGCTCGTCCCCTCGGCAAGGCAGAGCGCCACAGTGATCTGCGGCTGCATATCTGTCGGAAAGCCGGGGTAGGGAAGCGTCTTGACGTTGGCACGATGGAGCTTGCCCGAGCGGCGTACGAGCAGCGTGTCGTCCTGCTCTTCGACCTGCACACCCATCTCCTGAAGCTTGGCAGTGATGCAGTCCATGTGTTTGGGAATGATGCCGCGCACGAGGACTTGACCGCCGCAGGCGGCGACGGCCGCCATGTAGGTGCCGGCTTCGATCTGGTCGGGAATGATGGCGTAGCTGCCGCCGTGCAGCTTGTCCACGCCGAAGATACGAATGGTGTCGGTACCGGCACCCTTGACGTCGGCCCCCATGGAGTTTAAGAAGTTGGCAAGGTCAACGATGTGCGGTTCCTTGGCGGCATTTTCAATGACAGTGGTGCCCTCGGCGAGCACGGCGGCCATCATAATGTTCATCGTTGCACCGACGGAGACCACGTCGAGATAGATGTTCGCGCCCTTCATGCGCCCGCCTTCGGCCTTGGCGCAGATAAAGTCGCCCTCGCGTACCTCAGCGCCCATGGCAACAAAACCCTTGACGTGCTGGTCAATCGGGCGAACACCGCCAAAGTTGCAGCCGCCGGGCATGGAGACCTCCGCCTCGCCGAAGCGGCCGAGCAGCGCGCCAATGAGATAGTAGGAGGCGCGGATCTTGTGGGCAAGCTCTTGCGAGACCTGCGTGGTGGAAATGTGGCGGCAGTCGATTTCGACGCTGCTGCGGTTGAGAAAACGGACATTCGCGCCGAGCTGCTCCAGAATCTTGAGCAGCGCGGTCACGTCGGAGATCTGGGGAATATTTTCGATGCGGCAGACACCGTCGACCAGAAGGGCGGCGGGAATGATGGCGACGGCGGCGTTCTTCGCGCCGCTGATGCGCACTTCACCAAAGAGCGGGTGACCGCCCTGAACGATGTATTTCGTCATAAAAACTCCTTAGCAAGAGAGGGTGAGACTTCTATTTATAACTTGGAAAAACAGCAGGAAAAGAACCGTCTGTTTATGGTATTCACATAATACATCTACAGTATACCAAAAAAAACAGAAAAAGCAATGCTGCGCGGTAAGAAATTGGAAATGCGGGAAAAAAGATTTTATTCTTTCGTGATCTCGCCGGTTTTGCAGTTTACATAATATCGATTGACGTCCGTGGAGATACGCCATACGCTTTGCAGCCGCAGCGGAGAAGCGGCGGACGACTGGAGCAGGTATCCCGTGTCGAGCGCGCAGATTTCTGTACACACAACGCCGGAGGTGCTGCAATAATCAAGAAAGCGCACGAGCGCATCGACCGCGTCGATGCCGTCAATGCGGCGGCCTTCGGTAAGCTCCGGCAGAAACGTGCCGGAAACGCCGGTAAGCGCGCCGTCGGAAAAAGTGAGCGTCAGCGCGGCGTTGAAAATAAGCAGGCCGTCTGTGCTGCGTACCCCTGTGATGCTGCCGCTGCCATCGGAGAGCTGAGAGGGCAGTTGGGCGTAGCCAAAGGATTTGAAGAGCTGGTGGGCAAAGATTTCCGGATCTTCAACGGGGCGGGAGAGCAGCGCGTCAACTGTGCCGCCGGAACGAATGGAACAGGATCCCAATTCGCCCGTAAAGCGGCTCACGCCGCCGGAGTCGCTGCGCTCGGCACTGCCGAGCAGGGCGGAGGCAAAGTCGGCTTCGCGCGCAGGGTTACGCTCAAAGGAAAGGGAAAGGGGCGAACTTACCTCCGGCAGCAGCGCGCGGTCAAAGGTAACACCGCTGCGCTCGAAAAGCTCGCAGAGCTGCTCGATGCGGCGCTCGTTCGCACCGCGCTCCTCTGCGCGGCGGCTGAGCAGCAGAACGAGGAGAAACACATTGACAAGCAGCAGAATGACGATGACGATGTTTTTGAGCCGCGAGGTTCTCATGTTCGGGCGTCCTTTCTCAGAGAGTCAGTCGGCAAACCAGCCGACGCCAACCGTGTCTGTGCCGCGCTCATCGTAGCAGACACGCAGCTCGGCGTTGAGGTATTTGTTGACTGCAATGGCCGCGGCCTGCCGAATGGGCAGTAGCAGCGCGGGAGAATCAGTGATGGTATAGCTGCGGCAGTGGAGGGAAAACTCCGTGATGGTCTGTCCCTCAATCGTGACGCTGGCGGCGTGGGTACCGTCAGAGAAGCGCAGCGGTGTGCCGTTTACGGTATAGTCAAAGGTGACGGTACAGCTTTTGCTGCCGCCTTCGTAGCCGCTCAAATACAGCTCTGCATCGCCGATGGTGTCGCGCAGCAGCGTAAAGACCAGGCGCTGTGCGCCTGCGATGGCTTCAAGCGGGGTAGGTTTTCCGGCTGAAGCGGCGGCAACATAGTAGATCGAGCCGGTTTCGGCACTGTCCGCACCCTGATAGGTGACAGTACCGTCGGGCTGAATGCGCAGCGTGCCATAGACCTCCTTGATGACGGTGTTGCCGGAGGAATCGGTGTAACCGCTTTCCGTATGAGGGTTGAATTCGGCAAGGCGCAGAAACGCTGCCTGATCGGTGAGTGCATTGCTTGCGGAGAGCGCGTAGCGCTGCGGCGGATCGCTGAAGATGAGCGTGTAGGGCGAGAGTTTGGCAAAATCACCGGAGAGAGAGAAAGCAAAATCGGTTCCGTTGCCGTCGAGCGCAGCGAGCGCTTCGCGCAGCGCGGAGCTGCTCACGCCTGTTTTGCTGAAGAAAAAGCCCTGATCCGTATCCTGCAAATAGAGCGTTGTACCGCTTTCTGCAGGGCAGAGCAGCAGACGGGTGACGTGCATGAGCGACGATTCCGGCGCGTCGGCGACACCGAGGATCTTGCTGAGAACATTGAGCGGCGTCGGCGTTTCCAGGTCGAGATAGATGCTGCTGGCATGCAACGCGGCGAGGAGCTTCTCCCCGCTGCACGCCTCATAGACGCCGGCGGAATCGAGCGCCTCGCTGAAAAACGCACCGGCAAGCTCAAAATCAGCGTCAAGCGTTGTGATGGCACTGAGTCCGTAGCGGGCGTATTCGTTCGTAAACGCTACGCGCACAGGGAGGGCAAGCTCTGTCAGATCGGTGGCGACGCTGGTTTCCGCCGATGTGTCGCCCGCGAGCCAGTCCTGTGCAAGCTCATAGGGCGTCTTTCCTGCAAGGTCGCCGACAAGCGGCGTCTGGACGAGAAGAAACACGGCGGAAACGGTCAAGACGGCAATTGCGGCATTTTGCAGGTGGCGCACCGAATTGGCGTTCTTATTCATGGCTTTCCTCCCCGCCGATGGGCTGCGTGATGGGAAGCTCCAGTCTTACCGTCGTGCCGGGACCGGGGCGGTCAACGAGCGTGAGCGTGCCATGGTGGCGCTGCACGATCTCCGTTGCGATGGAAAGGCCGAGACCCGTGCCGCCGGATTCGCGCGAGCGCGCCTTGTCGACGCGGTAGAAACGCTCGAAAATGCGGGAGCGGTCGGCCTCGGGAATGCCGATGCCGTCGTCCGCGACTTCCATCCAGACGGTTTCGCCCTCGCTGCCGGCGGTGACGCGGATATGGCCGCCGTCGGGCGTGTACTTCACGGCATTGCTGAGGACATTGAGCATGACCTGCTCGATGCGGCCGCGGTCGCCCATGATGAGCGGCAGAGTTTCACTGTAATCGTGCGTGAGCGCGTGCTTGTGGCGGCGCGCTTCCAGTTCGGTCGAGCGGAGAACGGCATCGATGGCGGCGGAGAAGGGGAAACGCGCCATGTTCATCTCGCTGCGGCCGGAGTCAAGGCGCGAGAGCGTCAGAAGATCCTGCACGATGTGGGTCATGCGGTCCGTTTCGCTGATGACAACATCGAGGAAGTCGTTCTCTGTCTCGCGGCTGAGATCATCGCCCGCCTCCCGAATGGTCTCGGCATAAGAGCGGACATTGGTGAGGGGGGTGCGCAGCTCGTGGGAAACGTTGGCGACGAACTCCTTGCGGCGCTCCTCGGTTTTGCGCTGCTCGGTCACGTCATGCAGCACGATCAGAACGCCGCCGCTTTCCTCGTCGGAAAATGGCGCAAAGTAAAGCTCCACGCTGCGCTCGCCGACGGAAAGTTCCCCTTCCACATAGTCGCTGCGCTGCATGGTGATGACATGGGAAAACGGGCAGATGGACTCGAAGAGCTCGCTGTAAACGCATTCGTCCGCCGTGCGGTTCAAAAGCTCGCAGGCGGCGGGATTGCAGTGAATGAGGCGGCCGCTGCCGTCATAGGCGACCACGCCGTCGCTCATGTGGAGAAAAAGGGTATCAAGCTTGTTGCGTTCGTTTTCCACGGCCTCCAGCGTAGAGTGCAGCACGGACGCCATGTCGTTGAACGTGGTAGTCAGAACGCCGATCTCGTCCGTCGATTCGACGGAAAGCGTTTCATTGAAGTCACCGGTCGCAATGCGTTCGGCGCCCTCGGTCAGCTTTTCGATGGGGTCGATCATGGTTTTGGCGAGCAGGAATGACAAAAGCACAGATACGAGAAGGCCGACGAGCAGTGCTTGCAGGATAATGAACAGCAGCTCAGAGTTCAGCGACGAGACGGTGGTGCGGCTGTCGCGGATATAAATGATGAAGCTGTTGTCGCCGCCGGAGATGGGAATGGCGACGTCCATATAGCTTGCGGCAAGGTCACTGTGGTCGCCGACCTCTCCGTTGCGCGCGGTGAGGATATTTTCCGTCTGCTCCAAAAGCTCGCCATCGTCGTTGCTTGAGGAGAGCACTTCGCCGCTGCGGCCATCGAGAATGTAGTAGTTGCGGTTGCGCGAGTCGATGCTCAGCGTGCCGGAGTAGGCCTCAAGCATGGCTTGCAGGCGCACAGCGCCGTCCTCCTGCGCGGCCTCTTCGCGCAAAGAGCTGACGAACGCGGCATTGGATTCGCCGAACACCTCGCTCATCTGCGCATAAAAATCATCAATGTAGAAATTCGTGACGCTGGTCATCAAAAATGCGCCCACCACCGCCATCAGCGAGGTGACGAGCAGCAGCATGATCATCACGAGTTTCATGTGCAGGCTGCGGAACATAGCAGGAAACTCCTTTCCCCGAAGAGTGCGCGCAATTTACGCTTGCGCGGAGAAATAATAGCCCACGCCGCGGCGCGTGAGAATGTAAACGGGCGAAGCGGGGTTATCCTCGATCTTTTCCCGCAGGCGGCGGACGGTGACGTCCACCGTGCGCGCATCGTCGCCGACGTAGCCGTAGTTCCAGACCTGTTCCATGAGGTCGACACGCGAGAAAACCTTGCCGGGGTGGCTTGCGAGGAATGTCAAAAGCTCGTACTCGCGCTGCGTGAGGTCGATGGGGACACCGTTTTTGCGCACCTGAAAGCTGTCGGTGTTGATGGTGATGCCGCCGCCGGCGCTCATGGCACTGTCCTCCGCGGCGGGCGCGGAGAGCATCGCCGTGCGGCGAATGTTTGCCTTGACGCGCGCGAGCAGCTCACGCATGGAAAAAGGCTTGGTGATATAGTCGTCTGCGCCGATCTCAAGGCCGAGGATCTTGTCCTCTTCCTCTTCGCGCGCGGTCAGAATGATGACGGGGACGTTATCCCCCTCTTCGCGCAGGGCGCGGCAGACATCAAAGCCCATCATCTTGGGCATCATCACGTCGAGCAGAATGAGGTCGGGCTTTTTTTCGCGCGCCATGGCGAGACCTGCCTCGCCGTCGTAAGCCTCCAGCGTATCATATCCCGTGCGCTGGAGGTTGAAACGGATAATATCCACAATGTTCTTTTCGTCCTCCACGATAAGGACGGTCTTTTTCTGTTCCATCAGTTTTCATTCTCCTCTTTCTCTTTTTGTGCCGCGCGCAGGGCGTGTACCTTCAGAATGCCGCAGACGGTCTTTGCGTCCTCAATGTCGCCGCACATGACGCGCGCGAGCATTTTATCAAACGGCGTGCGGCAAAGCTCTAAAAACTCGTCCTCGTCCGGATGCTGCGCGCCGAAGGCGAGCCCCTCGGCAAGGTACAGGTGCAGTACCTCGCTGTAACAGCCGGGGGAGACAAGGAGCTTGCCGAGGTCGATCATTCGGGCGGGCGTCGCACCGGTCTCTTCTTTCAATTCGCGCAGCGCGGCTTCGCGGGGATCTTCACCACGCTCTAATTTTCCGGCAGGAATCTCCTCGAGCACACGGGAGAAGACATAGCGGTACTGCTTCACGGTGAGTATATTGTCGTTTTCGTCGAGGGCGACGATCGCGACGCCGCCGGGGTGATCGGCGACCTCGCGCACGCTCGTCCTGCCATTCGGCAGGAGCACATCGTCGCGGTAAATATGTAAGATCTTTCCCTCGTAGATCGTTTCGCGGGAAAGCCGATGTTCGGTCAGATCCATGGTAAAACTGCCTCCTCAGTGCGGCGGGACGCCGCCAGAGCATGATATAGATACTAAAATTATAGCACGGCGGCGGGCGGAATTCTACTATAAAATAAAGTAAGCGGGCAGAATGGAGGTGGGCAGGACGATTTTTCGTTTGTTACGTTTTTGTGACAGCCCTTGTGCTGGGCAAAAAAGTATGCTAAACTACTATCCGAACGCAAAGGAGGCGATGTGCCGTGGCGGAGAAAAAGGGAATCAAGGTCGTGGCACAGAACCGCAAAGCGTTCCACGATTATTTTGTCGAAGAGCGCTATGAGGCGGGCATTGAGCTCAAGGGCACGGAGGTCAAGTCCATCCGCGCCGGAACGCTGAATTTGAAGGACAGCTATGTCATCATCAAAAACGGCGAGGCAAATGTCCTCTCGATGCACATTTCCCCCTACGATAAGGGCAATATCTTCAACCACGACCCGGATCGGCCGAAAAAACTCCTTCTGCACAAGCGCGAGATCAATAAGCTTTACGCGCTCGTCAAACAGGACGGCTACGCGCTCGTCCCGCTGAGCGTCTACTTCAAGGACGCGCGCGTGAAGATCGAGGTCGGCGTGTGCAAGGGCAAGAAAAACTACGACAAGCGCGAGGACGCCGCAAGACGCGACGCAAAGCGCGAGATGGACCGCGCGATGAAGGCGCGGAGATAAGGAGAAGAAAGATGGCAAATCCTATTGTGACCATTGAAATGGAAAGCGGCGCGGTGATGAGCGGTGAGCTCTATCCCGAGCTTGCGCCCAACACCGTCAACAACTTCATCGCGCTGGCAAATTCCGGCTTTTACGATGGTGTGGTGTTTCACCGCGTTATCCCCGGTTTTATGATCCAGGGCGGCGACCCGGACGGCAACGGCACGGGCGGCCCCGGTTACGAGATCAAGGGCGAATTTTCCGCCAACGGCTTCAAGAACGATCTCAAGCACACGCTGGGCGTTCTCTCCATGGCACGCACGATGATCCCCGACAGCGCGGGCAGCCAGTTCTTCATCATGGTGGCCGACGCGCCGCACCTCGACGGTCAGTATGCCGCCTTCGGCAAGATCACCGAGAACGCGCAGGCCGCGGTGGACATTTCGCGCGTGAACCGCAACATGTTCAACGACATGCCGAAAAAGCCGCAGGTCATCAAGTCCATCCGCGTGGATACGCAGGGCGTTGACTATCCTGCACCGGAGAAGATGTAATTTCATTTCCTTTTGCTTTCGCATACCTGACGGGTTTTCCGTATTCGCGGCGCACTTGTCGTGCGCCGCTCACATGGGGGCGTACCGGTTTCGACGGGGGTGTGGAGGCAGGATAAGCGGGCAGAGGCGCCTGACCTCTATAAAACGGGTAACTTATAAATTAAAGAACAACAACGAAGTTGCTCTCGCTGCCTAAGTAGGCGGCCGTCTGAACCGGAGAGGCCACGGACCGGGGAAGGCGTCGTAAACGTGGCGTCCGTGAGGCGGGAAAGAGTTGACCTGCCCACGCATTATGACTCTACCAAAGCGTAAGGTCCGTCAGGTGTCCTTGCGCGGAGGGAATGTTTAAATCCTGACTGCGCCCGGAGAAAGTCCTGTTAAAGTGCTTTCGGACGCGGGTTCGACTCCCGCCGCCTCCACCAAAACAATATAATCCGAACCTTGTACCGATTGGTCATGGGTTCGGATTTATTGTTTTTATCAAGGACATTGAAGTTTAGTTTCGGGATAGAATAACATCAAATTCAGGAGGATATACCCATGGAAAAGCTCATAAGCTGTGCGTTCAATATGGATACCGCCTGTGTGGAGCTTCGCTTCACGGACGGGAGCATTTGCTCCATAGATTGCACCGCCGTGGAGAATGAAGTGGCGGACAACCGCTTCCAGCGGTCAGAGCTGGACTATCTCATCTGCAACGACCCGCTGGCCTATGCAGACCTCGTTCTGAATGGCGACGTTGAGGCGTATCTGAACGCTGTCACAGAATACCAGACCTACGAAAAATGAATATGAAAAGGGAGTGCGCCGAGCGCACACCCTTACTTTTTCATGCCGTCTTTCTGTCTTGTTCTCTTGTGTCTTCAGCGTCTTTCTTCTCGTTCCACGCCGCCAGTTCCGCCTGCCCTTCGTCACTTTCGTAGTACGCCTGGATCATGGGCAGCAGGCAGCGGGCGATGCGTTCAATGGCGTAATCGGGAATCTCCATGCCACTGTTTTTCTGACCGCTGAATGTTGACATCGATTCGTTTCTTCTCCTTTCCGAGCAGGATCGCTCTCTTTTGAAATGAAAAGCAGACACGCTGTCAAGCAAGGCTTGCGGTGTCTGCATGGTGTCGTGTGTCTGAAATTATGGATTCATTATAGCAGCAATTTAGTTAAACGTCAACAGCTAAGGGAACGCGGTCAAGAGCCGATAAAAACCGAATACAGCCGACAGGGACGTTTCCAACAAGGAATGCTTCATCGGAGCGGTTTCTGTTCGAAAATCCTCAATTTCCCTAAGTCAAGAGCCAGAAAAATCGAGCGAAAAACGGCACTCTTGAGGGAGCAGCGCCAGAGAGATAGCAAAACGGACAGCGGCAATCAATGGTCAAGATGAACGCTTCGCGCCATTGACAGCCGCCGCCCGTTTTGCTTTTCGGCAGACAAGGCGGGCAAGCACAGCTTGTGCCTGCCCGCCTGCATGGATTCTGAGATTTCGCTTACGGCTTGATGAGAATGGCGCTCACATCCGCCATGCTTTCGCCGAGCGTGAACGTGACGGCCTTGCCGTTGTGGGTGAGCCGGTAGGCTTCGCCGCCCTCGCCCTTGTCCAGCAAATCGGAGAGCAGGAACGCTGACGTTGCGCCCTTGGTGACAAAGACGATCTTCTCCACGCCCTGCGCCTTGAGAGTGCGGATGCCGCTGAGTCTGCCCGTGAGAATGGCGAGGTCCTCGTCAACGGTGACGGTCAGCACGCCGCCCTTTTGCTCGGCCGTGTAGGCAATGTCCCTGCCGTCCTTATCGGTCACGCGGTAGAGGGGAGGAGCTATTAACCGGCTTCCCTCATCCGGCATGGTGTGGGTCTCCCCGCACTGGTCATACCGCACGCACTTTGCCGTCTTGGTGCCGTCGTGCGCATAGGTCGCATCGTTGTTGGAAACATAGTCCTCAAAGAGATGCCCGAGCTTGCTGTCCGTGTCCGTTACCGTGTCTGTTGCCATACAGCCGCCCGTGCCGTAGCGCACGCACCTTGCCGTCTTTGTTCCGTCCTGCTCGCAGGTCGCGTTGTTGTCGGAAGCATAGTCCTCAAAGAGATGCCCGAGCTTGCTGTCCGTGTCTGTTACCGTATCCGTTTCCATGCAGCCGCCCGTGCCATAGCGCACGCACTTTGCCGTCTTGGTGCCGTCCTGCTCGCAGGTGGCGTTGTTGTCGGAAGCATAGTCCTCAAAGAGATGCCCCAGCTTGCTGCCCGTGTCCGTTACCGTGTCCGTTTCCGTGCAGCCGCCCGTGCCGTAGCGCACGCACTTTGCCGTCTTGGTGCCGTCCTGTTCGCAGGTGGCGTTGTTGTCGGAAACATACTCCTGCCCTGCAAAGCTGTGGTTCAGGGCGGGGATATCCTCGGTTTTTGTATGGGAGGAGCTGGTGCAGGTGTAAGTCCTGACCCCCTTTCCCGTGCAGGTGGCGGGCGTCGTCACCGTGCCGCTGTCCCATACAAAGTCTCCGGTGGGATTGGTGACCGTCTTGCTGGGAGCTCCCGTCATGGCACTGCCGGGGGCGTAATATTCGATTGTTCCACTGGGGTTCAGCTCGCAAATATCCGGCTCCACCTCTGCGCCGTTGGGGCCGCCGTGGTTGCCATACTTGCCGCCGTTGCCGATGCCTGCGCCCGCTCCGTAATGTTTGTCTTTAACGCCGCCCTGCACCTTCAGCTTCGCATCGCCGGAAACGGTGATATTATTTCCATCTCCATAACAGCCGCCGCCGATGCCTGCGCCTGTTACGCCGCCGATGGCCTTGACCTCGCCGCCGGAGATGGTAATGTCCTTGCCGATGCGGTAGTTGCCGCCGCCGATGCCTGCGCCTCTTCTGCCGCCGGTGGCCTTGACCTTGCCGCCGGTGATGGTGATGTCGCTGCCATTTCCATGGTCGCCGCCGCCGATGCCTGCGCCGTATTCGCCGCCGGTGGCCTTGACCTCGCCGCCGGTGATGGTGATGTCGCTGCCATTTTCATAGTAGCCGCCACCGATGCCTGCGCCGTACTTGCCGCCCTCTGCGGTCAGCTTGCCGTCCTTGTTCTCGTCCCCAATGGTCAGGCTGCCGCCGTTGTTCTTTTCAAGGCCGGCATGCTCATAGCCACTCCTGAGCGTGCTTTCGCCGTTCAGCTCGATGCTGACATTGCCCTCGCCGGTGGTGGAAACGGCGGCCTTGCCCTTATCGCGCACGTCGATGTTCACACCGGAGAGGGTGACGCTTGCGGTCTGACCGCTATCCGCGTTGATGGTGACGTTGTTTTCCTTAGAGGTTCCCGTAATGACGGGCGCGCTGTCCGGTACAGCGGCTCCGCCTCCCTGCCTGACCGTCTGCCCGCCGCTCTCGGCGTTTACGGTGATGTCGCCCTTGCCGATGTCCCAGGTCGCCGCGTGCGCCGACACGGGCAGACTGGCGAGAAGCAGCAGCGCAAGAAGCGTTGATACGATTTTCTTTCCCTTCATGTGTAAAAGCCTCCTTCTTTGTTCTGATTGATCGCCTCGATTCCTTTTTAACAGGTGTAGCTGTGAAAGTATATCAAAAGGCGCGCCCCGCCCACAAAACCCATGGGCAAAGCGCGCCTGATATATATGCTGCTCGGATAGCACAAAAGGACAGAGCTATCCTGTCTGTCTGTCTGTCTGTCTGTCTGTCTGTCTGTCTGTCTGTCTGTCTG
>OGKS01000772.1_pt1 | contig 16934 bp, 10 predicted proteins | sample 1572491 | NCBI WGS metagenome assembly OGKS01 (sample SAMEA2582153, study PRJEB24529) | metagenome | biome: Human gut stool | place: China | collected 2011
CCGGCGAAGGGAAGCCTGCCTTTACGCTTTGTTCTGCCAGCGGAATCGGCATCTTGGCTCCGAATTCCGCAGGGTGAAACGTCAGTCTTATCTTGTTATCGTTATTCTTATTCATTTTGTTTTTACTTTCAGAATCTCATGAATATCTGTGGTAAACCGCTTCGACATATATTCTCGTTTTAAGTCGAATCGGCATCCATTGCCTTGTACGGCTTGGCGGATGGTTCCATAGCCATTCTTCCGGTTGATGGCATCAATGGCTTCCATCAATGCCTTTTGCCTGCTCCGGTCGATAGGGTCGAAGAGGTCTTGTTGACGGGGATGGTCAGGTGAAATCTGCCACAGGATAACGCCAGCTTTTTTGAAGTGAAACGACATGTCGGGGCGATCGGGCCTGCTGTCTGCCATCGGTTTCGGGTATTTGGCCCGTAGAATGCTGAGGGCAGCACCTACTATTTCTTCCTGTGCATTGGTGGCGATGGGTAGGGTGAGGGAATTGTGGATGGTGTATTCCGGCACGTTCTCATTGAACCGGGATGTCCAGGCAAACACCGTGATTCCCTGGCACACGCTGCCTTGATGTCGCAGCTTCTCTGTGCAGCGCACGGCGAAATTTGCCACTGCTTCTTCCACCACATCCTTGTCGCTGATGCCTTCACCGGCAAAGCTCCGGCTGGTGCAGATGCTCTTCTTCTGCGGCAGTTCCTCGATGCTGATGCAGCTTTCGCCATTCAGTTCCTTCCACGTTCTCACCGTGGTGATGTTGAAATGACTGCGCACCCAACTTTCTTTCTTGTCAGCAAATTGGGCGGCGGTTCGAATGCCCATATAATCGAGTTTTCTGGCTATCTGTCGTCCGATTCCCCATACATCTTCTATAGGGAACAGCGACAAGGCTTTGTGTCTTCGTTCATCGGTATCGATGAGGCAGCAGCCCTGGTAACCCTTGTATTTCTTGGCGAATTTGGATCCGATTTTTGCCAGGGTTTTCGTTTCTGCGATTCCGATGGAGATGGGGATTCCCACGGCTCGGAGCACATCGGCAGAAATCCTGGCACCATATTGATGGAGCAGGGAGTCATCATTCAGAAGAGTATTGTTTTCTTTCAGACTTTCCTGTAAGAAGTGCTCTGCCATGGGATGAGTTGTTTCGAAAAAGCTCTTTGCCATGGAACTATCCACTTCGAAGAAACTTTCATCGATGGAGTATTGGTCGATGCGGGGCGAGTAGTGCGAAAGCATCGACATCACCCTGTTGGAAAGCGATCCATAAAGTGTATAGTTGCTGGAGAAAATGGCTACGCCTTCTGCTTCCAGTTTTTCTTTTACCTGATAGAAAGGGTCGCCCATCTTATACCCCAAAGCCTTGGCTTCTTCTGAGCGTGCAATGACGCACCCGTCGTTGTTGCTCAAAACAACCACGGGCTTTCCTATCAAGTCGGGGCGAAACACTCGTTCGCACGAACAGTAGAAGTTATTGCAATCAGCCAATCCTATCATTTTCTTATCTTACAAATCCTTTCGTGTTGCAAAATTACAAAAAATATTCGAAACGCTAGTCTTTATCTAGGATAATTTCCCTTAAGGCAAAAAATATTTTCCCTTAAGGCTAAATATATTTTCCCTTAAGGGTAAATAAATTCAGGGAAATCATAGGATGATTAGAAAGAAAATCCTCGAAAGGCTTGGGGCTTTCGTGGATTTTTTGTAATTTTGCCTTTTAAAAAGGTGAATGCTTTCGATTTCTGAAAAATTGAATGTGTTTATAGAAGGATTAAAAGGATTAAAAAGTTTAAAACGAAACGGTATGAAAAATATGTTGGCATTGAGCCAGGAACGATTCTCGGCTCGCAAGTTTACCTCTGAGGCGGTAAGTCAGGAGGATTTGGATTACATCATGGAATGTGTGCGTTTGGCACCATCGGCAGTGAACAGGCAGCCTTGGCATTGGCTCATCGTCCGCTCGGATGAGGCTAAGCAGAAGTTGCAGCAGTGCTACGACCGCGAGTGGTTCAAGACGGCTCCGATGTATATCGTGGGCATGAGAAATGTGGACGAGAATTGGGTTCGCAGATACGATGAGAAGCCTCATGGAGATATTGATGTGGCAATAGCTACCGAGCATCTCTGTCTGGCTGCTACTGAAAGAGGTTTGGGAACCTGCTGGGTATGCAATTATGATACTGAGAAGATGCAGCTGCTATTCCCACGTGAGGGATATGAGGCTGTGGTCATCATTCCTATCGGGCATATTGCCGATGATTGTCCTCGTGCCGAGAAGAAGCGCAAGGAGATGAGCGAGATAGTAGAGGAAATCTAGCATTTTAAAAGAAGTGGTCATGGAAATGAACGAAGAATCCATCCTGGCATGGAACATTATAGAAAAGACAAGTGCCAACCTTTTCCTTACGGGAAAGGCGGGCACAGGTAAGACGACCTTCCTCAAGCGCTTGAAAGAACTGTCGCCTAAACGCATGGTGGTGCTGGCTCCTACGGGCATCGCTGCCATCAACGCTGGAGGAATGACCATTCATTCGTTCTTCCAACTTCCGTTTTCGCCATACGTGCCAGGTACGACCTTCGGTAGTGGCGAACAGAAACGCTATAAATTCAGTAATCTGAAACGTAACATCATCCGAAGCATCGACCTGCTTGTCATCGACGAAATCAGTATGGTGCGCAGCGATTTGCTCGATGCCATCGATTCCGTATTGCGTCAATATCGCAAGCGCCACGACTTGCCTTTCGGAGGTGTTCAGCTTCTCATGATAGGCGATTTGCATCAGCTTGCTCCTGTGGTTACTCCGCAGGAAGAGCAGATGATAGGGCAGTATTATGATACCCCTTTCTTCTTCAGCAGCAATGCCTTGAAGCAGGCAGGCTATCTTACCATCGAACTCAAAAAGGTATATCGTCAGCAAGACCAGCAGTTTATCTCTCTTCTTAATCAGATTAGGGAGAACAAGGCTTCCGAAGCCACGTTGCAGGCTCTTAACCAGCGATATATCCCAAATTTCGAACCGCCTAAGGAGGGCAACTATATCCGTCTTACCACCCATAATGCTCCTGCACAGTATATCAACGAGCAGCAACTTGCAGCCCTTCCGTCGCAGGCGTATTCCTTTACGGCAGAGGTGGAAGGCAATTTCCCGGAATCATCTTATCCTGCTGATTTCAAGCTCATCTTAAAACCGGGAGCGCAGGTGATGTTTATCAAGAACGATCCCCAGCACCGTTTCTATAATGGTATGATTGGCGAGGTGCGCACCATCATCGGCGACAAGATTACCGTGCGCAGCAAGGATACCTACCAGGATTTTGAACTGGAACAGATGGAGTGGACCAATTCGAAATATACTCTGAATGAGGAAACCAAGGAAATTGAAGAGAGCGTGGAAGGACGCTTCCGCCAGTATCCGCTCCGACTAGCGTGGGCGATTACTATCCACAAGAGTCAGGGTCTTACCTTTGAGCATGCCATCATCGATGCTTCCCATAGCTTTACCCATGGCCAGACCTATGTGGCGTTGAGCCGCTGCAAGACTCTGGAAGGTATGGTACTCAGTCAGCCGTTGTCTCGTGGCGCCATCATCAGCGACCAGACGGTGGATGCCTTCAATAGCCAGCTTACTTCGCCTAGTCAGGAACAAATCAGCTATCTGGAACAGCAATATGTGTTGCACTGCATTGGTGAGCTCTTCGATTTCTATGCCATCAGTGGCAGCTATGAGCACTTGATGCGCTGCCTGGTGGAGTTCTTTACGGGTAAATATCCTCGTGTGGTGGGCGAGTATCAGAAACTGCAGGTGGTATTGAAGAGTCTGATTAGTGTATCGGATAAATTCCGTGTGCAATACACTCGTATGCTGGGGCAGAATCCTGATGTGGGTCAAGCCGAACTGCAAGACCGCATCCACAAGGGTGCCCAGTATTTCTTCGATAAAATTGGTATTCTGAGCGATTTGATCAAAAAGTCGAATCTTGAAATAGACAATAAGGTGGGCAAGAAGCAGTTTGAAGACCGCTTTTCTGTTTTTTCAGAAGATGTAAGATTGAAAGAGAGACTTCTGCGATATGAGCAGAGCGCTGAGTTCAGCGTGACAGATTATCTGAAGAAAAAGGCACAGTTCCTCTTGATGGATGAGACTGCATCTTCTGGAACGGGTTCGGGTGCGAATGGTTCTGGTGCTGGTAAGAAAGCTAGAAAACCAAAGAATTCGAATGGTCCAAAGGAGCCGAAAACCCCTACAAAGGAAATCAGTTACAACCTTTATAAACAAGGTATGACCGTGGATCAGATTGCAGAGGAACGTGGTTTTGTCAGGAGTACTATCATCGGTCATCTTACCCCATACGTGAAAGAAGGAAAGGTTGGCTTGCGTGCACTGATATCAAGTGTCCATGAGAAGAAGATTCGAGATTTTATGAAGGCTCATCCTGATATAGAGCACTTCAGCGAGATCAAGGAGGCGATGGGGGATGGCATCGACTACTCCGAGATCAAGCTGATTTGTGATTTGATGGAAGACGAGGGATAATGCGTGCAGATGCTTAGCCCACGATTTCGATGGTACTGCTCGAATTATTGCCTTCCTGGTTCACCCGAATCTGTACGGGGATACGTTCTTTGAGTTCTTCCACATGACTGATGATACCCACATGGCGTCCCGACTTGGAGTGGAGACTGCGCAGGGTATTGATGGCATGTTGCAGCGGTTCGCCGCTCAGGGTTCCGAAACCCTCGTCGATAAAGAGGGTATCCACAGAGAGCTGGGTGCCGATGTCGCTGAGTGCAAGTGCCAGGGAGAGCGAGACGAGGAAGCTTTCACCACCCGAAAGGGTGCTGGCGGCTCGGCTCACATAGCCCTGATAGGCATCTTCAAGAGATATGACGAAGGTGCCAGGTACCACCTTTAATATATAGCGGTCGCTGAGCGTTCGCATATATCCGTTGGCTGAGTGGATGAGGCTGGCGAGTACATAGCTCTGGGCGATGCGACGGAACTTGTTGCCAGTGGCATCGCCAAGAAGCTGGTTCAAACGGCTCCACTTTTCAAAGTCGGCTTTCTTCTGTGCTGATTCCTGCAGGAGTGAGCCGACTTTCGCTTTGTTGGAGCGGTCGATTTCCAGGTCTCTGATGATTCCGCCACGCTGGTTGCCCAATTCAGAAAGCTGGGCTTCGAGCGATGCGATGCTGGTGGAAATTCTTGTGTCTAAGGATTCTTCTTCAGAAATCTTCTCTTCTTCATCAAACAAAGCTTCATATTCTTCTGTATGGAGTTGATAAGCTTTTTCCAGTTCATCCCAAACCGTTTGTTTGCTGACCAACTGCTGTTTTATACGATTGATAGCTTCCGTCTTTTCTGCAATATCAGACTGTTGGAGGGTATCGAGTTGCAGTAAGAGGTTCTCATCCAGCAATATCTCCTGTTCTTTGTCTGAGAAATCTTTCAACATCTCCTGTTTTTTCTCCATGAATTCCTTCAGCCATTTCTTGGTGTCTTCTTCCTTCTCTTTTGCCGCATTCATTTGTTGCAGGGCAGCCGTTATCTGGCTTTGCAATTCAGAAGCTCTGGTAAGTACTTTTGGAATACGTTTCAGCATCAGTGTCTCTTTTGAAGGTGTTCCCCAGGTTGGCATGAGCTTGACGATGGCATCCAGAACTGCGGCAAGATTCTTGTTACCCTCTTCAAATTGCTTCAGTTCGGCTGCAAGTTTCTGCTGTTTCTCGGTGTTCATCTTGTAGGTGATGGCACCATCTTCAACCTCTTTTCCAAACTCGGTGAGCATTGTATGCCAATCATTTTTCCATGATAGTTTTTTGGCTTCTCCAATCAATGTCTGAATGTCATTTTGTGCCTTCTCGCTATCTTTTGTCTGCAGGGAAATCTGTGCTTCTACTAACTCTATACGGTGCTGGGTATCATTCACTTTCTGCTGTGCTGCCAGCATCCCATTTCTTAGCACTTCGTATTCCTGAAGTTTCTGATCTCTGAGAGTTCTAAGTTTTTTCGCCTCCTTCTCTTTGACTTCGGCTTCAGCAATTTGGGCAGATACCTTTTCGAGGGTAGCAAGCGTTTGTGTTTCGTTTTCTCCTTCCGGAATCTTTTTGGCAGCTTCCTGGGCTTTTTGGGTAGCCTTGGCTAGCGATTCACAGCATTTGGCAAAGACCTTCTGTTCGTTGGCAAGACTGTTCTTTAAAGCCTTGATGTCTGCATCCAGGGCATTTTGGCTTGTTAATATCTTGTTGTATTCGTTCTCGGCATCCTTATAAAGTTTCTCTGCTTCTATAACCAGGGCATCGATATTATCTTCGTGGGGCAGGGTGCTTTCTATTCGCTGTTGGCAAACAGGGCAGGTGTCGCCTATTTGCAACTTTATTCTGATGCTTTTCGCCCATTTGTTGATACTTTCCCGCTGCTTCTCATACGCAAGCTGGAGGGCATTCTTTCGGATTTCTGCATCATGAGATTCCTGCGTTAAAACCTGTAACTGCTTTTCTTTTTCCTGGATAGAGTTTTGAAGTTGAACCAGATTCTCCTTCGAAAGGACATGACGATTCTGCTCCTCGTGTAGGAGTTCGAGGAGATTCTTGGCTGCTTGAATGTCGTTGAGAAGCGTTTTGAGTGATTCTTGTTGCTGACGAAGCTGAGGCAGATGAAGGTGTTCCAGCTCAGTTTCTGCCTCCTGTGCCTTGATAACCTGTTGGTTATATGTTTTCTGGCATTCTTCGAGCATCGTCTTTGATTTCTCAAGCTTTGGCTGATACTGGGTGTTCAGTTCCTTCTTGATCTGATTGGCATACTGCAGATTGTTCGCTGCATCTTTCTTGTTCTTCAGATAGGAATTGATGAGCGTATTCAGGGTCTGCGCATTTTCGTAGAGATGCACTTTGGGTGCTTCTTGGGCCAGGTAGTCGTCTATACTCTTAATGGATAAAGCGATGGTCTGCTCCTGCTGAAGCTCATAGCTTTGTGCTCCCTGAATCTGTCGGAATGTTTGCTCTAAAGATTGCAGTTGGGCTTCCTGTTGTAGGATGGTCTTGGCGCATGATGCAGCTTCGTTCATCTTGGCGCGAGCCTCGATGGTATGGTTCCAAAGGGCGATGGTTTGCTCTTGCTGTTGGGTTTCGTCGCTTTCGGCGATGGCTTTCACATGTGCCAAATCTTCTTTTGCCTGCTCTTTCCGCTGACGGAAATCCTGTTCCCGCTGAAGCCAGCGAAGCTTTTTCTGCTCCTTTTCCAGGGTGTTTTTGATTTGCTGGCTTTGCTCATCCAGCTGTTGCAACTGGTTGTTCTTCTGGGCGATTTCTTCATCGTTCAGAATCTGAATGCCTTCAATCTTTTTTTGGGAATCCTCCCAAATCTTCTTTTTCTCTACAGTTTGCTCAAAGATTTTGGCTCCAATTCTAGAGTAGGCATCCACACCTGTGATTTTCTCCAGAATTTCGGCTTTCTCATCGTCCTTGCTGTTAAGAAATCGGGTGAACTCACCTTGTGCCAGGAGGGTGGTGCGGCAGAATTGCTTGAAATCCAAACCGATGGCGAGGGCTATCTCCTCACGAATCTCCTTATCTTTGGCATAGGTAAAATCGGTATCCAGATTGCGGAGTGCCCATTTCTTGTTCTGTATCTTGCCCGTCACCTTGTTGCGGGCTCTTGCCACCGACCATTGAGCCTCGTAATGCACATCGTTGCTGCCTGTAAAGGTAAGGCGCACGAAAGCCTCACCGGTATTGCGGCGCATCAGTTGCACTGGGTCTTTAATCTTGATATCTTTTTCGTTGTCACGCATTTCTCCCTGCATGCTCGTGTTTTCGAGACGGGGAGTGCTGGCATAGAGCGCCAGACAGATGGCATCGAGGAGGGTTGATTTGCCTGCACCCGTCTTTCCGGTGATGAGGAACACCTCGCTATCGGCTAGGGGCTGAGCCTCGAAGTCGATGGTTGCATCCTCGATAGAAGCGATGTTATGTATTTGGAGTTGTTGTAGAATCATATTGTTACAGTGAAGAGTAAAGAACTAAGTGTGAGGAATCAGAATCCCGGCACTTATAACTGTTCGGTTATTTCTTTAAACATTTCCTTGAGTTCATCATCGAAGGTAATGCCGCAATCTTCGGCGTATCGGCGGGCGATGTCGATAGGAGCTTCCGACTGGAATTCCCGTACGGTCATTGTTCGAGGTTGGGATGTTTCGGAATGTAGTTTTCTTCGGGTGTTGATGAGGCAGAAGCGGCATTGCTTATCCTTTACAAGTTGTGATGCCTCCTGGTTGGCTGCCACGGGAAGAAAATCTTCTACTTCCACATTCAGGCGGATATAGGCAGGGATATCAGAAGGGAAATCTTCCAAAAGCTTCTTTGCTTCATCCCAGGAAGTGAAGTTTCCTTGCAGGTTTTCAGAAGCGGGCAGGGTGACCAGTGGTTTAGGGTTTTCTATCGCAATCTTCTTGAGTTCTACTTCATCCCCATGCTTGCCGATGGTGATGAGGCTCACACTATGCTCATAGTTCTCATCAAAACTTACAGCCATCGGACTTCCTGCATAGCGGATACGATGGTGGCTGCCACGAATCCACTGCTCATGGTGGATATGACCTAAGGCAAGATAATCATATCCTTCTCCCAAGTCGCTGATTTCCAAAGAATCTATTCCTCCTACAGTATATTCTGTAGCATTGTCGTGTCCCTTGAAATCGCAACCCTTTACGGTGGTATGCGCCATCATGATAACAGGAAGTTCCTGGTTCCTTTCTTTCACTTTATCCAGAATTTCCTGGAAGAATCCTGCAGGAATGCTTCGCTCATAGCAGTAGGGAACGGCTATGATGTAACCCTTGATTTCGTCTTGCGTTTTCTTCTTCTCTTTCACTTCGATGATGTGATTTTCGGGATGCTCCTTGTCTATGTTTCCAACAGAAAACACCTTTAATGCTTGCCAGGGAGTCTTGAATATCTCGTGCTTGGTTCCGCTGTCATGATTGCCTGCGGTGATGACGATGGTCATGTCGGGATTTGCCTCGTGAATCTGCACGATGGCGTCGGTGAACATCTTTTGTACGGCAGCTGATGGCTGAGAGGTATGATATACATCGCCCGAGAGGAGAAACGCATCTGGTTTCTCCTCTCTTACGATGTCTATGATTTGAGCGAGCATGGCAGTCTGTTCTTCGGTACGGTCGAAGTTGTAGAGCGTATGTCCCAGATGCCAGTCGCTGGTATGTAAGATTTTCATATCAACTTTCTATAGTTTCTTAACTGCATCTTCCAATTGCTTCAGGGCTTGCTGGAGGATGCTTCTTGGTGTTGCCACATTCAGTCGCATGAAGCCTTCGCCGCCAGGACCAAACATTTCGCCATCGTTCAGTGCCAGGTGTGCCTTGTCGATGAAGAGGTCGAGGAGGGCATCGTGTGAAAGCTTCAGGTCACGGCAGTTGAGCCATACGAGGAAGGAAGCCTGTGGGCGCAGCGGACGGATGCCAGGGATATGCTCTCGGCAGTAATCCTCTACGAATCGGATGTTGTCCTCTATGTAGGCAAGCATTGCCTTTCGCCATTCTTCTCCCTTGCGGAAGGCGGCAATGGTGGCGATGGGAGCAAACAGGGTAGGTTCGTCTAATTCGTTGGCAGACAACCATGTATAGAACTTCCTGCGAATCTGTTCGTTGGGAACAATGGCGTAACTGCTCACGATACCTGCGATGTTGAAGGTTTTGGATGGTGCCTGGAAGGTGATGCTGATGTCTCTTGCCTTGTCAGAAACCGAAGCGAATGGGATGTGCTTGTGCCCGAAGAGAGCCATGTCCGCATGAATCTCATCGCTGATAACGAGCAGATGGTGCTCGTAGCAGAAGTCGGCGAGTTGCTGAAGAGTCTCCTTGCTCCAGGTGATTCCGCCCGGATTATGAGGGTTGCAAAGAATGAGTATCTTGCACTTTTCATCGCAAACTTTCTCCAGGTTTTCGAAGTCCATCTCGTAATATCCATCCTCCTTCATTTTCAGCGGATTGAAGACCACCTCTCTTCCGTTGCCCTCTGGAGTGAGGCGGAATGGGTGATAAACGGGTGGCTGGATGATGACTTTCTCATCAGGACGGGTGAAGACATTCACCACGAGTCCGATGCCTTTTACGATGCCCGGGATGAATCGGATCCATTCCTTTTGAACATCCCATTGATGATGGTTGCGAACCCAGTCGATGATGCTAGGCAGATAATCGTCTGGCTCCATGGTGTAGCCGAAGAGCGAATGTTCCAATCGTGCCTTGAGGGCATCGGTGATGAATGATGGGGTCTCGAAATCCATATCGGCTACCCAAAGTGGCAGCAGGTCGTCGCGTCCCCAGCGAGGCAGCAGGGCACCATGTTTGAGGTCGTCGCTGCCCGAACGGTCTATTATCTTATCGAAATCGTACATGTTTTTACTTTGAACTTTGAGCTTTGAACATTGAACTTTATGATTAGCCTTTTTCTCCGACCTGTTAACTATAAACTATTAACTATCAACTAAAAAAAGGCTATTAATTGTTTACTATAAACTTTCAACCGCCTGCTTGATGTCTTCGAAGAGGTCGTCTACATCTTCCAGACCTATGCTCAGTCGGATGGTCGTGTCCTTAACATCCATTGATCTACGCATGTTCTCAGAGAATGCACCGAAGATGGTGCTTGCCGGGTGGATGGCAAGAGAACGGTTGTCGAAGAGGTTGGTGGCACGATGGATGAGCTTCAGATTGTTGAGGAAGTTGAAGCATGCCTCCTTGCTCTCCAAGTCGATGCAGATCATGGCTCCTGCTGTTTTGCCAAACTGGCGCTGTGCCAACTCGTGATAAGGGTTGTCTTCCAAACCAACATAGTTCACATATTTAATTTGTGGCAGAGTGCGCAATTTTTTGGCGAGTTCCAGGGCGTTGCTGCTCTGTACACGATAGCGGGCATCGAGTGTTTCGAGTCCGATGGTCTGCATATAGGCTACCTGTGGTGTCATGTAGGCACCGAAGTTGAAGAGCATCTCACCGTAGAGACGTTTGGCGAAGTCGCCATTGTAAGGGGTTCCGTAGTCGATGACCAGACCGCCGAGTGAAGTAGCACCACCGCTTACATACTTGGAACTGGAAACCACCTCGATATCCACGCCCAAGCTCTTTGCTGAAAATTGGGTGAAAGGAATCACGGTAGAATCTACCACCAAAGGCACATTCTTCTCGTGAGCCACTTCTGAAATCGCCTTCAAATCGGCAACCTCCAACTGTGGGTTGGTCAGAATTTCAAGGAATACGCAACAGGTGTCGTCGTCGATAGCCTCACGCACAGCCTCGATATTGGTTAAATCGCGTAGGCGGACCTTTACGCCAAAACGGCGCAGGGTAGCCACGAGCAGCGCATAGGTATTACCGAAGAGATGCTTCGAGGTGACGATGTTCTTGCCTTGTGCCGCCAGCGACATGAGGGTATTGCTGATGGCAGCCATGCCTGAGTTGAACGCAGTGGCGTGAGCGGCATCTGTCAATGCAGCCACACGTCGCTCCAGATTGGTAACCGTAGGGTTTTCTACTCGCGAGTAATCAGGAGCCTTGATTTTGTCTGTAAATGCCTCCGACATGATGGCAGCATTGTCAAACTCGTAGGCGAGGGTGTTATATACTGGCACGCTCAGCGAATCGTAGGCATCGCGGCGCTCATACTCCAAATGAATGGCTTGGGTCTGTTTCTTCATTTTATCCTATATATATAATAATGTGTATTTACTAATCTCTTGCATCAAGCAATCGAAGAGTGTATTGAACAATCTTTTGGGTTGTTTCTCGCTTCTATCTATTTTGACTGCAAAATTACAAAAAAAACTCTAGTTTTCCTATATAAATGTTAGATATTTTGTTTAAAAAGATATAATATTGGTAGGTTTTCTTTCTTTTCTGGGGATGAAGTAGCAGGAAATTCTATTTTTTGCAGTACCTTTGTACCCATGAAGAAAAAAAAGTTGATTATAATAGCTTTGAGTATGCTGGTGGTACTTCCAGTTTACTCCCAGGACAAGCGTTATCATGGCGATGGCATTGATGATGTTCTTCGTTTTGTTCCTACCATTGCCGTCTTTGGATTGAAGGCGTGTGGAGTGGAGGCTGAAAGTACTTGGCAGCGAAGAATCGGTGCCCAGGTACTGGCATTTGGTGTGAATGCTGCCGTGACATATTCACTGAAGCATGCTATCCATGAGAAACGTCCAGATGGAACGGACAATCATTCGTTTCCTTCGGGGCATACTTCCGTCGCCTTTTCTGGAGCCACCGTCCTGATGCACGAATACCGCAAGGTGTCGCCTTGGATTGGTGTGGCAGGTTATGCTGTGGCTACTACCGTGGCGGTGGATAGAGTAAGAAGAAATCGCCATCACTGGGGTGATGTAATGGCAGGTGCCGCCATTGGTGTGGCTTCTGCTGAGGCTGGCTATCTGCTGGGAGACTGGCTTCTGGGAAAGAAAAAAAAGAAGGCAAAGGAAATGGATGGGGAGTTGGAAAAGGAGAATGGGGTGAACGATAACCTCAGTCTCTCGGTTGCTCCTACAGGCATCGAATTTGCCATCAAACTATAATGCTTTTTGAAAGAGGAAAAAATTGAATCGAACAGATAAAAGATATACATAAAATCATGATGAAAACAACAACCATGAGCCTTAAGGCTCTTACTTTTAGCGTTGCTCTCTGTGCTTCGCTCGGCTTGTCGCTTTCTGCGAATGCCGAGACCATCGAAGTGCAGAAGCTGAAGCATGCCGGCCCTTATCCTGTGGCTACCCCTTGGATGGCGGATAGCGTAAATGTGAAGGGGGAGAAATTTTCGATGGAGAGTGTGCTTGACTCTCCACTTTCGTTTACTTTATTGAATAATGGAAAAGAGGTGGCTGCATCCCAGCTTTTAGCGGATAGCAAGCAGAATGCAATTCACCTGGCTTCTTTCACCGTATCAAATACCAGCCGTACCAAGGCTACTGTCGAGGTGAAGGGCTTGAAGCAATATCGCCTCTTCGTTGATGGAGAGCAGGTGACCGTGAATGGTGGTAAGGCAGAAACTACCTTGATGCCATCTAGTCATACTGTGGTGATCAAGTACCTCACTGAGTCATCTGACAAGGATTTCAAGATCAGCATTACCGCAGCCGATGGCAAGCAGCTCAGCGTAGGTGAATCTGCTGCCAGTACCAAGCGCGCATTCAGTATATATGATGTAATCTGCATGCCTAACTATGCAAGTGTTCAGATGTCGCCGAACGGCAAGTTTATGATTGTGCGCAAGACTTGGGTAGATAGACAGGGCAAGAATCATAGCATCAACGAATTGCGAAACAGTCAGACCAACAAGGTGGTAGCTTCTTTCGAAGAGAGCGTAAGATGGATGCCTCGTACCAACAAGATGTACTTTACCCAGAAGGCGAGCGACAGCTCTATTGCCGGTGAAGGCAAGGCTGATGGCGAGCTGCAGCTCATCACCATCAATCCGCTCAATATGGATCGCGAAGTGTTGGCTGCCAATATTCCAGACGGATGGTTCCAGTTTACTCCCGATGAGAAGACGCTTATCTACACTCTTTATACCGAGGGCAGAAAGAAAGATGCGCAGGTGTATGATGTGAAGGAGCCTGATGACCGTCAACCAGGATGGCGAAGCCGTAGCTATCTTGCCAAGTTTGATTTGGTATCGGGTGTTCTCCAGCCGCTCACTTTCGGCTATCACAACGTCTATCTCAGCGATATTTCTGCAGATTCCCGCTATCTGCTCATCGGCAAGAGCGAGGAACGCCTTACCAAGCGTCCAACCACTCTTAATTCCTACTATCGTCTCAATCTCAATGATATGAGTGTAGAGACTTTGATAGAGAAGGGGGAGTTTCTGAATGGCGCCCAGTTCTCGCCTGATGGCAAGAGCATTCTCGTTACGGGTTCGCCAGAGGCTTTCAATGGTATCGGAAAGAATGTAGAGGAGGGACAGACACCAAGTATGATTGATACCCAGCTCTATCTGATGACTCTTGCGGATAAGAAAGTTCGTCCGCTGACCAAGGATTTCAATCCGAACGTGCAGAGTGTGGATTGGAGTAAGGCAGATGGCAACATCTACTTCACGGCAGAAGATAAGGATTGCATGCATCTCTTCCAGCTCAATCCGAAATCAGGCAAGTTTACATTGCTCAAGACTCCGGAGGAGAACATCAAGAGCTTCTCTGTTGCGTCATCTGCTACGGAAATGGCGTTCTCCGGACAGAGCGCATCCAATGCCGACCGACTCTACAAGATGAATCTGAAGGCGCAGAAGTCGCAGCTTGTTGATGATCTCAGTGCCCGTTTGTTGAAGAATATCGAGTTGGGCGAGTGCAAGGCTTGGAATTTCGTGAACTCTCGTGGCGACACGCTTTGCTGCCGTTACTATCTGCCACCTCATTTCGATGCATCGAAGAAGTATCCGATGGTGGTGAATTACTATGGCGGATGCAGTCCTACTACCCGAATGTTCCAGAGCCGCTATCCTCATCATGTATATGCTGCGATGGGTTATGTGGTGCTGGTAGTGAATCCGAGCGGAGCTACTGGTTTCGGTCAGAAGTTCTCTGCCCGTCATGTGGATACTGCAGGTGAGGGTGTGGCAGAGGATATCATCTCCAGCACCCAGGCTTTCTGCGATGAGCATGGTTTTGTGAACAGAAAGAAGATAGGTTGCATCGGTGCCAGCTATGGTGGCTTCATGACGCAGTATCTTCAGACCAAGACCAATCTCTTTGCAGCGGCTATCTCGCATGCAGGCATCAGCGACCATACCAGCTATTGGGGTGAAGGTTATTGGGGCTACAGTTACAGCGAGGTTTCCATGGCTAACGAGTATCCTTGGACCAACAAGCATCTCTTCGTAGATCAGAGTCCACTTTATAATGCAGATAAGATTCATACACCATTGCTTTTTGTTCACGGAACTGCCGATAACAATGTGCCTGTGGGCGAGAGTATTCAGCTCTATACGGCATTGAAACTCCTCGGTCGTCCTACGGCAATGGTATTGGTAGATGGTCAGGACCATCACATCATCGATTATGAGAAGCGCCTCAAGTGGCAGGATACCATCTTTGCCTGGTTCGCCAAGTGGCTGCAGGATGATGGCAGCTGGTGGAAGGAAATGTATGGTGAGGAAAAAATGTAGTTGACGCCTGGCTAGCGAAAAGCTGGCTTCAGTCTTTATAAAACAAAAGAGATTATATTCCTGCTTTGTGGGGAATATAATCTCTTTTTGTGTTCTTGCTTGTTGCAAGTATAATCTCTTTTCAATATTCTTATTTCTTGTTACTTAGTGTAATGGCTAAGGAAATGAACGCAAAGGTAATGCCCACGATGCAGACTCCTAGCCAGTTGGCGCGGGTCCATACGTATCCGGCACAGAAAGTACCGAGTGAACCGCCAATGAAATAGGTTGTCATGAAGATGGTATTGGCACGGTTGGATGCCTGTGGAATCTCCTGCAGACAACCGCTCTGGTTGCTGAGCTGCTGACATTGCAGACCTATATCAACCAAAATGATGGCTGCGATGAGTCCTGCATAGGTGTCGCCGAAGAGCAAGGCTATTCCCCAGGCAATGATCTGCATGCCTGCTCCAAGCAGGCTGAATTTATGAATGCCGAACTTAGGAACCAGCTTTCCTACGCCACTTGCTGCCATGGCTCCCATGATTCCGCAAAGTCCGAGCATTCCCACCATGTCGCTGCCTGCACTGAAAGGTGGCTGGGCAAGATGAAAGGCGAGGCAGGACCAGATGGCCATCATGCTGCCGAAACCGAAGGCGGCACGGATGGAGTAGATGCGGATGGAAGGGTGGAGGATGAAGATTTCTGCCACGGTGGTCATCAGTCCTCTGTAGGTACCCACATAGTTGCGCTTCATCTCTGGCATCATCAATAGCATCACGCCCATGCAGGCAATCATGACGAGGGCGGCAATGAAAAACATCTCCCGCCATCCCAGCCATTCGCCGATGTAGCCGCTGATTACTCGCGAGGCAAGAATACCCGTGAGCAGTCCGGAGAGTACAATACCCATATTCCTGCTCTTGTTCTTGGGCTCAGAAAACTGTCCTGCTATCGGGATGAAGAACTGCGGAATCACGGAACAGGCACCAATCAGCAACGAAGCTCCCCAGAGCATCCATACGTTTTGCGCTACAGCCATCACGATGGCCATCACGGCTGCAATGGTCATATTCGCAAGGATGAGCTTCTTGCGTGAGAACATGTCACCCAGGGGAATGAGAAAAAACAATCCCAGTGCGTAACCTATTTGGGTAATCACGGTGATGAGGTTGGCGCTTTGCTCGGTAATGCCCAGATCATGACGGATCAGTTCGAGAAGCGGCTGATTGTAGTAGCAGTTGGCTACGGTGAGTCCTGCGATGATGGCCATCATCAGGAGAATGCTGCGGGGAATGCCCCGATTTTCTTTTAGCTGTATCATCTTTGTTTGTTTATGATTCTGTTTCTGAGGGCAAAGTTACTAAAAAGTTCTCGGCTAGCAAAGTTTTTGGGCTCGATTTCTTGGAAAAATCATCTCTCTTCTTGAAAAAATCATCTCTCTTCGATGAAAAAGTTGCTCTTTCCGAAGAAAAGTTTCTGCTCTTTTCCTCGCGCGTACCTTATTATATGTATCATCCCTCACTTCGGCAGGGGTGTTGGCGCACACCTTTGTTACGCTAAAAAACACCGAAAAGTGTTAATTTTGGGCTGTTCCCGAGCACATCAAAAACTTTAACCTTTGTTAGCACTTTATAATTAACTGAATATCAATAGTTTGTAATTTTGTTACAAAATACACCTAAAAAAAAACACAAAAAAAAGTACGCCGTATCAAAAAAATGCTTACCTTTGCATCAGTTTTAATAAACGAATGATTGTTTTACAGATT
>OGKS01000774.1_pt1 | contig 16919 bp, 15 predicted proteins | sample 1572491 | NCBI WGS metagenome assembly OGKS01 (sample SAMEA2582153, study PRJEB24529) | metagenome | biome: Human gut stool | place: China | collected 2011
CTGGCGATAAGTATGTAGATATCATCGGTCGCGACCTCTATGGCTATGATGCAACTAAGCAGGCTCAGGAGTTCAAGGAGATTCAGACTCGCTATCCTGGTAAACTCATCGCACTGGCTGAGTGCGGAACTGATGCCAACAACAATACAGCTACAGCAGGTATTGATGAAGCATGGAACGCTGGTGCTAAATGGAGCTTCTTCATGCCTTGGTATGGAAGCAACATGCCATCCAACGACTGGTGGAAAGCAGCTATGAACAGCAAGAACGTGATTACCCGCGACCAGGTAAACCTGAACGCAAACTATGTAGAGGAAAGTGCTGTGGATGCTGTGAAGAACATGGGCATCGGTACCAATTTCGGCAACTGCACAGATGTGGTAGCCATGGGGATGAACATGAACAGCAATTCTGTTACTGATTTCGAGAAAGCATGGGGACAGGTTCCTACCACCAAACCGATGGTAGATTTCCTGAAGAAGAACGGTTTTAATTCCGTCCGCATCCCCGTTACCTGGTTCCAGCACATGAAGGAAGACGGAACCGTGGATGAAGCCTGGATGAACAGAATACAGGAAATCGTTGATTACGTGATTGATAACGGTATGTACTGCATCCTGAATGTTCATCATGATACAGGTGCAGACGATAAGGATGTGAAGCACTGGATCAAGGCTGATGAAGCCAACTATAAGGAGAACAAGGAGAAGTTTGAATATCTCTGGACCCAGATTGCCACCCGTTTCAAGAACTACAACCATCATCTGGTGTTCGAAGGTTACAACGAGATGCTTGATGCCGACAACACCTGGAATGCACCAAAGAGCGCAAGCAGCTATAAGGGTTTGAACGGATATGCCCAGAGTTTCGTGAATGCAGTACGTGCTATCGGTGGCAACAACGAGACCCGCAACCTCATCATCAATACCTATGCTGCAGCTAATGGTGACGACGTATTGAACAACCTCGTCATCCCTACCGACAAGGTGGATGGACATATCGCCGTAGAAGTTCACACCTATGATCCATGGGATTGGTTTGCCCAGAAAGGCAAGTGGGATGCTTCCTGCAGCAATGATATCAAGAATATGTTCACCCGCCTGAACAATAAGTTCATCAGCAAGGGCATACCTTGCATCATCGGTGAATACGGTACTCACGGAAGCAAGAGCGTCAACAAGAACAGTTCTGCCAGCGAGATTCAGGCTGCTGCCGACCAGGCTGCCGACATCGTGAAACAGGCAAAAGCTTACGGCGTAGCGACCTTCTATTGGATGAGCATCTTCAGCGAAAAAGACAGAAGTGTGCCACAGTGGACCTTGCCTACCGTGGTAGAAGCTATGAAAAAGGCTTATAATGAATAACAAATTATGAGAATCAAATATATTATATTGATGTTCGCGGCCCTCCTGGCTTTCTCTTCATGCGGTGAGAAGAAAAAGAAATCGTATGACGAGATTGCCATGAGCGGTCTCACAACCCGCACAGAGAATCTGAAAACCAACATCAAGGCATATGCCAACAAAGGTACGCTGATAGGCCAGATGTATGGTACCTTAAGCGGAATAGGCTGGAACCGCTGGCAATGTGACAGCGACCGATGCGACATGAAGGCACTCTGCGGTTACCGTCCGGCAGCCAATGGCTATGAACTTGCCGGCATCGAGAGCGGAAAGCAGCAGAATGCAGATGGAGTTCCTTTCAAGGTCATCAGGGAAGATGTGCTGAAACACTTCCGTAAGGGAGGCTTACTCATCATGAACTGGACAATGCCTGATTATAACGGCAATGATGATATGCTGGAGGAATATACCAAACAGGTTGCCAAATATCTTGATACACTGCAAGATGGTTATGGTATCAAAGCACCTGTAGTACTCAATCTTCTTCCTGTAGACGGTAAGACATGGTACTGTAAACTCAGCAAAGACGACTATATCAGTCTTTACAAGAAGATACAGGATCTCTTGGATGACGAGGATGTAACGAATGTAGTTTATAGTTATTCTGAAACCTACCAGCCGGGCAAGAATCTGATGGATCGCTATCCGGACAACAAGATTGATGTGATCAACGTGACATATCTGCAAAGCAAAAATGCCATCGACCTCCCACTCTACCAGAAGAGCATCAAGGAGATTGTGAAGCAGGCTCTGCCTTTTGCCCAAGACCACAACAATGCCTTCGGACTGACAACAGGAGTAGAATCTATTGGTGATTCCAGTATTTTTTCAGAGACATTGCTTACAGTACTCAAGCAGCATCACATAGCTTACCTGATGTTTGGCAGAAACCAGGGAGAACCGATTGAGGAGCATTACTATACTCCATATCCTGGTGTATCGAACAAAAAGACTCATGGGTTCATGGAAATGATAAATGATGAAGTTTGTGTTTTCCTGGAAAAGCTAAACGGACTATATCTTGAACATTAATCAATGTTCGAAACGGATAAAATCAAAAAGAGAGGGCATTCACATACCCTCTCTTTTCTTTTCAACATACTAAAAATATAACTCTATACTATTTCTGAACATACTTTTTACCATTCTTGATTACTACACCCTTATAAGATGCATTAACCTGCTGACCAGCGAGGTTGTAAACCGGAGCATTCTTAGCAGCTGGAGCTACAAGCGCATTTGATATATTAGCTGGAGTATTGTCTACCAATAATACATAAGCGTGAACTAACTTGCAATTATTATAGATATTGAAAGTTACACCACCCTTATGAGATTCACCATCAACATAAGCATCTGTACCATTTTTGGCAGCCTTCTTGAAATCACCAACAGTAACAAAGATATCAAAATTCTTACCATCAGCAGCATTCAATTCATAGGTTGGACTCCAATTATCAGAATTGGCAAATCCACCAATCCCCCAACCATTGCGAGATACATAAGGATCTGTCGTATTCTCGAAGCTTAGTTTCACCTTTGTATCATCAGCATATTTGTCAAATTCTGAAGCCAAAATAGTATGACCTTCAACCAATGTCAATTCAACCTCAGTATGCTTAACCGCATTTTGGAAATAAGCACTCTTGAAAGTGACTGTCTTAGGAGCATCATCTGCACACTGCAAATAAATCTGGCGAACAACGTTCTTATGGTCTGCATTCAGTGGAACAGTAATTTTATTGTCTGTACCCATTGCTGTTGAGCAAATTGTTTTACCATCATCACCTTTGGCATCATATTCTACAACAACCTGAACATTAACCTTATCAGAATTTTCAATCTCTAACACGAAATCATCGTAATCAGAGCAATCCTTACTGCCAAGCCACCATCCTGGGCGATAGCTCCATTTTTCGTGGAATGTAATAATTTTGGTCGTTGCATCATACCAAACAGTTTCACCATCCTTCACATTGTTGCTTGGCTCTCCAATATCAAGAGTAGCTGCGTTAGCAAACATAGCAAATAATACGCCACACACTAGAGTAAATAACTTTTTCATAAGCTTTATATATTTTATAGGTTTAAATATTGTTTTTAGAATCAACACGTTTATTAGTTCTTTTCGGTGGCAAATATACGACAAAAGTAGCGAAATACATGATATTATCTTGCTCATTATCAATACTATTCTTTCTACATGCCATTTTTTTTTTTAGAATTTGATGCAATTTATCTAAACTAAACTTTCGCATGTGATTTCAGTACGGGCTGAAGGCCGTTTCTGTGTTGGCCTCATGTTTGCCTTCAACTCTGCCTTCTTCCATACTTCCGGGAAAAGTTGCTGAAAAAGTTTTATGGTTGCATGCAAGCACATGAAGAAGAATACTCAAGTGGTTCAGTCAGCTAACTCAAGTGGTTCAATCAAGCAACTCAAGTAGTTCAGTTAGCGAGTTCAGACGTCTCTGTTAGCTGATGCAGACGTCTCGATAAGCTTACAGATACGTCTCCGCTAGCCTACGCAGTCATATTTGTAACCCTACACAGTCATATTCGTAACCCGATGCAGCCATATTCGTAACCCGATGCAGCCATATTTGTAACCCGATGCAGCCATATTTGTAACCCGATGCAGCCGTATTCGTGAATAAGTTTTATGTAATCATCTATCATCCATCACGATTTGGGGTTATCACTCACGATATTCTCACTACACATTACCAGTCAGTAGGCGATCCTCCGGATTCCTGTAAGATGCAGACAAAAAGGGTTCGACTGCTTTATCGGTATAGGTAAAGGGAGATAAAGAAAGGTCAAGTAAAGCTTGTTGAAATGCTTTGCTTGACCTCTTTTCGTTTTCGGAAATTTGTATATTGTTTTCTTATTCTTTGTAGTTCTGTGTGATATTACCATTATTGTTTATCACGCTCTGAGGGAATGGGAATATCCACATTTTACTGTCTGGAGTGATGGTATAAGTCTTTCCAGCAAGTGTGCGGCTATAGTTCTGCTTCCAGCCATCGCACTGGTTCCAGCGCTTCTTGTCTATGAAGATATTGACAGAGTAAATGTCCTCATTCATGGTCACCTGCTTCACGTGCTTGATGGCTTCTTTCTTGGTGCTGACTGTGCCTTTGAGGGGCTGATACTTGGCAGGATCGATGCGGTTTACGCGTACCTTGTCGAGATATTCCATGGCTGTATCGTAGTTGCCTTTGTGGGTCTCGCATTCGGCGATGGTGAGATACATCTGGGTAGAGCGAAGACCACCATCATTCCATAACGAGTTGAGATCAAAAGTTAAATTGAAACCAGTTTCACCCAGCATACTTACTCCGGCATCCATCAGGTAATCATACATCATATTCATATTGCTCATCTTGTCCTTATAGGCATGTCCGTCCTCAAAGTTTGCCATGGTAGTAGGGGTGTAAGCATTGAAGCTTTCAGAATTTCCATTTAAGAAATAATCCTCATCGGTTCCTTTCTTGCCACGATTGATAACAGGATAAGTCCCGCCTGTTATATAACCTTGGGTACTACCAAGATATGAGGTATTATAGTTGTTAATGGTGCCATTGATGTCGATAGCCTGCTTGGCCACTTCTTCTGCCTCGTCATACTTCTGCATGTTGAGCAATGCCAATGCCTTTACGGCATAAGCTGCGGGTTTACTGAAGCGCATTTTGTTAACGGCAGAGTTAGGAAGACCATCTATCTCAATTGCTTCATTGGCATCCTTGAGTATCTGCTGATAAACTTCCTCAATCGTACTCTTAGGTTGAGCAGTCTGGATATCTTTATCCTCTGTCATCAGGATAATTCCTGAATCTGTAGCAGCTGTAGCTGGATTGTAAGCCTTGGCAAACTTGTTGACCAACATATAGAATGACCAGGCTCTCAATGTCAGGGCTTCGCTTTTCAAAAGTTTCTTGTCTGCTTCTGTACCAGATGCGGCATCAACCTTTGAGAGAATTGGGTTGGCAATCGTGCCGATGTAGCCGTAGAAATTAGTGTAGTCTTGATCACTGGGAGTCAATTCTGCCATCTTGTCCATATTGGCTTCATCGTAAGTCCAGATGATGACGTTGCGGGTCTTAACTGGCTGACTGATGATTGTTGCTACATTGTTGTCGGCATATATCATATCACCAGCCATTTGTCGCATATCAGAGGAACATCCCTCATACTCTTTGTTGAGAAGCATTTCTAATTGGTCGGTTGTGGTAAGCAAGTTCTTGCCCTTTGGCTCCAATTCCGTGAAACTCTCACAAGATGAGAACAGCAATGCTGTGATTGCCAGTAAACTGTATATTGTTTTTTTCATTGTGATCTTACTTTTTATGTTATATGATTCTAGAGATTAGAAACTGATGTTCAGACCAAAGATGTATGAACTTGGATTGCGGAGTCCAAGAGTCTCTGGGTCAACATGCACATCGTTGGCTACCCATAGATACTTAGGGTTGTCTATCTGGAAGCGGAGAGAGAGGCGGTTAATGCCTGTTCCTCTGAACCACTCCTGTGGAAAATCATAGCCCAATACGATATTTCTAATCTTCAGGAAGTCTGCATGATGAATAGCATTATTGCTATAGGTTGTTTCAGAGCCAGTCGCTGTAGAGGCGTATCTGCCAATGCCTGGAATATCTGTTGGGTGTTCTGGCGTCCATGCATTCAGGAAATAGCTGGCGATAGCGGTGCTCCAGGTGCTTGAGAATGTTTCATTATGCGCCAAGGCTCTCATCATGTGACCGCCATAGTAAGCCATCAGAATGCTGAAAGAGAATCCGTTCCATCTATATCTCCACATCTTTCTTATAAAATAGGATAGTTATCCATAATCCTATAGTTACTATAGTACACTATTTTTGCGCCTAAATCAACGATTAAAGCGTGTTTATAAGCCATAAAAGTTATAGACCTTTATTTTTCTGCATTACGGCGTTTTTTAACATTTTATCCATATTGTGTTGACATATTATCCACAAGTTATCCACAAATTGAGGATAACTTTTTGGGAGTCTGTTTTGATAACACTAGATATAGTGAAGATTCAAATTTAGATATAATATGTAGTATTTAAATTATTAAATTTTAAAAAAGCCTTGATTTTACTTGACTTACAGAGGTTTTCTGATATAATTTCAAGTGATGTTTTTTAACATAGAGGAGGTGGATACAATGAAGATGACATTCCAACCAAAAAAGAGACAGAGAGCCAGAGTACATGGTTTCAGAAGCAGAATGAGTACAGCAGGCGGAAGAAAAGTATTGGCTGCAAGAAGATTAAAAGGTAGAAAAAAATTATCAGCTTAGGCCACAATTTTGTGGTCTTTTCTTCTTTTATGATGGATTTTGGAAGGATAATTTCACATGAAATTTTCAGATTCATTAAAGAAAAACAGAGATTTTCAGAATGTATATAACAATGGTAAGTCTTATGCGAACCGTTTACTTGTTATGTACATTTATGAAAATCATACACAAGAAAACAGATTAGGAATATCAGTTAGCAAAAAAGTTGGAAATAGTGTTATAAGACATCATTTAACTCGTTTGATTAGAGAGAGTTACAGACTACATGAGGACGTGTTTAATAGTGGTTTAGACATCGTAGTCATCGCAAGAGCTACAGCGCGTAATGCATCTTATCATGAGATTGAGAGTGCGCTTATGCATCTTGGACGTCTTCACAAAATTGTTCATATTGATTAGAAAAGAAGATGGAATCCTGTTGAAAAGAATATTAATTGCATTGATTAAATTTTATCAGAAATATATTTCTCCAATGAAGACAACAAAGTGTCCGTATTTTCCGACCTGTTCCTGCTATGGATTAGAAGCGGTACAGAAGTATGGTGCGATTAAGGGTGGCGCTTTGGCTACATGGAGAATCCTAAGATGCAATCCTTTTTCCAGGGGCGGATATGATCCAGTTCCATAAAGGAGGTTTTTATGTCAGCGATTGAATTGACAGCTTATCCGGGCAAGATCCTCGGGCCGATCGCAAAGGTTCTCGGATGGATCATGAATGGAATCTACAACATCGTATACAATCTGTTCGGTGTTGAGAGTGTAACCGTAAGTATCGTAATCATTACAATTCTGATTTATACATGTTTACTTCCGCTTACAATCAAGCAGCAGAAGTTTTCAAAGTTATCTCAGGAGATGCAGCCGGAGTTGAAAGCGATTCAGGATAAATATAAGAATCGTAAGGATCAGGCTTCAGTGACAGCAATGAATGAAGAAACACAGCTTGTATATCAGAAGTATGGTGTTTCTCCGATGGGAAGTTGTGTGCAGATGTTGATTCAGATGCCACTTTTGTTTGCATTATATCGTGTATTTTACAATATTCCTGCTTATATAACATCAATTAAGGATTATTTTGGCGTATTAAGTAATGGTTCTGTTGTAAAAGGAAGTATTGTTGATATTATTAGTAATACTTCTGGTTTTCAGGATATTATGCAGAAAATTATAACAGATTACAAGATTACTTCTGTATCTGTTGATTTTACTTCAACTGACACAACAGCATTACACAATTACATTATTGATGTATTGTACAAGCTTCCAAAAGAAGGATGGGAGAATCTGACTTCTTATTTTGGAGGAGTAGGAGATGCGGTTAATTCAATTACACCGCATATTAATAATTTTAACTATGCATTAGGTAAGATTAATATTTCTGATACACCTTGGAATATTATGAAGACTTCTTTTGCAGGACATGAGTGGCTGGTACTTGTACTTGCACTTTTGATTCCGGCACTTGCTTACCTGACACAGGTATTGAACATTAAGCTTATGCCACAGGCAAATACTGGCGATAATGATCAGATGGCAAGACAGATGAAATCGATGAATACCATGATGCCATTGATGTCATTGTTCTTCTGTTTTATTACACCAACCGGTCTTGGTATTTACTGGATTGCGAGTGCAGTTGTTCGTGCCGTTCAGCAGTTCTTCGTAAATAAGCATATTCAGAATCTTGATCTGGATGATATTATTAAGAAGAATCAGGAGAAAGCAAAGCAAAAGAGAGAGAAGATGGGTATCTCAGAGGATCAGATTCGTCAGGCAGCACAGATGAAAACAAGATCAATTGAGAGTAAAGCAAATTATGTTTCTTCTGCAGAGAAGGAACTTCAGTTAGAGAAGGCTCGTCAGGCACAGAATAATGCAAAACCTGGAAGTCTTGCTTCTAAGGCAAATATGGTTAGAGATTTTAATGAAAAGAATAATCGTAAATAAGAGGGGGCGTCATTATGGATTTTATTGAAGTTTCTGCAAAAAATGTAGATGATGCGATTACCGAAGCATCGATTCAGCTTGGAACAACAAGCGACAACATTGAATATGAAGTAGTTGAGAAGGGAAGTACCGGTTTCCTTGGAATTGGAAGCAAGAACGCAGTCATTAAAGCTCGTAAGAAATTCTCTTTAGAAGGAAATGTTCGTAATTTCCTTGATTCTGTATTCGCAGCAATGAATATGGAAGTTGAAGTATTGATCAAGATTGATGAAGAAGAGCATTCCATTGATGTTGAACTTAAGGGAGACGATATGGGAATCCTGATCGGTAAGAGAGGACAGACACTTGATTCTCTTCAGTATCTTACCAATCTTGCTGTAAATAAGCATTCTGAGAATTATTACAAGGTTAAGATTGATACAGAAGATTATCGTAAGAGAAGAAAAGAAACTCTTGAGAATCTTGCTAAGAACATTGCTTATAAGGTTAAGAGAACAAAGCGTCCGGTATCCTTAGAGCCAATGAATCCTTTTGAGAGAAGAATCATTCATTCAGCACTTCAGAATGATCGTTATGTTACAACTCACAGTGAAGGTGATGAACCTTACAGACATGTCGTTGTTACATTAAAAAAATAATTTTGTTTTGTTATGGGCATCCAGTGATTGGATGCCCATTTTTCTTGATAAAAAAGCAATTATGTTATATAGTTACTATCGGAATACTTCTTATATTTAGAGTATGATATTTAAAAGTTATTATAAAATACGGAGAAAATTTGAATGGATATCAATATGAGTTCTGATACGATTGCAGCAATTGCGACTGCAATGTCACCTTCTGGAATTGGAATTGTTCGAATCAGTGGTGATGAGGCGCTTGCAATTATTGATCGTATTTATCGTTCAAAAAATAATAATGTTCGATTAAACGATTGTAAAAGTCATACGATTCATTATGGATACATCTATGATGGTGATGAAGTAGTAGATGAAGTGATGGTGCTTTTGATGAAAGCTCCGAATTCATATACCAGAGAAGATACCGTTGAAATCGATTGTCATGGCGGTGTCTATGTCATGAAAAGAATCTTAGAGACGGTGATTAAGTATGGTGCTCGTCCGGCAGAACCTGGTGAATTTACGAAACGTGCTTTCTTAAATGGTCGATTGGATCTTACACAGGCAGAATCTGTTATCGATGTTATAAATGCTAAGAACGATTATGCACTGAAAAGTTCGTTGAATCAGTTAAAAGGATCTGTTCATGAAGAAGTGAAAAAAATCCGTGATGAAATCATATATCAAATTGCGTTTATAGAATCGGCACTCGATGATCCGGAACATATATCACTTGAAGGTTATCCAGAAAAACTTCATAAAATTGTGGATAACAACGTTGAGAATGTTGATAAGTTATTAAAATCCTTTGATAATGGGCGCATTTTAAAGGAAGGAATTAATACTGTAATTGTGGGTAAACCGAATGCCGGTAAATCGTCTCTTCTTAATATCTTAGTTGGACAGGAGAAAGCAATCGTTACAGAGATTGCCGGAACAACACGTGATGTATTGGAGGAACAGATTAATTTGAATGGCATCACACTTAATGTGATGGATACTGCAGGTATTCGTAATACATCCGATGTTGTGGAAAAAATCGGAGTGGATCGTGCAAGAAAGTATGCGGTCAACGCAGATCTGGTTATCTATGTGATCGATGCTTCCACAGAACTTGATGAAAACGATTATGAGATTATGAAGCTTCTGCAGGATAAGAAAGCGATTGTTCTCTTAAATAAATCGGATCTTGATACGAAAGTTCAACCGGAAGAGGTAAAGAAGTATCTTGATAAGAAAGTCATTTCAATTTCAGCAAAGAATAATACCGGAATTGATGAATTTGAAGATACCATCAAAGAAATGTTTTTCCAGGGAGAAGTTACATTTAATGATGAAGTATATTCTATTAATGTACGACAGAAGAATTCTCTGCAGATTGTATTAGAACATTTAAAACAGGTAAATCAAAGTATTGAAGATGGTATGGCAGAGGATTTCTTTTCGATTGATCTTATGGGAGCATATGAGGAACTTGGTAAGATTATAGGGGAATCGGTGGAAGACGATCTGGTGGAAGAAATATTCTCAAAGTTTTGCATGGGAAAATAAATGTTGTTTAAATTTTTAATATAAACGTTGATAAATCAAATAAAGGAAAGAACAATGGTTGAAAAGTTGGATGAGATGAATACAGAGAAAAAGAATATTCCACACATTACAGAAGAATATGATGTGGTTGTTGTCGGTGCTGGACATGCCGGCTGTGAGGCGGCTTTGGCCAGTGCGAGGCTTGGTTTAGAAACCATTATGTTTACGGTTAGTGTGGACAGTATCGCTTTAATGCCTTGTAATCCTAACATCGGAGGTAGTTCTAAGGGACATCTGGTTCGTGAGATTGATGCATTGGGTGGAGAAATGGGTAAGAATATTGATAAGACATTTATCCAATCCAAAATGCTCAATAAATCGAAAGGACCGGCTGTACATTCTCTCCGCGCACAGGCAGATAAAGCGGAATACACAAAAGAAATGCGTAAAACTTTGCAGAATACGGACCATTTAACGATTCGTCAGGCTGAGGTTGCTGAGATTCTTACCAACCAGGATCATTTTTTCGGCGATGAAGAGCCGATGGAGGATGGAACACAGAAGATTACCGGAGTTCGTACGGTATCCGGTGGAACTTATAAATGTAAGGCTGTTGTTTTATGTACCGGCACTTATCTTCGTGCAAGATGTCTGACAGGTGAGATGATCACACATACCGGACCAAATGGTTTATCTGCAGCGAATCATCTGACTCATTCCTTGTCTAAGCATGGAATTGAGACACGCCGGTTTAAAACGGGAACACCTGCGAGAATTGATAAGCGAAGTATTGATTTTTCTAAGATGGAAGAACAGTTTGGTGATGAGAGAGTGGTTCCTTTTTCTTTTACTACCAATCCAGAAGATGTACAGATTGATCAGGTTTCATGCTGGTTGACTTATACGAATGAGAAGACACATGAAATTATAAGAAATAATCTTGATCGCTCACCGATTTATGCCGGAGTTATCGAGGGAACCGGACCGCGTTATTGTCCTTCAATTGAGGATAAAGTCGTTAAGTTTGCGGATAAAGATCGTCACCAGATTTTTGTCGAGCCGGAAGGTTTAAGTACAAATGAGATGTATATTGGAGGAATGTCCTCTTCACTTCCGGAAGATGTACAGTATGAAATGTATCGCACGCTGCCGGGACTCGAACATGCTAAGATTGTTCGTAATGCTTATGCAATTGAATATGATTGTATTGATGCGAATAACTTATATGCATCCCTTGAGTTTAAGAAGATTCATGGTTTATTTAGTGGCGGACAATTTAACGGAAGTTCCGGGTATGAAGAAGCAGCAAGTCAGGGATTGATTGCCGGTATCAATGCGAGTATGGAAATTCTTGGAAGAGACCCCTTGATTCTTGATCGTTCAGAATCCTATATTGGTGTATTGATCGATGATCTTGTTACGAAAAAAAATCGTGAACCTTACCGCATGATGACTTCACGAGCGGAATATCGTTTACTTTTACGTCAGGATAATGCAGATCTTCGCCTTACTAAGAGAGGATATGAAGTTGGACTTATTTCACAAAAGCGTTATGACTGGGTTTGTAAGAAGGAACAATTGATCAATCAGGAAATTGATCGTGTGAATCATGTGAAGGTTGGTGCAAGTGTTTCAGTACAGACTTTGTTGATGGAGTATGATAGTATTCCACTAAATACTGGAACAACATTAGCTGATCTGATCCGTAGACCGGAGCTTGATTATGATAAGCTTGCTCCTATTGATACGAATCGCCCGAAGCTTCCACAGGAAGTAACAGATCAGGTGAATATTCTGATCAAATATGAAGGATATATTACCCGTCAGGTAAAGCAGGTAGAAAAGTTTAAGAGACTCGAAAAGAAGCTGTTACCAAAGAATTTTGATTATAAGGAGATATCTGGACTTCGTATAGAGGCGCAGCAGAAACTGAATGAATTTCAACCGTTGAATATTGGACAGGCCTCCCGTATTTCTGGTGTCACGCCTGCAGATGTATCGGTTTTATTGGTTTATCTGGAACAATTAAAATATTCAAATCCTGATTTATTTTTTAAACTAAATTCAAAATAATAGCATATTGAGGTAGATATGAATTATAATACGACGAAATTTATCAATGATTTAAAAGCAATTGGTATTGAATTATCAGACGAGCAGCTTGAACAGTTTCTTACTTATTATGAGATGCTTATTGAAAAGAATAAGGTTATGAATCTTACGACAATTACAGATTTTGATGAGGTTCTTGAAAAGCATTTTGAAGATAGTTTGTCATTGATTCAGGCAGTTGATCTTGAAAAGTCACAGACGGTAATTGATCTTGGAACTGGTGCCGGTTTTCCGGGAATCCCACTTAAGATTGCTTTTCCAAATCTTCAGATTACACTTGCAGATTCTTTAAATAAGAGAATTCTTTTCTTAGATGATGTAATCCGTGAACTTGGACTGACAGGAATTGATACTGTTCATGGAAGAGCCGAAGATCTTGCTAAGAATTCTGATTATCGTGAAAAATTTGATCTGTGCGTTTCGCGTGCAGTTGCAAATCTTTCTACGCTCAGTGAATATTGTCTTCCATTTGTAAAGATCGGAGGAAAGTTTATTTCTTATAAAGCAGGGGAGTGTGATGAGGAAGTTGCTGCTTCCAAGTCTTCTGTATTTCTTCTTGGTGGAAAAATCTCTGATATTAAGAAATTTGAACTTGGTGAATCGGGAAGAGCTTTTGTGATTATTGATAAGGTTAGTGGAACACCAAAGAAGTATCCAAGGAAGGCCGGAACTCCATCCAAGGATCCATTGTAAAAGATACATTTTAATAATAACTAAAGCGGAATAAATATACATTTATGAATGATAGGTAAAAAATGAGGGTATAGTCAATTGACTATACCCTTATTTCTTATGAAACAATAAATTAATTTTCTTTATCTATGAAAGAAGAAATCATTTTTGAAACTTTCTCAGGATTCTCAAGCTGCGGATAAAGTTTGCAGTTCGTAATCTTGATCAGTCCAATTGATTTGTTCAGTTTCTTATACTCCTCAAAAGTCTTCATATTTGATGAAGGCTCAACACTTCCAATAATAGTAAGTGGTTTCTTAAGGTTCTTTAATGCATGACGAATATCTGTGTACATGTAATTTCCTAAGAGACTGGAGTACAGATATTTTCCATTGCTATTGTCCATGTGTGCTGACTCATAGTAGGCATCTTCTGTTGAAGAAGAGATGAGTTGTGGACGATGGAAATATTTGTTTCGGAATGTACGATCCAGATTTTTTGGATTCATAATAAGATTATAGATGAATGTTCCGACCAGAGGCAGATTAATGATGGTCTGCTTTATCTTACTCTGCTGATCAGGCATATTATCTAAAGTCTTAAGTGACACTGGATTGATCAATATGATCCTGTTGATAATTGTATCATCAATTTGGTTTGCCATAATAACAAATGAGCTTGAAAGATTGGATGCTACAATATCCGTTTTTGTTCCAATGACATCTTTGATAAATGCGGTAATCATCTGGACATACAGATAACTTGTGTAACTGATTCCAGGTTTGTCGGACAGACCACAACCTAACAAATCAATGGTATATACAGTATGATTTTTCTGTAAGCGTTTTACTACTTTCGTCCATTCAATAGATGAGCTGGTTGCATTTGTATCATGGACTAATAGAATAGGACTTCCCGAGCCATGCTTGGTGTAAAATATATTGCCCTGCTTCCAAGAGTAGTAGGAACCATTTTTTGTAGGAAGCATATTTTTATTGGTGGATGTATTTGCAACAAAGCGGTTATAAGCATACATGCCAGCCAAAGCGGCAGTTGTTAGAAATAGAAATCGTTTTGTTTTTTTCTTCATGAGTGTGTCCTCCTTTATATTGTTATTATAGACATTTTTAAGTGAATATACAAATTATATTTTCGGTATTTCTTTTCTTTCATAGAGAAATATTCTATAATCTAGGTGTGAATTCTTTTTGATTTTGAATTTATGATTTATATTAGATTATATAACATATAACTCATATAAAAATAATATTATATATAATAAAAAATGATTATAAATATATGACTATAAAATTAGATATTATTCAGATAATGGAGAAATTATGGTAAAAGAATACTTAGAGAGAACAAAGCAGGAATTTGTTGAGCAAAAGTTGATGATTCAAAAGGATATTGTTGGCTGCCAGAATCGTATGAAGGAGAATACAAAATTTATCGAAATTTTGGAAGATAGTAATGATCCTAACTATGATGCATTTACTCCACGTGAAACAAATTCTTTTAATCGAAAGAAAATCGCTGAGTTACAGGAAAACCAAAAAATAGAGTTTGATCATTTGTCTTCCCTGCAGGACGAACTGCAGATTGTTGAGAATAAGATAGATGAGATTACGAATGTAATGAAAGATTTCTCAAATGATTCCTCCAGACAGAACATGATTGATTATCGTTTGAATCAGTTACGTTTTCAGGATCGGAAAATGCATCGATTATCTCAGAATTTAATTCATAAAGAGAGTGGTAGTTTGGAACAGATCAATCAGCATATGGATTTGTGTTTGAAAATGATCAGTGTTGATCCTGAGCGTGCTAAGATGGAACTATCAGAGATTCATAATTTGTATGATGAACATCATAAGTGGATGATAAATTGTGCCTATGAATTATATCCATCTTTTGATGATGGAATCTCTTTTGATCAGAAGATGCAACAATTGATCAGTCAATTACATACAGAATATAATATCATGATTGATTATCATACTTCAGGTGAAGTATGTCGTTTGGATAATGTGGTACATACTACAATTCTTTTTTCTGTTTATGAATTATGTAAAAATGCATCGATGCATTCCGGTGTTCATAAGGTAATGATTGGTTTGACATTTGAGCAGAATGGAATATTATTAAATGTTTCGGATAATGGACATGGATTTGATTATGATACTTTTGTTATGAGTACTGAGTATGGAACTACGAAATTGGGATTGTATGATATTCAGCAGAGAGTTGATTTATTAGCTGGAAAAATTGAAATTGAATCTGAATTGAAAAAGGGGTGTTCCATTCAAATATATATTCCTAAATATATCTGAATCATTTTATTAAATTATTAAACAGACATATGGGTATGAATAATTAATAAAAATAAAATGAGTATGTATATTTCAATTTCGAAAGTTTGGATAACGGATAAATTGTAATTTTATATATAATAAAGAAAAGAGACAATATTTTATGAAGGTTTTAATGATTAATGGAAGTCCAAGATTAAATGGTAATACATCAATCGCTTTGGACGAAATGAAAAAGGTATTTGAAGAAGAAGGTGTGGAAGCTGAGATTGCTCAGGTTGGTAATAAAAATGTAAGAGGTTGTATTGCATGTAATAAATGTGCGGAAACAGGAAAATGTGTATTTGATGATGTAGTTAATGAATTGGCTCCCAAATTTGAAGAGGCTGATGGATTAGTGATTGCAAGTCCGGTTTATTATGCTTCTGCAAATGCAACTCTGATTGCAACACTTGATCGACTATTCTATAGCACTCATTTTGATAAAACTATGAAAGTTGGTGCAAGTGCCGCAACATTTGATGAACTGAATAAGTACTTTACAATTACTAATATGCCAATTGCATCTAGTCAGTATTGGAATTCCATTCATGGTCGTGCTCAAGGAGAGGCAAATCAGGATGAAGAAGGAAAACAGACCATGCGAGTACTTGCTAGAAATATGACATTTCTTATGAAATCTATTTCTCTTGGAAAAGAAAAGTTCGGACTTCCAAAAACAGAAGAACATGCATGGACTCATTTTATAAGATAATTTTCGTATTTGTTTAAAAGGAATGTTTCACGTGAAACATTCCTTTTTCTTTATTTTTTGAAAATAAATCCACAATATTTTGTTTTTATCTAAATTTTAAAATACAATATTTTGACAAAATATCAAAAAATGTTTCACGTGAAACATTCTGAAAATAACTTTTCCTAGCAAAGAGATATAAAGAGTGATATAATAATAAAGCACGGAATTATGAAGAAAAAATAGTGCAATAATAGGCATATGATAT
>OGKS01000778.1_pt1 | contig 16884 bp, 19 predicted proteins | sample 1572491 | NCBI WGS metagenome assembly OGKS01 (sample SAMEA2582153, study PRJEB24529) | metagenome | biome: Human gut stool | place: China | collected 2011
CCACCTGTGCCTCGTAGCTGCTCTCCTGCTCCTCAAGCTCTGTACTGACTCGGCAATAGGCGGCTACCCGCAGTTTCTTCTCTGACAGCTTGATGCTCCTGTCATACTGCGGTTTCGCAGGTATCATGGATACTTTCTTCTTTGCCGCTGTCTGCCTTTCCGGCTCCTATAAATCCCGGTAGCCTATCTTTATACTGTTATTGTTAGGAAAAATCACTCTTACGGAATCGTCCTTATGCACCACAATCTTCTTTATTAGCTTCCGGTACAGTTCCTCATCAAATTCCCCGATTTCCTCTCTTCCTGCAAGTGCTTCCCTCATTTCCTCTGCTTTGATATCCTCATCCCTGACCTCCAGCGTTTTGTATTGCTCCGAAGCCTGTCTGAATAAAAGTGCCCTCATTTCATCGGTATCCTTATCTTCCGACTCTTCTATGCACCGTGTGATTCTGCGGTATTCGGGACTGACCTGCTGTTCTTTCTTTTCATATTTTTCTACCAATCCGAGATTTTGTATCAGCTTATTTATGGCTATGGTACATACCTCTTCTGCCTGTCGGATATAAAACCGCCACCACAGGATACCTTGTTCGGGTACACATAGTTCTTGCATTTCCACTTCGGTATTCCATTCACGCTCTTACTGTGTGGCTGAATATGGCTGTAGGGGCATCCGCACTCTGCACATATCAATACCCCACTGAATATGAGCCTTTCCCTTTTGTTTGGTCTGTGTTTTCCTCGGCTCCCCGTGGTCCCTACCTGCTCCCGTCTTTTCTGTACCCTCTCAAACAGTTCCTTGTCTATGATCTGTTCATAATCCTCGGTACCGAGATAATTATAATTCTCCAGTATCCTGCCTATGGATGCATGGGACCAGCCTACCCTGTCATGGGCATTTTTTACGCCCCTATCTTTTAAATCCTTTGCAATCCGCAGGGCTGAAACTCCGCTGTCATAATCTCTGAAAATCTGCTCTACGATTTTGCGGTGTTCCTCATAAATCACTATCTTTCCATTTAGAACCTTATACCCGATTGGTGTATGCCACTGCATCTTCACTGCCCCCTTCCTTTTCCGTCAGCACCAGACCGTTCTTTAGGCAGAAACTGATTTCATGGTCCAGGGATATGCGAATCTCATTTGCTGCCATGTCAAACAATTCTTCCTGAAACTCCTTCTGGTATCCTTCCTGCTTTAAAAGTCCGATAAGCTGCTCCATCCTCACAATCTCTTTGGTCCGCTTATACTTTCTTGCAAGGAGCGTTTTCCTCCGCCTGCATTCCGTCAGCCTGTGAGCCAGCAGATTATTTTTCTCCATAAAAAGAGCAGAGTCCATATATCCCTTCTTCATTACTTGATTCAGGATTTGGCTCTGCTCGCTTAAGGAGTGTATCTCATTATCCAGTTGTTCGATTTCTTCGGTATCCGGCTTACTTGCTACCAGCGCCGTTAAGGCTTTCAGTAAAGGTTCCAGTACTGTTCCCTGATTGGTGTACAGCTTATTCCACATATCTACAAATGCCTGCTGCAATACATCCTCTCTGATTGCTTTCATATGGCAGGACTCCTTATCCTCCACATGCTTATGGCAGGTCCAGATGATTTTCTCATATGGTTTTCCTATGTATATTTTCTGCCTGCGGAAATGACTTCCACAATCCCCACAAATAATTTTGCTTGAGAAAATATACCTGTTCTGGCATCTTTCCCCATTCATATTCAGCGTCCTGCTCCGGTATTCCATGATGCTCCGTACTGCCTCCGCTTCCTCATGGGTTATAATCTGCGGATATACTTTTGCAAGTTCGGGAGAAAAAGTCTCAATGTTCAAAACAGCGATTTTTCCCCTTTCTTCCTCGCTTATAAGACCGCTTTCATGCATCCTTTTAAGTAGCAATTCTGCCAGTTTATATCTGACTTCATTGGATTCCTTCTTCATAAACTGCTCCTAATCCAACTCATATAAACTAACAGTTTTTACTGCCATGCAGGTTGCCACTACCAGAATCACACCCGTCACACTTACTACAATAATGATTACTCTCATCGTTTTTCCTCCCGGATTTTAGACAAACTAAATTTATACCCTAAAGAAACACACCTATAGTGTCTGGCACTCTGCCATAGTTACCGCCTGATCCTCTGCTGCAAAGTACATATCCGATTCCTCTCTGGTTACCATTAAGATTTCCCCGGCTTCTTTCTCACCCATCTGAATCAGTGCAAGATAAGGAATAATCTCTGCACACAGCTTCTGGTCCGGGCAGGTATTAATAAAGCCACCATAGGTATCCAAAATCAAACGGTCAACCATATCGGTAATTATCATCTTCTCTGCATCATAAAAATGACTGCCAAGGAAATTCGCCATATTCTCCGGTGTTGTGGAAATAAAAAACTCCTGTCGATTTCCTCCGTCATTTGGATAAAAATAGGCGTATCCAACTCTCTCACTATCCAATATCTTTTCTACCATACTCTTTTCTTTCTCTGCCACCTGGTTTCCTCTCAACTGCTCGACACTGTTTACTTTTATATACATTCCTGTCATCATTTCTTCCTCCGCTTCACGCTTTGTTAGTTTATGTATTGCTAAAACACACAAGAATGCGGCAGACGTTTTCTGCCCCTCTGCCGCATGGATTCTGTGATTTAGTCTCACTGCCATAATCCTTCACTTCTTATAAGTGACTTGCTCCTATTCGACACTACTTCCCGGAGTCGGAACGCCGCAAAGACAGAGGAGCATGAAAAGAATTTCTAGCGTTCCAAAGTACGTCACGCAAGTAATTCTATGTTTCATGCCGAAGAACACTGTACCAGTGTTCTTCCCTCAACGGGTATCCCTTGGGCAGTCAATCCAGACTGTCTGCGGTTCCTGTCACAAAGGACAGACGGACATCACAGGAATCTCACCTCCACCACTGCGTGCTGGCTAATCTCAAGGAGTATCATTATAGACCATTTCTCTCTTCGCACCTGCCTACCACGGACAGGCTGTACCCCGGTTGTCCCGCTCGGCTCCTTAGATGCGATCTTTTTTACACCCGAATCGGACAGAAAATCTGCCCGATTGTCGCGGCATTCGCCAAATACAGATGCAAGCATCTTTACTTGGCTCATTACTCGCGCAGGATGCAGGAGTGTCATTGCGCCCCGGTTACGGCTCCTTAAATGGCTAACGTATCTGGACTGCTGGATATGGCTAGCAGAACACATCGTGATCCTGTGCTGCTCTCGGAGACAGATATAAGGGTATCCCATCCGGCATTTGTCAAAGTACCATGAGAGGATTTCCGGGAGAGACCATCCGCCCGAAAAAGTTCCTCTCATAAGGTACTCACACAAAATCACGATTTGAGGGGGTACTAATCAAAAGTTTTTTTAATTTTCTTTATAGCACCAGCAATACTTTCCCTGACATTCTTTTCTCCTATTCCCTTTTTCTCGGCTATTTGCCTGTAGCTAAGTCCTGCAAAAAAATAAAGATGCAGTCGTTCTCGCTGTACTTCAGTGAGTGACTGCATCGCTTTCTGTAAAGTTTCCAGTTCCATCTGCCGGATTACCATATCCTCTAATGATTCGCCTGAATCAAATACAAAATCTTCAGTCTCTCCTTCGATATATCCCCCCTTGGCTATATGTCTCAAATCACGCATATCCTGTGCATGTCCTTCTCTTCTGAATGTTTCTGTCAACGCCTCATATACATCTTCCGTAACATAAGTATATTCTGTTTCTCCAACGGCGTCCTTGTAAAAATCGTTTACTCTTATCCTTATCCATTCTGACATCTATGTGTCCTCCATTTCGTGATTTTTTGAAATGAAGGACACGGGGCGGACCTCTGGCATTTGTCTTATAGAGTGCAGGCATTAAAAAAGGGTGCAATTTACATGCCGAATAAAGCATGCAAAACTGCACCCAATCTGTAAAAATATTTAATACCCCTTCATGTGCGCCTTTCATAATCTCACAAGGCGCCTTTCCATTTACAAGCACCAATCTATTCTCTACTCCTTAGCCTTTTTGCGGTACTATACCTGTAGAGAAAGTGTTTTAAATAAATGTGTACTTTATCTGCAATAAGTTGTAATTTTCTTCCGTTTTCTCATAATTTCTACGAGTTTCTCCTCTTTCACTTTTGCACAAAAAATCCCCTTCGACATATATCTTCGAAAGGGATAAAACCGCTCTATATGTAACTAGTGTAACGGTTTCTAAATAACTGCACCATTCATATAGAATATTTTTCTGTGAGTGCAGGGCAAAAAAACATAGGCGTAGCGATCTATGCCGGGGCTTTTATCCCGTGCTATTGGGAAAATAGACATGCGATATGGTGTTGTTAATTTAAAACCGTTGCGCTAGATGGTCTTTTTCACATCCCCTCTATATTCAATCACCATAATACAGAAACACATCCTCCAAATCCATACCACTTTCCATTGGGACAGAGCCCTTTGGCAATGAATCACCAATTACCCTAAGCATAATTCCATACTTACTACTTATCCACTCATAATACTATCAATCTCTTTCATTAAGATACAACTGAACCCGACTTTGAATAATTGCACAAACTTCATCTAGCTCCTTTTGATTTTGCATATAGGCGCCAACCTCCTCTTCAATTATTTTTTGTATTTCTGTATTATAATGGAACTTATCACTTACCATTTCAATCAAAGTTCTAATTGCCTCAACATCCTCTGGTTCACAATTATATACTTGAATACTTACAATATCTTTCTCTATGTAGCTTTTCTTGGCACTTGCAATCATCTCTCCATTTTCATTGACAGTTATTTCTCTCAATGACTCATTCAAGACGATATCAAGCTGCTCCTTTTCCAATGGAAAACCCGTTCCATTATATCCATTTTGTACAAAAAATCTAATAAAATCCCATGCTTCCTTCTGATACTCGCTCTTAGAATTTATTGCCAATTCATCACCTGAAAATAATACTGCTACCCCTGTACCACTTTCTGTTGGGTATCCGATAAACTGAATATTTTCTCCATATAGTTCTGATTCAAGTCTATAATCTTCTACACTGGTTATTAAACCAAGCGTTAATAGAATGTCTTTACCCTGAATAGCTTTATATAGACTTTCGTGTGAATTTCCCTTATATTCCTTAGCAAAGCTAAGTATCTGTTGAAATTCGTCACCAGTAAAATCACAGGTTCCATTACTCCAATTAATAAACTTATCCATACTAAACGAACATAATGTAGTCAAAGGACTTTCGTCAGCTGAAAAACCATAAATACTATTAATATCTCCTCCGTTATCCTTGAGTATCTGGATCATTTCATCTGCATTAACTCCGTTTCGCCCCTCTACTACACTACCAGCTCCCCACATGGTATATAAACGGAAGGTAGGAGCAATAGTATATAAATGTCCTTCCATCTCATACACTTCCGTTACACTGCTTACAAAACTGTCTGCATTTATTTCATCGTCCTGCTGCATAAACATATACAAATCAGCAAACGCTCCCACATTTGCCAGACTTTCATATTCTATACCATATACACTAATCAAATCCGGAGCCTTTCCTTGAATAATATCCAATGTTAATTTCTCATATCCTGCTTCATAATCATAATCTTCAGCATAAATAATCGGTTCAATTGTTACTTCATTCTGATAACGATTGAACGCTGCAATCATTTCTTTCATTTCCGGTTGTAAAGTCATTACCCCTATGGTTAATTGCTTTCTTTCTGCGTTTCCCTCTTTGATTACGGTGTACTCAGATTGTTGAAAGCTTTTGTAATTATCTATTATTTCAATTGTACTGTCACTCATCCCTAAATATATAATATCTTCTTCCCAAATCCCAGCACTGGCCAAATCTATAAGCTTCTCATTCATAGAGTTTGAAATATGATACAGATAGAGAGAGCCTTCTTGCGTATAAAGCAATCCATCCTGAGTAAATGTAATAACACCACCACTTTCCAGATTGCTCAATTCGTCTGTTTCTATACGACATGGTTCATATTCTTTACAATCAGTTGTCCGAATTTGCCGCACGTAATATCCATCTTCGTCTTTAGCAAAGAGCATGGGGATACCTGTATTATCAAATGCAAAACTCAACAATTTATTATTATAAGAGTCAGGAACTTCTTCATAAACTATAGTGTTCATTTGTTGGTCCTTTACATATATTCTGTCAAGTTTTGTATAAATATCTTCTTCTCCATTTTCATATACTTCAGCACAAGGCACAGACATTTCATACCATAAATAATACAGACCATTACTATCCGCATATACTTTTTTAAGCACTGGCAATTCACCTAAATCTTCCACTTGGATATCCTCCATGGAAGTAATATCACCATTTGTATTAACCATCAAAAAAGTATCACCATCCGCTGTACTGCAAAACAAACAGATTTGTTTGGATGAATTTATGGAAAGACTTTTTACTTCTGTTACTTCTGGTATGACAAATGTTTCTGTTAATGCCACATTATCCGTTTTGAAAACTGAAATGATTAATCCCTCATCACCATAATGGCAAGTATATATTGTATCATTGTCTATTGTCGCCATTTCATATCGTTCCTTCAAGGAAAAATGTGACGCATTCCATTGAATGATTTCATTTCCCCCAGTTGATTTATCCTGTGAGTTCGTTTGCGATTCTTTTCCACATCCCACCATTGACAGAAGTATGACAAATATAATAAATATTCCACTCCTTATCTTTTTCATATACCCTCCATATCTATATCTTAAAAGAAGACTCAGTTTATCATAAACGACAAACTGAGTTCTTCTATTCTCCATAATTTAAGTAGCCATTACATCAATAATGATGTTTAAGGATATACTGTGTTGATACATATCCATCCGTATTCCCATAAAGCGCATAATCCCAATCACTTATTTCAAGCAATATAGGGAAATTCGTCTGCGATGGTATGCTTGCAACAATTCCGTACGAAGTTCCCATCCCTGAACGCATATTTAGAGTAGTTGTTGTATTTGCTGTACAATAATAATCCAAATCATATTCTCTAACATATTGACTTAACACATATCCATAATGACCGCTTGCATCATATTGCACCTTATAAAAACCATTGCTGCATCTTTCAACAATCATAATCTTGCTTCCTCTCGGTAACGATGTTATTAACGTTGCGGATGTAGAAGGAGATTCTCTTACCCTCAAAGGATCACTTTCTGTATTAACATAACCTGCACCAGGCTTTGCAATTGATAGTGTAACCTGATCAGATGTTGCAGCCTCCACAAGACTACTTGAAGAAATAAATACAAACAACCCAAGTACTCCTGCTAACAGCTTTTTCAAACTCTCTTTTAATAATCTACTTTTCATAAGCTTCAACCCTCCGTTATTATACTATGTTCCTTTCGTGCTACAATATATCATGTAAAATCAATGACAACTCTTATTATCATCAATTTCACAGATATTTCAATCCTATTTGCATCAAACGACATTATTCATGCTTTTTTGGTCATTTATCGTTATGAATTAGTTTTTTCAATATGCAAGGAAACTGTAATCCCGCAGACAATAACAATCCAATTGAAATGCATATCATATAGGTATCCAGATGAAGCAGGAAAAGAAGCAAATCCACTATAACGAAAATCACTACAATAACTGCCGTAATCTTCTTATAACAAATCTGTTCCTCCCTGCTCAACATCCTGTTTTCGTTTTCAAGTGGGCTAAAGCTCACCAAGCTTACTGCCGACAATACAACGAAAACAAACAGTAGCCAATTACATTTAATACAGAATGAAAAGACAATGCACAATACCAATAACAGACTTGAACTGACAAGGCATGCTCCGGTCCTTTTTGCATGGTATCCCCCACTAAACTTCCGTATTACTATAAAGGGCAAAATGATTAAAATGCTCTGCCAAATGGCTCCAAATAAAAACCCAAAAACGATTGCCAAAAGTATCGGTGATAATGTCAGGAAAATGCTATACACAGCATATTCATATAATTCCCTGTCCGCTTCCTCTACCGCATCACATCTTATCAGCCAGTCCGTTATCTTCTTTGTACACTTTTCCACTATTTCGTTCTCCTGTATCTTGCTAACTCTTTTGGTGCCTTAGGCTGATATACGATACAGCATGAAGCTGAATTTGCATCAGCACGCAAAAAGGTATCCAGAATTGCTGTTGTTTTCTTTGCAACACTTTTTGATATCTTGTTTTTCATAGTCCGCCCTCCTTTCCCTTAAAAATATCATTGATATTCACAGTTCTTATAATAATACATTTTCTGTCAATAATCGATACATACGGAACCAATGGCAAAATTAAGAGCAATATTGGTAAAAACAGGCAAATTACGACAAATACTATATGTAATACAGAAATAGTTATGTCTAAAATGTACCAAAATATATATATTGCAGAATTATTCTGCTACACATTCTTCATTGTTATTACATATATTGATAAGATTAAAAAAGGAAGGGGTGATGATATGAATTTTCAATATCAGGATATGGGAATACGCATAAAGACTCGACGTAAAGAATTAAGAATAAAGCAAGCGGAATTAGCTGAAACTCTTGGAATTTCCAATAATCATATGTCATCAATTGAAAACGGAAAACAAAAACCCAGTTTGGATACTTTTATCGGAATCTGTAAGTGTCTTAATGTTTCACCAGATTATCTTCTGCTTGGAGCAATGCATGCCCAAAATGTTCCGCAAGATATTATTGATAAACTACACTTGTGTAGCCCGTCCGACATAGAACTTGCTAAAGAATTTATTGAACTACTGGTTAAACGCAATTCCGCAAATCACATTAATATTCTTCCTTGATTTCAGTGCCCTTACTTCTATCCAAAGAGCTTTTTCTATCATACCACTCCAACCAAAATTCCTTAAAAAATGTCTTTTCATACAATTTTTTTGCATTCTACATTACGATATTATATAATGTAACAAAATCCCAAACGGAGTGATTACCACCATGCGTATTCTGATTTGCGATGATGATGACCTAATGGTCGAAAAATTGAATAAATATATCAGAAACTATTTCGATTGTATTCATTTAAAATGTCCGGAAATAGTTTGTTTTTCTAATGGTGCAGCTGTACTAGCTGATACAGGTGACAAGGACATTCTTTTTCTTGACATAGAAATGCCTGGTATGAATGGTATATATGTAGGAAATGAATTAAAAAGAAAATATGAGAATATTATTATTTTTATTGTAACCTCATATTCAGAATACTTAGACGAAGCAATGCGTTTCCATGTATTTCGCTATCTATCCAAACCCTTAGATAAACAACGCTTTTTCCGCAACATGAAAGATGCGGTTGATTTATATAATACTATGACAATCAAACTTCCAATCGAAACCAAACTCGGTGTACATACCCTTCCCGCTTCTTCCATCATTGGAATCGAAGCACAGGGCAGAAAAGTATTTGTGCACACTACTTTACGTGATTTTGAATCAGTACACAATATGCAATACTGGATAGAACAATTGCCCAAAAACTTATTTTTTCAAACTCACCGTAGCTTTATTATTAATTTTGAGCATGTTACCGATTTTGACCATTCCCTGATACACCTAGCCAATAATCAGTTTAATGCCTACTTAACAAAACGGAAATATAGTGCATTTAAAGAGGCCTATCTCCTCTATTTAGAAAGTACGAGGTGACAAAATGGAAAATACTATTCCTTATTTATTATGTTTTTTTGTAGAAGCTATTATTCTTCTACAATATGCATCCAGTCTGTTTTTACCTAAGTATTCCTTAAAAACCAGACTTTTTGTACTGTGTATTTTGTATGCAGTATTATTTACTGCATCACTTTTTAACATAAAATGGCTTAATATGAGTTTATACCTAGTTGCAAATTTTATGTTCCTTATCTCCCAGTATAGTATCAAATATCGTGTAGCCTTTTTTCATTCCGCTCTTCTGGCGGCGGTAATGGGCATGTGTGAATTAATCGTGTATAGTGTTCTTCAACGCTTTACACCTACTTTTTTTTCTCAAATGGAACATTTCCACAATACTATCATTTTTATCATTTGTAGCAAAATTCTATTTTTTGCCATAATATATATAATTACACACTTTCTAAAAGATTCACAAAAACAAGAACAACAGTATGATAACACCATACTCCTATTAATTTTTATTCCAATAACTGCCATTTTTATAATGATTACATTTGTAAGCATTAGCGACCGCTATACACTGCCCCCACATCTTAACTGGTTAATTTCATTAAGTGCATTATTTTTGTTGGTTACTAATCTGCTGGTATTTGGAATAAATCAGTATAACCAAAAGAAAAGCTGTGAATATACAGAAATACAATTATTGCTTCAAAAAGAAACTGATTTTACTGAATATTATAAAATGCTTCTTGCGCAGACAGAGAACCAAAGTATCTTAATCCATGATATTAAAAAGCATTTACAATCTATCGAATTACTAAACCAACAAAATGAACATAAAAAGATAAGCAATTATATCAACCAACTCCTTCTTTCTTCGGATTTAAAAGAAACAACTCGTATTTGTGACCATGAGCTTTTAAATGCAATCCTCTTGCGATATACGCGGCAGTGTGATGATAAACATATTGTCTTTCTTACAGATATCCGAAGTGGAACCATAGATTTTCTTACAGATAGTGATTTAACTTCTCTTTTTTGTAATTTATTGGAAAATGCCATTGAAGCTACCTGTAATATACAAAATCCTTTCATTGAAATAAATACAAGTAAACGGGATAAAACCCCATTTGTTTTGATAACTGCCATTAACTCATGCCGAATAAACCCATTCACTCAAAAACACAATAGATTAAATACCACAAAACCAGATAAACACAAGCATGGATTTGGAATCAAAAGTATCCGAAAGATTGTTAAAAAATATCATGGAAACATGCAAATGTATTATAATGACGACACTTTGACCTTTCATACAATTATTACTCTTAAGGAAATCTAACTATGCACAAAACTCACCTAGGATAACACCTTTTTACAATTGATAGGTAGAATATCTAAATCGAGTAGGAGGGGGTGACTAACCCCCGTCCTCGCACACCACCGCTCATGCAGGTCCGCAAGCGGCGGATCGATCGTTCAAAGATGTGATGCCTTGCACTATCTATTCCTAACTCTAAGCGTTCTTATCTTTTACTCTCAGTTTCCAACCTACCCTCAAATAAGCAACCTCTTCCGAACAACTGCTATCTTCAAGTATCAGATAAATAGCGTCTGTCTTATCCCAACCGTCAAGTGCTTTCCTCCATTTACTTTCATAAACTTCTTCGTAAACGTCAAATCCTGCGCCTACCCTTAAATTTAACGCCGCTTTTATGAGCGGCGTGGTTTCCGGCATTCCTCGGGAAGCTCCTCTGCCCAGGGCATCAGCTGATCTAGTTTTGCCGGATCTATATTTCCTTTTTTGTCACAATACTTAGGCAGATATACCTGAAGTAGTAGTATAGGCGCAGATTGTTCAGCTTTGCTGTTTCTGATATACTGTAAACAAGAGCGCTGGCTCCGGCACCTTTTGCTGTGTTATGGAACATCCAGTTCTTCTTGCCGATACAGAAAGTCCGGATAGCCCGTTCGGAAGCGGAGTTATCGATTGGGATATCCCCATCGGTCAGAAATACCTTTAAATAGTTTTCCTGATGGATGACGAAATTTAGTCCCTGTCCGGTCCTGGATTTCGGAGGCACCGTACATTCTGCAGCCTGTTGTTTTGCCCACGCAAAGAAATCCTCAACCAGCGGCTTTATCCTTGTCTGCCGCTGTGTAAGGCGATCCGTTGCCGGAAGTTCTTTCAGTTCGGTATCGATCCGGTAGAATTCTGCAATCTTTTGTAATGCCTGGTATGCCACGGAAGTTTTTACTGACAGGGGATTCTTTTTATCCGCTGCCTTTACGGCATCTGCAAAGGCTCTTCTTGCATGTGCCCAACAGTTTGCGTTTGTCACTCCCGGCAGTTTTTTGTCCAGCAGATGATACTGCTCCAGACTGTCCGTGACCAGAACTCCTTTGTAGTTCCGGTAAAACTCCAGCGGCTTTTCGTGATCCCTGCCTTTCTGGTATTCGTAGATCACCACAGGACGTTCCTTATAGAACTCCCCGGAACGGTGTACCCACATGTAGCATTTACTGTTCGGACGGTCACTGTCACCGATCACCTGTGTCGGTGTTTCGTCCGACTGTGTCACCGGTAGGGACAGCAGTTCCTGCTTCATACGATCCACAAACGGTGCAAAATATTTCTCAGCACACCGGATGATCCAGTTCGACATGGTCTGTCTGGAGATATTTACACCATTCCGCTGAAACTCCTGCTCGACCCTGTGCAGTGCAGAGGAGTTCACATATTTTACATTCAGAATGGATGCAAGCAGGGAAGGAGTAACGATGCTTCCACGCAGAAGATCCTTGGGGCGTTTTCCACGTAAGAATTCGTCCTGATGATCTCCGCCGGTTCCCACGTAGACTTCCACGGTATGGACTTCCACCGTCCAGGATTCCGGCTCATGGCGCAGTCTTTTGTAGGTTTCATCCTTCATTCTGCGCCAGTTGCCTGCACCATAAAACGTATCCAGTTCTTCTGTGGATACCTGATAAGGAGGAAGGATCTCTTCCGGGAAATCTTTCAGATCCGTTTCCCGCTGCCCTTTTTTCTTATGGTTACGTCGGGATGGAAGTACTTCCTCCGCAGCAGGCTCCGGGACAGACAGATTGCAGCAGTTTTCTGCCTCATCAAAGAAGGACAGCTGACCATCTATGGAATCCAGTGTTTCTGTATGTTTTCCGAAACGATAGCTGTTCGCTATGCGTACCTGTTCGATCAGCCGCTCGATGTTCTCATTCAGGGTATCCAGTTGTCCCTGCATCATAAGAACGATGGTGATCAGTTCTTCCCTGCTGCAGTTATTCAGTTCTTCCAATGTATGTCTGTCTGCCATTGTCCTGCTCCTTAAACTGTTTTCATTATACCAGAAAACACAAAGGATTGCGAACCGGCAACCCCGCAGGTTTCGTCATTCTGCCTATGCCTGTAAGGCGGTGTGATGGTCATAGAGCCAGGGAAATATAAAGTTTTCAAGGCGCTGAAATTTTATCCGGATCCTCCTGTGGATACGTCACAGACCAGGAAACAGCGTTCAGAGAGGCTGTAACACCGGGAATGGATCTGACCGGATAACAGGCATAAAAAATCTATGTTTTGCACAAAGATCAGGTGGGCTTTTGCGGTGTTACTTCCCTGACTTTGGGGTTCAGGGGATTCAGCCCCATCATAAGATAACGGAACTGTTCCTCTGTAAGGTCTGCGGCCTCTTCGCTGGTTCTAGGCCAGGACAGGGAACCTGCCTCCAGCCGTTTGTAGAGCTGAAGAAAACCGTCTCCCATCCATAGAAGTCCCTTGATGCGGTCGGACCGTCTGCCACAGAATAGGAATAAAGTTCCCTTTTCAAAAGGATTCTGATGGTATCTGCCTCCGATGATCATGGACAGCCCATCGATCCCTTTGCGCAGATCCACATATCCGCAGGCAATCACGACTCTGCGGATACCGGCAGCATCTTCAAGCATGAAGCACCTCCTGCAGCAGCCTGCAAAGCAGGGACTCTGAAATATCGTTTGATAATTCCAGCGTCAGGCGGCCTGATCTGATCACTGCAACCGGAGTCATTGCTGCCGGGACGGCTGGCACCGGTGTTGTGTCCAGAGCAGTTTTTACCGGGATTTCTACAAAAGAGAGGGCAGACGGGTTGGTGTCTTCCTGGAGTCCCTCCTGTTCACAGACTTCCCGGCGGATCTTTCGGAGCCAGTAATAATAAGATTTTTCAGAAATATCGTTTTCAACAAGCCACTGCTTTGCCGTAGTGCCTGCCGGTCTGTCCTGGCACTGTCGAATGATGTTTATCCAGTTCGACCTGCGGACAGTGTGAGTTAATTGATCCATGCGCTTTAGCCTCCTCTAAAAAACTAATAGTTTTGTATCAGGTAAATAACCCGCACTAACTAAAAAAGAATGCCACCTGAAATCAGATGGCATTGTTGTTAACTCTGTTTCTTCCGTTGTTTGCAGCAGTCAGGAAGCGTTTCCGACCATGGCATAAGTTTCTTCAGGTCTTCCTCTGGAACATCATTTCGGGGATACTCTTTCAGCTGTTCCATCAGAAACTTAAAATACTCAAAAGGATTCAGCCCATTGGCTTTCGCTGTTTCTGCAATAGAATACAGGATTGCACTTGCCTTTGCTCCTTTCTTGGAGTCTATGATGTGCCAGCTGTGTTTCCCCACGCAGAATTTTTTGATACTGCGTTCCGCGTCATTGTTATCCAGCGGAATAATTGCTGATTCCAGAAAGACTCGAAGATATTTTTCCTGGTTCACAGAATAGGTCAGTGCCTTCCTCAAATCAGTTGAGGATATGATCTTATTGTTCAGGATATCTTTTACCCACGCAAAGAAAGCATCAACCAGTGGTTTTACTGATTGCTGTCTGTTATCAAGAATCTCCTGTGGTGATTTGCCCTTGCAGAGATTGTCTGTATGGAAAATAACGGCAATCCTTTCCGCAGCCTCCCTGGCGATCTGCTGTGCAGGAGATAATGCGGCTCCTTTTTTTGCTGTTTTCACGATTTCTGCATATTTTCGTTTGCAGTGAACCCAGCAGCCGGCAACTTTCAGGTCGTCATGCTTTCTGTCCAAGGTGTGGTAGGAAGCATATCCGTCTGAAACAAGGATTCCTTTGTATCCTTCCAGATATCTGTCTATGACTGCCGCAGATCTGGAACCGTTGTCATATTCATACAGATATATCTTTTTGGAATCCTGAATTCCGGGGGAATGATAGACCCACATGTAATTCTTGCTCTGCGGATCATTTGCATCTTTTTCTCCAGACATGGTAAAGGGCGATTCATCGCAATGAATAAGAGGAGCTTTCTTTAATTCATCCTTCATCATCTGATGAACGCTGTCAAGGTAGTAATCGCTTAACCGTATCATCCATCCAGCCATGACCTGACGGGATATGTTAAGTCCATCATAACCATACCCTTCCGATATCCGGTTAAGAGGTACTGCATTGATATACTTTGCCGTAAAAATGGATGCGGCAAGAGAAGGCGTGAGAATGCTATGGTTCAGGAGTCGGCTTGGTGCTTTGCCTCTCATGATTCTGCTGCCATTTCCATTGCTGGCATAAACTCCCACATGATGCTCTACCACCTTGAAGGAAGGTGGGATCCGCTCCAGCTCTGTGTAGATTTCATCTTCCATTTGATGCCATCCCCTTGGCATTTCACTATTTAAGATATCTTCAGGGAGATAATGATTTACTACCTCAACCTCAATACCGGATAAATCAACAGCTCGCTTGCCCTTGGGACGTTTTCTGCGGATGTGTTCCGGAACCACTTCTTCTAAAGAAGGTTCCTCTGCAAATCCATGATCGGTAATGGCTTCAATCTCATTAAAGACAGCAGGATCATCCATGTTGAAGGATAACTGGCCAGGCAGCTGGGAAAGCTTCTCAGAATGTTTGCCAAATCTTTGATTGATGAGGATTGCCATCTGCTGCTTTAAATCCTCAACCTGAACAATCAGGTTGGCATTCTGTTCTTGAAGATTCTGCAGCATTTCGAAGGTCTGAAGATACAGCATTGAGATGGTTTCTTTCGAAAGCTTATTCAGTTCGTCGATTGAAATTCTCTTGTTTTCCATATCTTCATTATACCACAAGCAGTGCTGAAAGTCCGCATAAAATCGGCATTTCCTGAGATTTTTGATAACTTATTTAACTGTCAAGGTACCTGGATACAAACCGTTAATAGATGTCCGGTTTTATATCTTTTATCACTTTTTTCTGCTCAATGGAAAGACCTTCCATAAGCCATCGAAACTGCTGTTTTGTCAGCTTCCTGGCCTCGCTTTCATCCCGTGGCCACTGATACGAGCAGTCTCCAGTAAGACGTTTATAACACAATAACCATCCATCTCCCTCAAAAATCAGGGCTTTGATACGGTCTTTTTTGCGACCGCAAAAGAGAAAGATACTGCCAGGTTCTGTAGGATCAAGTTCCATTTGCCCTCCAATAACTGCCAGCAGACCATCAATACCAAGCCGCATATCCGTTCGGCCGGTTCGTAAGTATATGTGAGTAAAGCATTCAGCATCCTTAAGCATTGCGGGCAGCCCTCATGATTTTGGAGAGCATCTCCTCCGATATATCGCGGCCGACAGTAATGCTGATTCCGTTAACGGAAAAGCCAAAGCTTTTCGCTTCTTCATCTGGAACCTCGATTTTGGGGATTGCATCATTATGCTTCGAACTTGGAACCAGCTCAACCAGAGCTTTTGTGGATACGGATGCAGGTAATAAATCATTATGGTCAGGAAGAACTGAAGTTGACATCTCTTCCCGAATCTTTCGCAGCCAGTAAAAATAAGAATTGCGACTGAGCTGATTCTTTTCACAGTATTCGTTGATCTTTAACCCGGATGCAATCCGGTCTTCGATGATAGCAGTCCATTGCTGCATATGAAGTTGTTTTTTTATTGACTGAACATCAGGCATAGCAAAATCCTCCTTAGGTTGAAAAAGTGTAAAACGTTTTGAACTTTTTACATTATCTCAACTTTGGACAGTATATGCCATTTGCGAGTTATTTACCTTATACAATAGTTTTTTCGTGTTATTTAGAGTTTGGCATAAAAAAACTAATTAGCCAAGGCGCAGGATTTGACGTTTACTAGCAAAAAGCCTGTCCCTTAATATGGACAGGCTACAAATGAATATGCGTATGTTGTATATGC
>OGKS01000785.1_pt1 | contig 16848 bp, 10 predicted proteins | sample 1572491 | NCBI WGS metagenome assembly OGKS01 (sample SAMEA2582153, study PRJEB24529) | metagenome | biome: Human gut stool | place: China | collected 2011
TGGAAATTATTCCGGTCATCAACAAGATAGATATGCCTTCGGCTATGCCGGAGGAGGTAGAAGATGAAATCGTTGATCTCATTGGTTGCGAGCGTGAAGACATTCTTCGTGCGTCGGGTAAAACGGGCGAGGGTGTAGAAGATGTTCTTGAGGCTGTTGTCAATCGTGTTCCTCATCCAGAGGGTGATGACAAGGCACCGCTTCAGGCTTTGATCTTCGACTCCGTGTTCAATTCCTTCCGTGGTATCATCGCCTACTTCAAGATCGAGAATGGCGTCATCCGCAAGGGTGATAAGGTGAAGTTCTTCAATACGGGCATGGAATATGATGCTGATGAGATTGGAGTACTCAAGATGGACATGATTCCTCGCAAGGAATTGGGTACCGGTGAGGTGGGTTACATCATCTCTGGTATCAAGAATGCGACCGAGGTTAAGGTGGGTGATACCATTACCCATATCGCACGTCCATGCGAAAAGGCTATTGCTGGTTTCCAGGAAGTGAAGCCGATGGTCTTTGCGGGTGTTTATCCGATAGACCCAAGCGATTATGAGAACCTTCGTGCTTCGCTGGAGAAATTGCAGCTCAATGATGCTTCCCTTACCTTCTCGCCAGAGAGTTCGGTGGCATTAGGCTTCGGTTTCCGATGCGGATTCCTCGGTCTGCTCCACATGGAAATCGTGCAGGAACGATTAGACCGCGAGTTTAATATGGATGTCATCACCACGGTGCCTAACGTTTCCTATATGGTATATGACAAACAGGGCGGTGAGAAAGAGGTTCACAATCCTTCGGGATTGCCTGATCCTACGATGATAGACCATATTGAGGAACCCTATATCCGTGCCACTATCATCACGGCATGTGACTATATCGGTCCTATCATGAAATTATGTCTGGATAAGCGAGGCGAACTCATCAATCAGGAGTATGTGAGTGGCAACCGTGTGGAACTGCACTTCATGCTGCCTCTCGGTGAGATTGTCATCGACTTCTATGATAAACTGAAGAGTATCTCGAAGGGTTACGCTTCCTTCGACTACCATATCGACTGCTTCCGCCACTCTGATCTGGTGAAGCTCGACATCCTGCTCAATGGTGAACCAGTGGATGCCCTGAGTACGCTGACCCACCGTGACAATGCAGTGGCTTTCGGTCGCAGAATGTGCGAGAAACTGAAAGACCTGATTCCACGCCAGCAGTTTGATATTGCCATTCAGGCAGCTATCGGAGCGAAGATTGTGGCGCGTGAAACCATCAAGCAGGTACGTAAAGACGTTACAGCCAAGTGTTATGGTGGTGACGTGAGCCGTAAGCGCAAATTGTTGGAGAAGCAGAAGAAGGGTAAGAAGCGTATGAAACAGATTGGTAATGTAGAGGTGCCTCAGAAGGCTTTCCTTGCAGTACTTAAGTTAGACTAACCATACAATATTATAAATTTCCCTCATCTGTAGAGCACATATGGGGGACCAAAATAAGGAGGATTGTAGAAATGCAAGAATTTAAGAACATGCCCCTGACGCGAGATATCGCAAGAGAGCTTGCCCGTAAGTACAGTACCATGACTTACGATGAATTAGATGTGCTGGAGAGTCTGCTCGTTCCTATCAAATATGGTAAGGGAGAAAAGATTCTTCAAGAGGGTGAGGTGTGTCGAAACATTTCATATATAGAGAAAGGATTAGTACGCCAGTTCTATTTTAAGAATGGTAAGGAGGTGACCGAGCACTTGGGGGTTGATCACTCCATATTTATGTGTATCGAGAGCTTGTTTAAGGAGGAACCTACCCGTTTGCAGGTGGAGGCACTGGAACCTACATTGGTCTATGCTTTGCCGAAGGCGAAACTGGAGGCTGCTGCCATGCGCAATGTCAATATCCAGATGCTTTATCGTAAAATTCTGGAGGAGAGCTTGATTCAGTCACAGATTCATGCCGATTTGGTTCGCTTCGAGTCTGCGCCTAATCGCTACAAACGACTTTGCGATCTGAGTCCGCAGGTGGTGCTCCGTGCTCCGCTTACCTACATCGCTAATTATCTTCAGATGACACCGGAAACGTTGTCACGTATCCGTTCTGGTGTCCTTTTATAAGATATGTCATATGAATATAAAGAAATGAAAAAGAGGGTGTGTCAATAAATACATGACACACCCTCTTTTTTGATGTTTATTTCTTGATGTTTTATTCTGCAGTATAGAGGAAGCGCTTGATACTCTTCTTAGGAGTTTTCTCAAACTCTTCATCGTGGATGCGAATCTCGCTGATTTTGCTGTAGGCAGGAATCATGGCGTTGAGCTCCTGACGGTTCTGTTCCATAATCTCCTCCAACTCGTTTCTACCCAAGTTCAAAGACTGCGCTTCGTCGAAATCTGGATGAACCAGACCGATGAGCTTATTACCCTTCTGAACCACTACGCTTTCGCTGACGAGTGCCAGGGAGTTGAGCTTATCTTCGATTTCTTCAGGATAGATGTTCTGGCCAGATGCACCTAAGAGCATGTTCTTGCTGCGGCCTTTGATGAATACATTGCCATCTCCGTCCATCGTGCCGAGGTCGCCTGTATGATACCAGCCTTCCTTGTCGAGCGTAGTAGCAGTAGCTTCCTCGTTCTTGTAATAGCCGAGCATCACGTTAGGACCCTTTGCCAAAATCTCGCCAGGTACATTCTCTGGGTCTGGACTGTCTATCTTCACCATCATATTTCTTGCAGCCTTACCACATGAACCTGGTACGAAGTGCTTGTAGTCCTCATAACAGATGATAGGAGCACACTCTGTAGCGCCATAACCTACGGTATATCTGAAGCCGATGCTATGCAGGAAATTCTCCACTTCCTTGTTGAAAGCTGCACCGCCGATGATAATTTCATAGAAGTTGCCTCCAAATGCCTGAGTCACCTGGTCGCATATCTTTTCGCGTACCTTCTTGTTGATGACAGGCATGTGAAGAAGCATGCGCATGCGGTTGTTCTGTATCTTAGGGAAAACTTTCTTGCGGATAATCTTCTCGATAATCAGAGGCACAGCAATGATAACGGCTGGCTTGATGCGGCTGAATGCCTCGGCGATAATAGCCGGACTTGGGATGCGGGTGAGGAAGAATACGTGGCAACCGGTGATAAACTCAAACAGGAACTCAAATGCCATACCATACATGTGAGCCATCGGAAGGATGCTGATGATAGAGTCGCCAGACTTGACCTCCTTCGGCAATACGTGCTGGGCGAAGTCGATGTTGCTCCAGAGCGCACGGTAAGGTACCATCACACCCTTGGAGAAACCGGTGGTTCCGCTGGTATAATTGATGAGCGCCATCTCCTCAGGATTCTCATCTATATAATAATGTACGTGTTCCTTACGGAAATACTTAGGGAATTTGATACCGAACATCTCGTTGAGGTGTTCACGGGCATAGGTCAACTTATCTGTGCGGGATACCACCAGTGAATAGTCTGGAATGTAGATGATGCCCTCCAAACCAGGCATCTTGGTGGCATCTACCTGAGTAGCCACTACATCACCCACAAAGAGCAACTTGGCATCGCTGTGGTTTACGATGTTGTGAATCTGGTCTGGCATGAACTCATGCAGGATAGGTACTGCAGTAGCACCATAGGTGAGGGTAGCAAGAAATGCTACAGCCCAGTTGGCACTATTGCGACCGCAGAGGGCAATCTTGTCACCCTTTACCACGCCTGAGTTTTCAAACATGATGTGTAATTTCTCGATTTTGCGAGCTACATCGTGATACTGCAAGGTTACTCCCTTGTAATCTGTTAGTGCATCCATATCCCAATGGTCTATGATGCTTTTCTGGATAAGTGCGTTAAAGCTAGGTATTTCCATACTCTTCTTGCTTTTACTATATCTATTTCAGCATGCTCCGTGGCTCCTTTCGCAAAAGGATTAGATAGCATCCTGGTATAGATATCGTTTAATTGATTTCTTTGCTGTTTTCTCGAATTCCTGGTCGTGCAACTGAATGCGCGACAACTTGGCAAATGTTGGTATTTGTTCGTTCAGTTCCTTGCGGTTCTGTTCCATAATGTTCTCTAAATCTTCCTGGGTGAATCCCAACGTGTTGGCTTCGTCCATGTCTGGATGTACAAGACCTACAAGTTTGTCTCCCTTTTGGAGCACGATGCTTTCGTTCACCATTGCCATCGAGTTGAGTTTGTCCTCTATCTCTTCTGGATAAATGTTCTGTCCGTTAGGACCTAAAAGCATGTTCTTGCTGCGGCCCTTAACGTAGAAATGTCCGTCCTCGCTCATCGTGGCAAGGTCGCCGGTATGAAACCATCCGTCCTGGTCGATTACTGCATCTGTTGCCTCCTGGTTCTTGTAGTATCCCTGCATCACACAGATTCCCTTGCATACCAGTTCGCCAGGTACATTTTGCGGATCTTTGCTGAGTACCTTTACATCCAGGTGGTTCACGCTCACACCACAACTGCCCGGCACATATTCTTCTGCATTGGCAAAGGTGATGAATGGAGCGGTCTCTGTGGTTCCGTAAGCCATGGCGATAGGGAAGCCGATGTTGGTGAGGAAACTCTCAATTTCCTTATTGAGCGGTGCTCCGCCCACGACCACCTGACAAGCTTTGCCGCCAAACTCAGACAATACAAAATCGCGGATTTTCTCCTTGATGCGCTTGTTGATTACTGGCATATTCATCAGCAATCTCACACGGTTGGTCTGTATCAATGGGAATATGTGCTTTCTGATAATCTTGTCAATCACCAATGGTACGGCGAAGATGATCTCCGGCTTCACTTCCTTGAAAGCCTCTGCGATGAGGGTAGGACTTGGCACACGGGTAAGGAAATAAATATGATGACCTTCTACCATGCTGAAGATAACGTCTGCCATCAGTCCGTACATGTGTGCCATTGGCAGTGATACCAGAAAGTTGCAGTTTTTGCTGAGTCTTGGTGCAATGGACTTCAACATATAGTCCAGGTTGCCCCAGAGTGCACGATAAGGAATCATCACACCCTTCGAAAAGCCTGTAGTACCGCTGGTATAGTTGATCATCGCCAATTCCTCTGGCTCATCTACGTGGTATTTCACGTGCTCAGGACGGAAATACTTCGGATATTTATGACCAAAAATGGCATTGAGATTCTCGCGGGCATAGGTCAGTTTCTCTGAACGTGAAAGGACAAGCGAGAAATCGGGTAGGTAGATGACACCTTCAAGAGAAGGCATCTCATCAGTATTAATCTCCGTTGCTACAACATCACCTACGAAAAGCAACTTACTCTCGCTGTGATTGACGATGTTGTGAATCTGTTCTGGTTTAAATTCGTTTTGAATAGGTACGACTACTGCGCCGTAGGTAACAATCGCCAGGAAAGCTGCTGCCCACTGACTGCTGTTTCTACCGCAGACGGCTATTTTGTCGCCTTTCTTCACACCGCTGTTCTCAAACAGGATGTGGAGTTTCTCTATCTTTCTTGCAACATCATGATATTGTAATGTAGCGCCCTTGTAATCAGTCAGTGCGTCCAATTGCCAATTCTTGATGATGCTCTTCTCTATGTACGAGTTAAAACTAGGTATTGCATTCATTGCACAATTATCAAAATTTTGTGCAAAGATACCATAATTTCTGCACAGTACAAAAAAAAATGTGCACAAATTTCCAAAACGGATAAAAAAAGTGTAGTTTTATTCCATAATTGCCCTCATTTTAATAAATAATACAAGCGAATGAGAGTAATTATGGAATATCTGATGTTTTTTCTTACTCATATCTCATGCTCTTGGCTGGATGGATATGGGAAATCAAATAGCTTGGAGCTACCAGCATGAAGACACAGATCAGGAGGGTAGCGGCATTGAGTGCTACGATGAACAGCCAGTTGAATTCCACTGGTACCGTACTGACATAGTAGGTCTGGGCATCCAACTTGATGAGTCCGGTATGTTTCTGGATGGCCAAAATAGACAATGCTATAAGGTTTCCGAAAACAAGGCCCTTGCTGATGATAAACACGGCAAACCAGAGGAAGGTATGGCGGATCGTTTTGTTGCGGGCGCCCAATGCCTTCATCACGCCTATCATGGAAGTGCGCTCTAAGATGATAATCAGCAATCCACTGATCATTGTGACACCTGCTACGGCTAACATCAGACCTAAGATTACCCATACATTCAGATCCATCAGGTCGAGCCACTGGAATATCTGTGGGTTCAGATCCTTGATGGTTCCGCTACTGTAGGTTTCTCCATAACGGTCCACGGTGCGGTTGACGTTCTTCACATAGTAGTCTTCTGTTGTCTGTAACTGGTTGAAGTCTTTGACGGTAATCTCGGCGCCACTTGCCTGGTCTTCTTCCCATCCGTTGAGTTTCACGGCAGTATAGAGGTCAGTATAGACCATGATTTCGTCAAACTTCTTCAGATTGGTCTGATAAATGCCTGAGATGGTAAACCGTCTGGTTCTCACGCCGTTATTGTCGATGAAATAGGCGAAGATGCGCTGTCCGGTCTTCAGTCCCAACTTATCTGCCATCAACTGGGAGACGAGAATCTGGTTGTGGCTTGCTTTGTCATCAAACTTAGGAATGCTTCCTTCCACCATGTTCTGGTGGATGAACGTAGAGTCGAATTCCGGTCCTACACCTTTGAATCCAACGCCTAAGAAGTCATTGTCAGTTTTCAGAATACCCTCTTTCATGGCAAATCGCTGTATGTGTTTCACGCCCGGTGCCTTCTTGAGGACTGTCATCATCGAGTCGTCCATCACAACAGGGTATTGGTTCATCTGCTGGAGGGTCATGAAGTCAGCCACCTGGATATGGCTGCCGAAACCGATCACCTTGTCGCGGATGGTATGTTTGAAGCCTAATACCACACATACAGAGACAATCATCACAGCCAACCCGATGGCAACACCAGCTGTGGCAATATGAATAGCAGGGCGAGAAACTTTACGTTTGTCGCCCTGATCACTATATAATCTCTTTGCTATAAATAGAGGGAAATTCATATTTTTCTTTTGTAATTATCAAAGTCCTTCATCTTCTACTCTTCCTGGATAAGCCTCCAAAGCTTTTGCCAAGACGAGGAGAGCACGCTCCAAGTCGTGCTTCTTCAGCACATAAGCCATACGTACCTGGTTGCGACCTGCTCCCGGAGTGGTATAGAAACCAGAGGCTGGGGCCATCATCACGGTCTCGCCCTCGTATTCAAATTCCTCAAGACACCAGCGACAGAACTTGTCAGAATCATCGATAGGCAACTTGGCTACGGTATAGAAGGCTCCCATTGGGATAGGAGAATAGACACCAGGAATGCGGTTGAGTCCATCAATCAGGCACTTACGGCGCTCTACGTACTCATCATAGACATCGCGATAATACTCCTCTGGTGCATCAAGAGATGCTTCTGCCACAATCTGACCAATCAGTGGAGGAGAGAGACGGGCCTGACAGAATTTCATCACGGCCTTGCGAATCTCTGCATTCTTGGTAATCAAGGCACCAACACGGATACCACACTCGCTGTAACGCTTGGATACAGAGTCGATGAGCACGGTATTCTGTTCGATACCCTCCAAGTGCATGGCACTGATGTAAGGACTACCAGTATAGATGTATTCGCGGTAAACCTCATCAGAGAAGAGATAGAGATCATACTTCTTTACGAGGTCGCGAATCTGGTTCATCTCACGTCGGGTATAGAGGTAACCGGTTGGGTTGTTTGGGTTGCAGATCAGAATGGCACGGGTGCGCTCATTGATGAGTTCCTCAAACTTCTCCACCTTAGGCAAGGAGAAACCTTCCTCGATGGTGGTGGCGATGGTGCGAATCTTGGCACCCGCAGAGATGGCAAATGCCATATAGTTGGCGTAAGCTGGTTCTGGCACGATAATCTCGTCGCCAGGGTTCAGGCAACTCATGAATGAGAAGAGCACAGCCTCAGAACCTCCCGATGTAATGATGATATCATCGGCAGTTACGTTGATATTGAATTTCTTGTAGTAATCCACTAACTTCTCTCTATAGCTCAGGTAACCCTGGCTTGGAGAATATTCCAGGATGGTACGGTCTATGTGCTTCAATGCATCCAGACCGCATTGAGGTGTAGGAAGGTCAGGCTGACCGATGTTGAGGTGATACACCTTAACCCCACGTTTTTTTGCTGCGGCAGCCAAAGGAGCCAACTTTCTGATTGGTGACTCTGGCATTTCGATACCGCGTACTGAAATTTCAGGCATCTTATTTCTTTCTTTTATGAACTTTTGATATGTGAAATTCGCCTTATCTTCCATCGGATGATGTTGGCATTTCTACATTTGGATGCAAAGGTAATCAATTTCGGCGAAAATGGAGAAAGATAGCTAAAGATTTTTAGTTTTTTCATAAAAAACGCTTATGAATCTTGCTTATTTGTTTTCTTTTTTATAACTTTGCATTGTTTTTTCCGTATTAACGGGATTTATAATGTTATATAAATAGTTAAGGTATATTATGAGATCAAGAACAGGTACTTGGTTTACTACCAAGGTAAAATATCAGAAGACTCAGGAAGATGGTACCGAGAAAGTGGTATCTGAAACTTATGTAGTGGATGCGTTGAGTTTTACAGAGGCTGAAAGCAGTATCATCGATGAGATGTCTGTCTATGTGAGCGGTGAATTTCACGTTTCCGGCATCACCAAGTCTGCCTTCGGTGAGATTTTCTTCAGCGATGTGGATGATGATGACAAATGGTATAGAGCCAAACTCCAGTTTATCACCATTGATGATAAGAGTGATAAGGAAAAGCGTACCAACGTGGTTTACCTCGTACAGGCTAAGTCGCTTGCTCGTGCCTTGAGATACATCGATGAGGTGATGGGCAAGACGATGATTGATTACGATACAATCGGTATCAACGAGACTCCTATCATGGATGTCTTTGAACATCAGGCTGCTTCTGAGAAAAAAGAGGAGAAGAATGATGTTCCTGAATACGAACAGGAGAATAAGTAAATGGAATATGACGTAAAGGGAAATCTCCGGGAAGTTCTCGGACACTTGCCTGAAGGCGTTCGCCTCGTTGCCATCAGCAAGTTTCATCCCAACGAATATATCGAGGCTGCTTATGAAGAGGGACAGCGTGTCTTTGGTGAAAGCCATGAACAGGAACTGGCCCGTAAGGTGGAGTCGCTGCCTAAGGATATTGAGTGGCATTTCATCGGTCATCTTCAAACCAATAAGGTGAAGTATATCGCTCCTTACATCGCTATGATTGAGGCTGTGGATAGCCTGAAACTGCTGAAGGAAATCAACAAGCAGGCTGCCAAGCACGATCGGGTGATAAAGGTGTTGCTTGAACTGCATATCGCTGCGGAGGAAACCAAGTATGGCTTAACGCTCGATGCCTGCCGCCAACTCTTGGAGGAAGGTGAGTGGAAAGAGATGAAGAACGTGCAGATTTGCGGTCTGATGATGATGGCATCTCATGTCGATGACCAGCATCAGATTGCCAGCGAGTTTGATACGGCTGCTCGTTTCTTTGATGAGGTGAAGGCTAAGTACTTCGCTGATTGTCCTGCATTCTGTGAGCGAAGCTGGGGAATGAGCCACGACTACCAGTTGGCTGTCCAGCATGGCTCTACGATGGTTCGCGTCGGAACTACAATCTTTGGTCCGAGAGTATATTAGGCTTATCTCATGGGTTTCCCCTAAAGCTGGAATGTTACGGCATTAGCCAATGGCCGTAAGGCCAAATCCGTGAAAATCCGTGAGTAATCCGTGGAGCAAGAATGTTCCGATAACTCTGCGTTATCCGATGAAAAAAAATCTGATGAAAAGAATATGAAGAAACGAAAAAGAGGGGGTGTCATAATCCATGACACCCCCTCTTTCTTGTATTAGTTGAATATGTATCTTACAGAGAACTGGATAGAATAGGTAGAACTGAAACTTGTCAAATTGGTATAAGTCTTGTCCAAGATGTTCTTTCCATTCTTCTGGAAGTTGAATGCTTTTGTCTTTGAGTCGTACTTCAACAACTGCATGTTGTTTACGCTCTTGTAGAGACCCCAACTGTTGTGGAGCAGGTTAGCCAGGTTCTTGATATCAACACCAAACTGCAGGGTGTTCTTCTGACCGGCTACCTTGAGGTAGAAGTTCTGGTTGAACTTGAAATCCAACTGGTGGTGCCATGGCATGATAGCGCCACCACGCTCTGTATATCTGCCCTTGCGATTCTTCAGATAAGAATCCTGGTTGATGTAAGCCCAGAAATCATCACGCTGGTCATCTGCACTGTAGGTCACGTTATCATTTTTATCCTTTACATCTGCAAAGTTCCAGTCGTCGAGTTCACGACGTGAAGCAGGAACGTACAACAGACCGTTTGAACCATAGTCGTTTACTACGTTTGAAGATAAGATGTAAGAGTAGCGTGCACAGCTATAACCACCGGCATAACCCAAGTTCATACCCTCGTAGATCAGACCCACCTCTGTACCGAAGTGCTTAGCGTAGTCTTTCTTGTAAGAAGCAGAAACGATCACACGGTGAGGAGCTACGTATGTACCCAAACCTGTTTCCTTATCATTATTGCCGTTGATAGAATAACGGTTGTTGTAGTATGCAGAAGAAACCTGGTCGCCTACACCGTCACCATAAGAGCGGGCTCTTGAGTGAGTATAGGATGCAGAGATATTGAGACCGAAGTTAAATCTCTTGGCAAGCGATGTGGTGATAGAGTAGTAATATGCCTTATGACCAGCATTGGTAATCATGTAAGGGTTATTACCATTTCCGCTGGCTGTGTAGTAACGGCGGGTGTCACCAGGAGCCAAAGTGATGGTTGATTCGCCATCCCAAGAGTAGTTCAGGTTGGTTACAATTGCTGGGTTGAATTCACGGCTGTAGATACCTTCTACAGAGAAATCAATACCGCCAGGCAACTTCGCGTCGATAGCCAAAGAACTCTTCCATGTTGCGTTCATCTTCAAATCCTTGTCGATGATGGTAGGAGTAGAAGGAGCTGCTGCGTTCTCACGACTTGCAGGAATCGTGAGGTCCTTCAACTGGTCAGCACGGTTTACATGGAAATTAGGCTGACCGTATGCTGCTTCGTTGGCCTTATTATAATAATAGGTGTATTGACCACAACCGGCATTACCCACTGCAGATACGAGCCATACGAATGGCAGACGACCTACGAAGTAACCTGTACCACCACGGAGCACGAGCTTCTGGTCGCCAAGAATATCCCAATTGAAACCTACACGAGGTGAAACGGTTATATTTGCGTCTGGCAACTGGTCTGTATTGTAGCTATAATACTTGCCGTCGTTGGCTCTGTACTTCAATGCACCGAAAGCTGCATTGTAGTTGTTCTTCAACTCTGGATAGATAGGCAACTCAAATCGCAAACCTGCGGTGAGGCGGAAACGGTCTGAGAAATTGATCTGGTCCTGAACGTAAGCAGAGAACTGGTTGTATTTCATCTTAGCCAAGAACTGGTCGCTGCCATCCATAGGGAAGGTAACGCCGTATGCTGCTGGCTTTCCACCTGCCATGAAATCTTCTGGAGAGGAATATACATAGTAACCTGCTGAAGCGGCACCGAATCCATTGGTAGCCTCGTTGGTCTCATACTGCACACCAGCGATGAAATTCTGGATACCTACTGCCCATGTAGCTTCATCAGTAGCCACGAATGTCTTCACCTGACGGAGGTTACCCTCTGTGAATGGGTCTGGACCTAAGCCCATGTAAAATGCGCCGTCCTTCAGAATATCCACTGTTGGGAACATTCCTCCAAGATAGGTACGAGGCTCATCCTGGTAAGAGTATGTCAAGCGAAGGGTGTTGTTCCATCCACCCCACTTAGAATTCCATTCACCTGCTACAGAGGTAAAGTTCTTTTCCTGATAGTAACGGGCACTCTCGAAATAAAGACCTGAGTTGGCTGTACGGCCAGACTGTGACTTTCCGCCTGAGATGGCGATGCCATCAGATGTTCCACCAGGATAAATCTCTGTATCCTTGAATGGAGTGGTAGAACTGGAAGGACTGTTGGAATCCTTGTCATGGCTTCTGGAGAAGCGGAGGTTCACCTTGTTAAACTTGTTGATATTCCAGTCTAAACGAGCCAGGAACTTGTAAGAAGGTGTGTCGAGGGAATAACCATGGTAGCGACCTGGGTTGTAACCATACTTGCTCTGGAGGAACTGGAGCATATTCTCCATGTCGCTCTGCAAAGGACGGTGTACGGTACCTGAGTTTGGCTTCCAAGCGTCGGTAGCACTCATTCGGGCAGTACCTGAAGGACCGGCTGAGATGTTTGCCTGATATTCACCATTCGCAAAGAAGAAGAGTTTGTCCTTAATGATAGGACCTCCCAAACTGACTCCCCATGTGGTAGAGTGAGACTGGAGACGGTTCAACTGGTAGTCGGAAACCTTGTCGCCACGGAGATGAGAGTTGGTGGTGTACATATAGGCAGTACCCTTAAACTGATTGGTACCACTCTTGGTAACTGCACTGATGGCACCTCCTGTAAATCCGCTCAGACGTACATCGTATGGAGAGGAAGATACGGATACCTGATCCAATGCATCCAGAGAGATTGGTGAACCGTTACCAGGAAGGTTGCCACCGATACCGAAAGCATTGTTGAATGCAGCACCATCGACAGTCACGTAACTCTGGCGGTAATTACCACCACCCACAGCGAAACCGCTGCCAATCTGGGCACCCTGTGGAGTCAACTTCAAGATGTCGTTCATGCTACGGCTCACGGTAGGAATGCTCTCAATCTGTCCGGCGTTGATACTGGTAGTAGCACCAGCGCGGTCTGTACGCATGTTGTTGTTGCGGGAAGCAGATACAACAACTTCTTCGAGCAACTCGGCATTCTCTTTGAGCGTTTCGTCCAATACGGTGTTTTGTCCCAAAGGCAAGTTTACACCCTTCAAAACCTTAGAAGAGTAACCGATGTAGGAAACTTCCACTTTGTAAGGACCACCAGGTTGCAAACCCTGGATAGAGTAACGGCCATTGGCATTGGTGGTTGCTCCATAAACAGTACCGGAAGGCTCGTGGGTTACTTTGATGGTAGCACCAATGACGTCCTCATTGTTGGCAGTAATCTTACCACTCAGACTTGATGTGGTAATCTGAGCCATTGCCTGTGATACAAAGAAAATCAGCAAGGCAAAGAGTAAATGCAATTTTTTTTGCATACCTTATAAATAATTAGTTAATAATGTTTTGGGGCTAAAATTTCTGTCGATTTTAACCTCCATTTTCAAATATGCTGCAAATTTATATAATTTTTTCCGTATTCTTGTTAAGAAAATGTGAAAAAATTGCCTCAATTCCTAAAATACACACTTTTGTCACCATTTTGCGACATTTTTATGGTTCTTGTCTCTTTCGCCTTTTTTTCTTTTACGATCCCTTTTTCCTGCATATTTAGCATAATTATGCAACAAATTCATATAAAAAATCAAAAATTACTGGCAAAATGATAAATAATTCAAGAAAAATGCTACGATATGAAAAATATTTCGTATTTTTGCAAATAGTTTAGTTCAAATAGTGAATAAATTGCATAGTTTAATTTAAATAGTGAATAAGATGATACTGGACATTGACATGCTGAGAAGCTTCTATGCTTCGTATTCTGAAAGTGTAGCTCAGGCTAAAGCTACGGTAAAACGACCTCTTACTTATGCCGAGAAGGTGCTTTTTGCTCACCTTTTCGACCCCACACAATTGCGCCCTTATAAAAGAGGTGTGGAATATGTTGATTTCCGACCTAATCGTGTGGCAATGCAGGATGCAACGGCTCAGATGGCTCTTCTTCAGTTCATGAATGCGGGTAAGGACAAAGTGGCCGTACCTGCCTCTGTTCATTGTGATCACTTGATTCGTGCAGATGTGGGTGTTGCACAAGACCTTCCTGAGGCTTGCAAGACCAATAAGGAGGTTTATGACTTCTTGAAATCTGTTTCTCAGAAATACCATATTGGTTTTTGGGGTCCGGGTGCTGGTATCATCCATCAGGTGGTACTCGAAAACTATGCCTTCCCTGGTGGTATGATGGTGGGTACTGATTCGCACACGCCTAATGCCGGTGGACTCGGAATGGTGGCTGTTGGCGTTGGTGGTGCTGATGCGGTAGATGTTCTTACCGGTCAGCCTTGGGAACTCAAGATGCCTCGTCTCATCGGTGTTCATCTTACTGGTAAACTTTCGGGTTGGGCTACTCCTAAGGATGTGATCCTCGAAATTCTCGGTATTCTTACCGTAAAGGGTGGTACCAATGCCGTTCTCGAATACTTCGGTGATGGTCTTGACAGTATTTCTACGACAGGTAAGGCTACGATCTGTAATATGGGTGCAGAACTGGGTGCTACCTGTTCTATCTTCCCATTCGATGGAAATGCGGATGAGTATCTCCGTAAGACAGGTAGAGAGGAGATTGCTTCTCTTGCCCAGCAGAATGCGGCTGAACTCCGTGCTGATGATGAGGTGCTTGCCAATCCGTCTGCTTTCTATGATCAGATTGTGGAAATCGACCTCTCTAAGGTGGAACCTCATCTCAATGGTCCGTTTACGCCGGATGCGGCTACTCCTATCTCTCACATGAAGGCGAAAGGTCCTGCCAATGACTATCCGATGGTGGTTGAAGTGGGATTGGTGGGCAGTTGTACCAACTCTTCTTACCAGGATCTCGCCCGTGCTGCCAGTGTGGCTCGTCAGGCTTACGAGAAGGGTATTCAGGTGAAAGGTCAGTTGATTATCAACCCGGGTTCTGAACAGATTCGCTATACCGCTGAGCGTGACGGTATCCTCGATGATTTCAAGAAGATCGGTGCACTGATCATGACCAATGCCTGTGGTCCATGTATCGGACAGTGGAAGCGCCATACGGATGACAATACGCGCAAGAATGCCATCGTTACTTCTTTCAATAGAAACTTCCGCCGTCGTGCTGATGGCAACCCTAATACTTACGCCTTTATCGGTAGCCCTGAATTGACGGTGGCACTTACCATCGCCGGTCGTCTCGACTTTAATCCTGCTACGGATACCTTATTAGATAAGGATGGCAACAGCGTGATGCTCGATGCTCCTACCGGTTTTACTTTCCCTCCTAAGGGGTTTGCCGTTGAAGATAAGGGCTTTATTGCTCCAAGCGAGGAAAATGCCAACGTGGAGGTGGTGATTGCTCCGGATAGCAACCGACTTCAGAAACTCGCTCCGTTTGCAGCCTGGGATGGGAAGGATCTGATCGACATGCCGCTGCTGATCAAGACAGAGGGTAAGTGTACAACAGACCATATCTCTATGGCAGGTCCTTGGTTGAAGTTCCGTGGTCATCTGCAGAATATCTCCGACAACCTCCTGATGGGTGCCGTGAATGCTTTCAATGGTGAGAGCAACAAGGTGAAAAACCAGTTGGATGGCAAATACGTGGAGGTTTCTACTGCTGCCAAGGCTTATAAAGCGCAGAATATCAGCAGCATCGTAGTGGCAGAAGACAACTATGGTGAGGGTTCTTCTCGTGAACATGCAGCGATGGAACCTCGATTCCTCAATGTGAAGGTGATTCTCGCCAAGAGTTTCGCCCGTATCCACGAGACCAATCTGAAAAAGCAGGGTATGCTTGCGCTTACTTTCTGCAACAAGGATGATTATAATAAGGTACAGGAAGACGACCGTATCTCTTTGACTGGTCTCAAGGAGTTTGCACCAGGCAGTCACCTTACCGTCACCCTTAAGCACAAGGATGGCTCTGAGGATAGCTTCGAGGTAGAACATACCTATAATGATACGCAAATCGCATGGTTTAAGGCTGGTAGTGCCTTGAATTTTGCAGCGCAGAAATAACATTCTAATTTGGATAATTATGAACAAGGAATATTTGATATATAAATTAAGTGATGAGGTTAAAAACTCATGCAAGATTGACAAGGAGGCATTCACCAAATTCAATGTGAAGCGTGGTCTTCGCAATGAGGATGGTTCGGGTGTGCTCGTCGGTTTGACTAATATCGGTAATGTAGTGGGTTATGAGCGTGATGAGCAAGGTAAATTGAAACCTACCGAGGGTAAACTCTACTATCGTGGCTACGAATTGGACGACCTTGTAACTCCTCTTCTCAAGGAGAAACGATTCGGTTTTGAGGAGGTGGCTTTCCTCTTGCTCTCCGGTCAGTTGCCTGACAAGGAGGAACTGGAGGCTTTCAGAGAACTCATCAATGATAATATGCCGCTCGATCACCGTACGATTACCCATATCATTGAGTTGGAGGGTAGCAATATCATGAATATCCTGGCTCGTTGTGTGCTTGAAATGTACACCTTCGATCCAAATCCTGATGATATCAGTCGTGACAACCTGATGCGCCAGAGTATAGAGTTGATTGCCAAGTTCCCTACCATCATCGCATACGCATACAATATCTATCGTCACTCTGTGCAGGGTAGAAGTCTGCATATCCGTCATCCACGTGAGAACCTCTCTATTGCAGAGAATTTCCTCTATATGATGAAGCATGAGAATTATTCTGAACTGGATGCGCGTATGCTCGACTTGCTCCTGATTATCCAGGCTGAGCATGGTGGTGGTAACAACTCTACCTTCACCGTACGTGTTACTTCTTCTACCCGTACAGATACCTACAGCTCTATTGCTGCTGGTATCGGTAGTTTGAAGGGTCCTCTTCATGGTGGTGCCAATATCAAAGTAATCAACATGTTCCATCATCTGAAGGAAGCGATCAAGGATTGGACGAATATCAGTGAACTTGATATCTATTTGAAGCGAATGCTCAACAAGGAGGCTTATGACAAGACTGGTCTCATTTATGGTATCG
>OGKS01000798.1_pt1 | contig 16690 bp, 11 predicted proteins | sample 1572491 | NCBI WGS metagenome assembly OGKS01 (sample SAMEA2582153, study PRJEB24529) | metagenome | biome: Human gut stool | place: China | collected 2011
CCAACTACGAAAGTTCTTTCGGAAGTGAAAGCGAACTCCGCTCTCTCATCAAGACCTTCAAGAATAACGGCATCGGAACCATCGCCGACGTGGTAATCAACCACCGCAAAAATGTATCAACCTGGTTTGACTTCCCGGTAGAAACCTACAAGGGAGTGACTTACGAGATGAAATCAACCGATATCTGTGCCAACGATGATGGCGGCAAGACCAAGAAAGAGGCAGATAAGCAGGGCGTAAAGCTCAGCAGCAACAATGATACCGGTGAAAACTGGGACGGCATGCGCGACCTCGACCATAACAGCCAGAACGTGCAGACCATCGTGAAGGCTTATCTCGATATGCTTCTCAACGACTTCGGCTATGCCGGATTCCGTTATGATATGGTAAAGGGATACAGCGGAAAGTTTACTGGCATCTACAACGATGCTGCCAAGCCTACCTATTCCGTAGGAGAATATTGGGATGGAAATGTATCAGTAGTCAAGAACTGGCTCGAAGCTACCAAGGTTAATGATAAAATCACAAGTGCAGCCTTCGACTTCCCTATCCGTTATGTGGTGCGCGATGCTATCAAAGCCAACTGGTCGACCGTAAAGACCGACGGCTTGGCTAACGACCCGGCTTACAAGCAGTATGCCATCACCTTCGTAGAGAATCACGATACAGAATACCGCTCATCCGGCGAACAGCAGGATCCTATCCGAAAGGATACCTTGGCAGCCAATGCCTACATTCTGGCATCCTGTGGAACCCCATGCGTATTCTACAAGCACTGGATTGACTGCAAGCAGGATATCAAGGCGATGATCAACGCCCGCCAGCTGGCAGGTATCACCAATACCAGCAACACCACCTTCAATGCCTTCAGGGGAGAAGGATATAACGGCATCAGGACCGTAGGCGACAAGGCAACATTGATTGCCATCGTAGGTCCTAACGCCAAGAAGTATGCAGCACCAAACACATACGCCGAACTGCTGAACGGCTACCACTACCGCTATTTCATGCCTAAGAAGGCAAACGTGGCTTGGGTGGATTTGGCTTCGGGTGATTACGAAGGCACGATGAAAGCAAAGCTCGTGGCTGTTAGCAACGCTGACGATGCACAGTTGGTTTATACCACTGATGGCACAGAACCAACAGCCAGCAGCAAGAAGGCAAAGAGCGGTGAGGAGCTGGAGATTCCTTTCGGTGAGACAACCCTCAAGGTGGGCTTGCTGATAGATGGTGCTGTCAGCGGTATTCTTACCCGTAACTATAAGGTAGAAAAGCCTGCTGCTTTCGACCCATACGATATCACCGTATATGCCAACGCAGACCAGGTAGGATGGAAAGATGGCTTCAACTTCTGGGCATGGTGCGATTCTCCAAAGGAAAACCTGACCGTGAAGGGTGTTTGGCCTGGCGACAAGATGACCAAAAGCAAAGTGATTGAGGGAAAGAAATGGTATTATCAGACTTACAAGATTAAGAGCAAGAACTATAAAGTTTCCTTCGTATTCAGTACAGGTACCGGTTCGCCACAGACCGTTGATTTCACGAATATCAACAAGGATACCTACCTGGAGGTTCTGAATGAGAAGGACAATGAAGGTCACTATAAGATCAAGGATGTTACGGCTGATATGCCAACTACAGGCATCACCGCAGCTCCTACCATTGACAATACGGCAAGTAAAGACAACGCATGGTATACCCTGAGCGGCATGAAGATGATGCAGAAGCCTAACCAGCCAGGCATCTATATCCACCAGGGCAAGAAACAGATTATTAAATAAAAGTATCAATCGTACGATAAGTAATCAATCGAAAAAAGAGGACCTTAAGAGTCCTCTTTTTTTATTTTGCGATTACTTTATCTTTGTCTCTGGTCAGCACCCCACATCAACTTCTCTCTCAATGTAGAGAAATATCTCTGGTTCCGCTGCTTCACGATTTTGATGGCATGTGGTGCCTTACGGATAATCAGGCGGGTCTGCTCGGTCATTCGTTCGCTTCGTCCGTCAATCGCCACGAGATAATTATGGCTGCGGCTCTCCACATCCAGCACGATCTCCGCCGTATCATTGATGACGATAGGTCGGATATTCAGACTGTGAGGAGCAACGGGAGTCAGACAGAGACTACCACTCTGCGGAATGATGATAGGTCCACCATTAGAGAGATTATATGCAGTAGAACCCGTAGGAGTAGTCACGATAAGACCATCCGCCTGATAGGTGACCAGAAATTCTCCATCCACCTGCGTGCGGATAGAAATCATCGAAGCATCATCCCTTTTCAATACCGCAATATCGTTCAAGGCGAAAGGATTTCCCGCCAGGACGCCCCCTTCAGCCTCTACCTGAATCACCGCATGATCCTCTATCAGGCAATCGCCGGCATACAGACTGTCCAGCGCCGTTTCTATCTCACTAGGCAACACATCGGCAAGGAAACCCAGACGGCCCATATTCACACCAAGAATAGGAGTTTCCTTTGCTCCCACCCTGCTCGCCGCCTTCAGGAAGGTACCATCACCGCCCATAGAGATGACATAGTCTACATCAAAGTTGTAGTCCTCGAATACGCCGGAAGCCTTCACCTCAAGATGCTCCACCTTGGTAAGAAAATCGTAGAAGAGGCTTTCAAAATAAACTTCAGCTTCCTTCTTTTCCAGATAAGAAAGGATTTTCTCTATCGAAGCACTCTTCTTGGCTTGATATTCATTGCCAAAAATTGCGAATTTCAAATGTTGTTGTCCCATTTATTTTGTTATTTCAATTATTATTCTTACTTTTGCAAAGGTAATAATATAATTCGAATAACAAAACAAAAAACGAATAAATTATGGCAAAGGTATATGAATTTCTTGCCAATGGCTTCGAGGAAATCGAAGGTTTGGCTCCAGTAGACATCCTCCGCAGAGGGGGTGTAGACATCAAGACCGTCAGTATTACAGGTAGTGAATGGGTAGAGACTTCTCATGGAGTCACCATCAAGGCTGACCTGAAGTTCGAGGATATCCAGAGCTTTGAGGATGCCGATATGTTGCTCCTTCCTGGTGGAATGCCGGGCAGCAGCCACCTCAATGAGCATGAAGGCGTTCGCCAGGCTCTCATCGCACAGCACAAGGCTGGCAAGCGGATCGGTGCCATCTGCGCAGCCCCTATGGTTCTGGCAAGCACTGGCATTCTCGAAGGCAAGAAGGCAACCTGCTATCCTGGCTTCGAGCAGTATTTCAGCGAGAATACCGAATATACAGCTGCCCTCTTCCAGGAGGATGGCAACGTGATTACGGGCGAAGGTCCTGCCGCCACCCTCCCATACGCCTACAAGATATTGAGCTACTTCGCAGGCAAGGAAACCGTGGCAGCCCTGCAGGATGGCATGATGTACACCCACCTGATGGAGAGCAAGTAAAAGCCCACGTTCCAGGCGATTCCATCGCCTGTCCCCCCCCAGTTATTAAGCTCACAAGCAAAAGAACAAAAAACAAGAAAATGGATTACGTAATCATAGTAGCCGGAGGCAAGGGTCTCCGCATGGGAAGTGAGATTCCGAAGCAGTTCTTGCCCGTAGCCGGCAAGCCTATCCTGATGAGAACCATTGAGCGTTTTCATGAATACAACCCTGAGTTGAGCATCATCCTGGTTCTCCCGGAAAGCCAGCAGGAATACTGGCATCAGCTCTGCGAAGAATATCATTTCGACATCAAGCACCAGATAGCCAACGGTGGCGACACCCGATTCCAGTCTTCCAAGAATGGTCTTTCGCTCATTCCTGACAATGAGGATGGCGTAGTGGGTATTCACGATGGTGTCCGACCATTCGTTTCTACGGATGTGATTGAGGAATGCTTCGAGACGGCTCGCGAGGAATATGCTGCCATCCCGGTATATGCTGTAACCGATACCTTGCGCTACATCGACCAGCATGGCGGTGGCAAGAACGTGCTTCGCAGCGACTACCGTGTAGTGCAGACTCCTCAGACCTTCGATATCGGTCTGGCGAAACAGGCATTCAACCAGGAATACAAGGAGCAGTTTACGGATGATGCATCGGTCATAGAAAGTCTCGGTTGCCAGGTAGCAATGGTAGAAGGTAATCGCGAAAACATCAAGATTACCACCCCGTTTGACATCAAGATAGCAGAAGCTCTCCTGAAATAGATACCAATACTGCCGTTATCGCAAGTGACAAGAACCCAGGTCTAGGCTTTGGCAAAGTGCCGAGCGAGACCTGGGCTTTTTACACCCCTTTAAAATTATGGAAAAACACTATCAACTTCTGTTTATTTTTTCCAAAAGTTCTTCTGGTGTCAATATTTCCATTTTCGAGAATCCGAACCATTTTTTGCCTAAATCCTTGATAGAAGCACCGATGTGATAAACATCATCATCTATACAAAGGAAACGGTCATGCGACAACCGGAATGTCTCTACTTCAATCTGAGCATATTGAGCATTATGGCGTTCTATGTCAAGTTGAAATTGACGGCTAATCTGTTGTGTATAGATGACAGCAGAAACTCCATTTTCTCTTTTGTCGAGCAAAGTCAAAACAGTTTCATCCACATAATTATCGATGAGTATAATGCGTTTCTTTGCACTTTTAATCAAGTCTGCCACGAAAGCATAGGCGTCATAAATCTGTCCGTTATAAAACACCCCTTGTTTCGGCTTTGCGCTGCCTTCGTCTAATCTGCGAAATACCTCATCTATGCGCTTGTCGGTCTCTTGCTGATGCTGCAGTATTTCCAGCTGATGATACTCCATTGTTGATAAACGATGAAAAATGTCCGCATTAACAGACAAAAAATGCCTCATAGACACAAACGCACGCATTATTCTAATATTTGCATTAATTGCTACTTTACTTTTTAAAAGTCCTGAAAGCATAGAAACGCCTTGTTCCGTAAATGCATGTGGAAGAGACCTTCTATCACCGCCCCAACTTGAAGTGCCATTTTGGCATTTCAAGTTTTCAAATTCTTCCTTAGTTAACTGAAACATAAAATCTTCAGGAAAGCGTTCTATATTACGCTTCACCTGTCTATTTAGTTGCGAAGTTTCAACTTGGTACAATCTCGCCAAATCACGATCTAGAATAACCTGTTGTCCTCTTATAACCTTTATAAGAGGTTCTATATTATCTATGATATTAACTTGATCATGTACTATAATTTGTGATATTTTATCTTCATGTTGTTCCATAATTAATATCTAAATTATTAATACCCAACCACAGCCATTTTTTGCAGTTCTTTGCTTATTCTGGTTGTTAGTTGCTACAAACAGTCGTTCCATTCCTATTCTTTTTTAGTTGCTCTTTCTGCAACTTGTGCCATGCTCAGGTTGCGGCGTAATCTGATTTGCAAATATAAGCAATATACTTCATTTTAATATGGATTAGTCTAAAGTTTTATAGATAATTAACTGAACTTCCCCTAACTTCCCATACGCGCATTCTGTGATTATCTTTTTACAAAATTGGAGGAAAGGAGGGGCCTTCATCCCTTATCGGCCATTTTCTTCACCTTTTTTTCTCTTTCTTGGGAAAATGCCGGAAACGCACTTTGGGGGTGTTTTTATATGTATAAAATGTTAACTGGGATAGTTTCATTGGTAGGAATGAAACTGTTTCATTGAGGAATGCTACACCTAAATGATAGGAATGAAACTATTTTTTCCAAAAAAAAACGCTTTTTCTCGATTTTTTTTCGTAAATTTGTGGAGGTAATTAAAACTTATCGAAAGTAAGAACCCGATTAATAACCCCATCAAACAAAATAAAATATGAGGACAAAACGAAAAACAGCAAAATGGCTGCAAACATTCATGCTGATGGGCTGCATCGCAATAGCTTTCTCTGCCTGCAAGAAAGACAAAGACGGCGACAACGGACTGCGAGTAAACCCAACCTGGGAGATCCCATCGGAAGATGGGCATGAAATGAAGAACCCCAAGATGTGGGTCTTCAATGCCGAGACCGGTTCGCTCGTAGCCGTGAACGCATATAATACGGTGGCGGAACTGGCTAGCCAGAACTTCGACCTTCCGGGAGGAAAATACAAAATCCTCGTCACCACCAACCTGACGGCTCCGTTCTATATCCGACAGGCTACCCGTGGAGAAATCCCATCCGATATCGGGGTGGGGAACATCGTAATCGGACTGGAGGACAACAAGATGATCAAGAACAATGCCTACTTCGGCATGAACGAAATCATCATCAATGAAGATGGCGGCAGAATGACCATCGAGAGCCCGATGAAGGGTGTGCTCTCAAATGTCAACCTCTTCATCGGTGACCTGCCTACCGATACGGAAGTCAAGCTCCATTTCAACAATACTGCCCTCAACTTCTACCCTACCCGCAAGAACCGGGATGGGGAATATGGCGTAACGGGCAACGAAATCAAGCTGATAGACCTCGACCCGTTCTTCAACCATAACATAAACTTCGAAACGGGCGACATCTATCTGATGCCTATCATTCAGAGCGACAAGAATACGCTCATCCAGCTCGACATCATCCGATTCGAAAATAATTATAATAAGGTGGAAACGGAGTACGAGCTCATCGCTCCGGCGATGAAACCGGGAGGCAAGTACGAAATCAAGCTGAACTATCATGACCTGTTGCCTTCCAGACCTACCATGCATCTGGAAAAGACAAAGATTGATGACTGGACCGAGGGATGGGTATATAAAGGAGAAATCCTGAATCCGGAAGAAAAAAAGAAATAAAAACAGAAACATATAAAAAATTACGATTATGAAAAAGAAGACTTTTCTTTTTGCCATGATGGCAATGGCTATGACAATGACATGGAGCAGCTGCTCTGACGAGGAAATCTCCAACGGCAGCGAGGCTCCTAAGTCCATTACCGTTACTACCAGTATCGGCAACATGACCCGTTTGACTACCGACGAGAAGGGCTCTCAGCACTTTACCGAGGGCGATGAAATCAGCGTTTATTCCTGGGCGGGCGCAGCTCCTTCTGCTGAAAATATGGTCATCAACAACGCCATCAACAAGTTGACAGACAAGGTCTGGGTGGCTACCCCACAGATGTTGTGGAAGGACAGGGAAACGCTGCATAATTTCATCGGCATCTATCCTGTCACTGCCGTAAAAGACCTTACTGCCGGAGCGTATAAGCTCAATGTTGCCAACCAGGAGGCGAGCGACTTGCTGGTAGCTGTCAACGCCACAGGACTGTCCTATGAGAAGAACGCCAACGATGCCGTAAAGCTCGAATTCACTCACGTGATGGCGAAGTTGGTGGTAAACCTTACCTACAAGAACCAGTGGGGCGGCATTCCTGAAGTTGAAAAGGTGGTGGTTTCGGATGTATTAACCGACGCTTCTGTCAACTATCTGACCAAGGCGGTGACTCCTGCAGAAATAGCCAAGGTTGATTTGGAGTTGCCTGCTACCACAGCCAACAGCAAGTATACCACCATTCTCGTTCCTCAGTCAGGAATTCAGAAGCTGACCATCACCATCGGTGATAAGGACTACGTTTACGACAACGGTTCTCCTTTCAGCTTTGACAGCGGCAAGATTACCACCATCAACCTGGAGGTAGGTCGTGATGAAATCATCCTCAACGACGTAAAGATTTCTGATTGGGAGCCTGGCAAGACCTTCGGTGGAGAGGCTTTAGATTAAAATCGGAGATTTTCAGATAGATAAGATTATAAGATAACATTAAAAAATAGAACGATTATGAAAGCAATCAAGTTTTTCGCAATATCAGCCATGGCTGCAGCCATGATTACCAGTTGCTCTAGCGAGGACGAACTGTCACAGAGCAATTATCCTAGTGATAACATCATCCGCATTACTGCAGGAGTGAACAATGCCAAGACTCGTGCTGATGGAACTGGCGTTACTCAACTGGAGAATCCTTTATCTCTGACTGTGGTGAATAATAATAATAACACCGAAATGGCTAAGAAATATACCCATGTTGGTAAGGTGTTCACAAAGGATGATAATGGAGTTTGGAAATGCTCAGAGACCCTGCTGTGGCAGAATTCCGAAACTCCTGTAGACATCGTGGCTTTTGCTCCAGCAGTTGGTAATAATCCATTCGCAAATGTCTATGATAAAGAAACAAGAAATTACAGTAGTTTTTCTTATTCCGTAGCTGCCGACCAGTCTACATCGCCTGACAATAACGACTTGTTGTACTATTATGCTCAAGACATCAAACCTGAAAAAGAGCTCGTGGATGGAAAACTGAGCATCCAGATGAATCATGCTTTCTGTATGATTGACATCAACGTGACTTTGGGAACCGAGTTCAATGTGTCTGGTGTTCCTACAGCTTCTCCTATCACGGAGGTAACCTTGGGAGGAACGATAACTGAAGCAAATGTAAATGTTACAAACGGTACAGACAAAGTAACAGCCAGCACAACAGCTGCCGCTAAGGATATTACCGCAACCAAAGGCGAATTTGAAACTCCAGCAGATAACGATAAAGAAAAGTCCTGCATCTCACACTTCTCTTGCATTACCGTCCCACAGAACGTTGCTGCCAAAACCTTCAAGGTGTCTTTGAAGACTGCCGGCAAACTCTATGAATGGACTTCCGAAGCCGCTGTCGAGCTGAAGAGCGGCAACAGATATACCCTCAATCTTAGCATGGGTAATGATGTGGTATTGTTGAAGGGTGGCAGCATCACCGCTACAGAATGGAAACCAGGCACTGGTGGCTCTCTTGAGACAGACTAAAGAATATGAACTTAAAATAGAACAACTATGAAATATCAGAAGATATTGGGTCTTGTAGCAACAGCCGGCTTATTGCTGGCTGGTTGCGCTACAGATTCCGACAACAGCAATACATGGCTCAGCGACCCGAATGCCGTTCACGTTTCGGCTTCGGTGGGCAGCATCTTCACCCGAAGCAATCCGGCTGCATCTGATGAAGCCGGACAGAAGAGTTTTAGAGATGGTGACGTGATGGGTGTCAGCAATAATGGCACATCGCTCAACTATACCTACAATGGCACCGACTGGCAGCCAGGTAATGGAAGTTATCTGGTATGGGATGCTAGCAACCTCAATTTCCAGTGCTGGTATCCTGCTGATGGCACGAATACCTCCAGCAAAGGCTATGTCCAGGAAGACCAGAGCAATACAGATGTGATTGCGAAATCAGATTATATGACGGCAGAGAAAAAACTTGATGCTATTCCTGATAGCCGCAAACTTGAAGTGGCACTGGTGCGCAAGACAGCCCGTCTGATTTTCAACATCCAGAGTTTCAACGACCAGTTCACCGCCGACACCAAGGTCAACCATGTTCGTATCGTAGGTAAGGAGTGTACGGATGCCAACGAAACATCTACCATCAACATCAAGCCTTTACAGAAGGGCGAGGGTGGAATCAACACAACCTATACTGCCCTGGTTATTCCTGGAGCAGTAGAGGGAAAGCTCTATTTCACTACTGAAGAATCCACCGAGACTCCGCTTGTTGTCAAGACAGGAACATTGGAAGCCGGCAAGAGCTATACCTACAATCTTACTGTGGGTAAGAACACGATAACCGTAAATGATGTTACTGTAGCTGAATGGGGAACAGATAAGATTGAAGGCGGTAAAGCAGAACACATCCCATACGTCACCTTTACGGCAGAGGCAGAGCAAAAGTTTAAGATGACAACCACAGGTAATTATGACCTATCCGGTAAATTTCAGTATTCTGTGAATGAAGGCAAATGGGAAAATGTTGTAAAAGACGAAGAAGTCACCTTCGGTGGCGCAAAGGGCAGCCTTCGCTTGCGTGGCAAGAATCTAAATGGTACGGCATCATCTTCCGTTTATAATTACTCTAACATTACTTTTACCCATTCTGATGTAAAGGTAGCATGCACGGGTGATATCCGCACGCTGTTGGATTGGGAATACTATAAGACTGTCGATACACAAAATGCCCGATTCTATAATTTGTTTGATCATTGTACAGCTTTGACCTCAGCTCCAGAATTGCCAGCTGAGAATTTGGCGAATTATTGTTACAAGAGTATGTTCTACGGATGCTCATCTCTCAAAACTGCTCCAAAGTTACCAGCCAAGACTATGGCGAGTGAATGCTATACTCACATGTTCAACGGATGCTCATCTCTCAAAAAAGCTCCTGAGCTGCCAGCCGAGACTTTGGCGGATGGTTGCTATTCAAGTATGTTCCAAGATTGCTATGCTCTCGAATCAGCCCCAGCATCATTACCAGCTAAAAAAATGGCATCTCAATGCTATTCGTGGATGTTCAACGGATGCTCATCTCTCAAAGTTGCTCCTGAGCTGCCAGCCACGGAATTGGCTAAAAATTGCTATTGCGGGATGTTCTTTGATTGTAAAAATCTGACAACCGCACCAGTATTGTCTGCCACAGCTTTAGTTGATTATTGTTATGATCAGATGTTCATCAATTGCAAAAAACTATCTTCTATAACTATTCTGGCGCCAAGCACTGAGATTTCAAGAGTAGCTTTTAATCTACCAGGCTTAATCTGGCTAAAAGATGCAGGAACAGACGCAAGCGTAACCCGCACCCTAAAAGTGAAGGACAAGGATGCCTACGAAGCATTGGTAGCGAAAAGACTTGATGGAAACTGGCAGATAGGCAATTGCACCGTGCTGGATGAGAATGGCGAGGCTATAAAATAAATAAAGCAATAACAATGAAACGAAATATGAAGCATCAACTTATATCTTTGGCTGTAGCAGCACTCTGTTTTACAGCTTGCACCAATGATGACCATATCAGTCAAGATTCATTGGCTGATACTCCTATCAGACTCAACGTGTCGGTAACCAATCCAACAACACGTGCTGGATATTCTAATGAATTGAAGCCCGATGCGTTTTGGTTGATGGTCTATCATGACGATCATAGTAATGATAAATATAATTATGACATTTTTGCAGAAAAGGTTGGGGATACTTGGAAAACATACGACCTTCACGCATATGTTGAGAATCATATTAAGAACGAGGTTACTATGCTTTGGGCAAATATGACGGATCCAGTAACCGTAAATGCTTATGTGAACAATAACCAAATTGAATCAGTTGATTTACCTACAGACCAGTCTGATGTGGAGCAACTGAAGAAAGCCGATATCCTATACATGCCCATTACTCCATTTACACCGAATAAAGCTGGTATCAATGTGGAGTTTCAGCATATCACGAGTAAAATCAACCTCACCATCGAACTGGGTAGTGAGTATCAGTTTACCGATAAAATTGACCAGAAAATTACGGATGTGAAGATTGGTGGAACAATAGCTCAAATCTCTTATGGTGATGATGGCAAGGGAAATGTTATAATAGGAGCAGAACCAGAAGGTAAAGTCAAGTCTATCACGCCACTCTGTACGGGCACTATACCTTTTAGTGACAATGCCGGAACCATCACCAGGGCATCTGCCAGCTATGAAGCAATCCTCATTCCGCAAACTATCGCCAGCGGTCAGTTCTATGTCTCCTTCAAGGTGGATGGCAAAGCCTATGACTGGTGCTACAATGAAGCCTTGGAGCTCAAGGCTACCAACGCCTATGAACTCCACCTGACTGCAGGAAGCGATAAGGTGTCTTCTGCTGCGTTTTCTGCTAAATCATGGAATGTAGGAAATGGAGAGAATGGTGAAGGGAAACAAACGGACTAATAGCTTACGATTATGAAAATGATGAAATATATGACGTGTCTCGCCACTGCATTCCTTGCATTGGTGGCATGTTCTGATGCAGATGATATTCTCTCTGCATACCATAACGACCCTAACGCGGTACATATCACCGCAGAGGTAGGTAAGGCTTCTGCCGATGGCTTTACACGCAGCAATCCACTGGGTGATGCCGATGCGCAGAAGAAGTTTAATACTGACGATGAGATCAGCGTCAAGGCTGATGGACAGGATGCCGTGACCTATAAGTTTAACGGCACAGAATGGATTCCACAAGATAGTAAATTCTTGAAGTGGGAAAGCGAGACGATGAACTTCACCGCCTACTATCCTGCTTCTTATACTGGTGGGACTCCTACTCAGCCTACAGAATATACCACTGTGGAATCGCTTGCTGCTGCCGACTATATGAGTTTTACTGGCAGTCAGAAGAACACTGGCGACAATAAGCTCACCCTTACCATGAATCGCCAAATGGCGAGAGTGGTAGTAGATATTGCTAGCTTCAACGACCAGTATGCCGGTGCCACGGTCAATAGCATCAATAGCCTTACTATCATGGGTGTGAAAGCCTACAAGCACAGCGATAATAAGTTCTATGCACTCATGGTGCCATGCAAAGCAGATAAAAATGCACAGTTTCTTTCTCTTAAAGTAGGTGAAGGCAACACAGAAACCCTGACTGGTATTCCTGCGTTTGAAGCAGGCAAGAGCTACACTTACGACCTCACCGTAGGTAAAAACAAAGTCGTTGTCACTGGTATTACCGTAAAAGATTGGACTACGGATAAGATTATCAATGGTGTGGCAGAATTAGATACACGCCCATACGTCACCTTTAAAGCAGAAGGAACACAGACATTCAAGATGACGACCGAAGGAAGTTACACTATCTCTGGTCTTGAGTATTCTCTGAATGGAGGGGAATGGACATCTGTTGTGGCAAATGAAGAAGTCGCTTTCGGTGGAACTAACAGTACGCTCCGCTTGCGTGGTACAAATCCAAATGGTACGGCAGAAAGCTTTTCGAACTACTCGACCATCAACTTTACCGAGGACTATGTGGAAGTGGCATGTACAGGTGATATTCGCACGCTGTTGGATTATAGAAACTATGCGACTGTAGCAACCGACCAAGCTCGCTTCTGTAATTTGTTTAGAGGGTGCAGAGCATTGACCACTGCTCCTTATTTGCCAGCCATGGTATTGGCAGACTATTGCTATCAGGGTATGTTCCAGAACTGCACAAATCTTGAAACGCCCCCAGCTTTGCCAGCCATGGTATTGGCAGACTATTGCTATCAGGGTATGTTTTTTGGTTGTACAGACCTTAAAACAGCTCCTGTTTTGCCTGCCGATACTTTGACCCCTGCCTGCTATAACACTATGTTTTTGGGTTGTATAAACCTTAAAACAGCTCCCCAATTGCCAGCCACGACATTGGCAGTTTGTTGCTATCAACAAATGTTCCAGGACTGCACAAATATTGAAACAGCCCCAGCTTTGCCTGCAGAGACTTTGGCAGGAAGTTGCTATCAAGGTATGTTCCAGCGCTGCAAAAACTTATCATCTGTCACGATGATGGCACCAAGCGACCAAATTAAAAATGCATTTAATTGCTGCGGAAAATGGCTGGATGGTACAGGAACCAATGCCACATCTCGCACACTCAAAGTAAAAGATAAAGATGTCTATGATGCGTTGGTAGCTAAAGGTTATCTTCCTGACATCTGGATGAAAGGGGCTACAGGTACTACTGTGGACGACGTTCCCTATGTTACCTTTACGGCAGAAGGAGCACAGACATTCAAGATGACAACCGAAGAAGGTTACACCATCTCTGGTCTTGAGTATTCCGTGAATGGAGGGAAATGGAATAAAGTTGTGGCAGGTGAAGGAGTCGCTTTCGGAGGCGCTAACGGCACACTCAGCTTGCGTGGTACAAACACAAGTGGTACGGCAGAAAGCCTTTCGGAGTATTCTAACATCACCTTTACTAATCCCAGTGTGAAAGTGGCATGTACAGGTGACATTCGCACGCTGTTGAATCATGCAGACTATAAGAATGTAGCAACCGACCAAGCTCGTTTCTGTTATTTGTTCTATGATTGCAAAGCATTGACCTCTGCCCCAGCTTTGCCTGCAGAGACCTTGGCAGATGATTGCTATGGTTATATGTTCATGAATTGTACAAATCTTAAAACAGCTCCGAATTTGCCTGCCAAGACATTGGCAAGTTTCTGCTACTATACGATGTTTAGTGGTTGTACATCTCTTGAAACAGCTCCAACTTTGCCTGCCGAGACATTGAAAACGGCTTGCTATGGTTATATGTTCATGAATTGTACAAATCTTAAAACTGCACCAGAATTACGTGCCACGACATTGGCCTTGTGTTGCTATGAAGGTATGTTCTCCGGATGTACGTCTCTTGTAAATGCTTCAACTTTGCCTGCCACGAAATTGGAGACTCAATGCTACAATTATATGTTCAGGGACTGCACTAACTTGACATCTGTCACGATGCTGGCACCAAGCGACCAAATCTCAACAAATCGCTTGAGTTATTGGTTGGATGGTGCAGGAACCAGTGCCACAGCTCGCACACTAAAAGTAAAAGATGCGGCTGCCTATAATGCGTTGGTAAAAAATGGTTATCTTCCCAACAACTGGAAGAAAGGCAAATGTACTGTGCTGGATACATCCGGAAACGCAATAGAATAGAACTGTAAACACCCTTCAGAGCGTGTGGTAACACGCCCTGAAGGCGTATATGATTACAATATAAATGATAAAGCAATGAAAACAATGAAGATTAAGAAGATAACGGGACGATTGATGAGCCTCGCAGCAGCCATTCTGGCGCTGTCAGCCTGCTCCGAGTCAGAAGACCTCCTCTCTGCATTCCATAGCGACCCTAACGCTGTGCGCATCACTGCGGAGGTAGGTAAAGCATCTGCCAATGGCTTCACCCGCAGCTATCCGCTGGGTGATGCCGAAGCGCAGAAGAAGTTTAAAGAAGGTGATATGATAAGCGTCCAGGCTGATGGCCAGGATGCCGTAACCTATCAGTTAAACAACAATGAATGGCAGCCGCAAGGCGAAAAGTTCTTGAAGTGGGAAAGCAATGAGATGAATTTCACCGCCTACTATCCTGCTTCGTTCGATGGCAACCTCGACAAAGTCACCCTACCTGCGGAATATGATGAGGCTTCACTTGCTGCCAACGACTTCATGTCGTATAGCGGTAAGCAAAGCAATACCAATGGCAATCAACTTTCTCTCATCATGGAGCGCAAAATGGCGAGAGTGGTAGTAGAGATTGATGGCTTCAACGACCAGTATGCCGGAGCTACAGTTAATAGCATCAACAGCCTCAGCATCTGTGGTATAAAAGCGTATAAGCACAGCGACAATAAGTTTTATGCCCTTATCAAGCCATGCGCAGCCCAAAACTCCGAGACCTTCCTCTCTCTTGATGTGGCAGAAGGAGAAAGCAAAACGACAACAGAAAAGCTCACCGGCATCCCTGCTCTCACAGCCGGCAATAGCTATACCTATAAGCTCAAAGTAGGTAAGAACAAGATTTCCGTTTCCGGTATCTACGTGAAAGATTGGACTACGGGGGATATTACTGGAGGTAAAACAGAAGAATGCCCTACCCCATACATCACATTTACGGCAAATGGGGAGCAAAAGTTTATGATGACCACTGAGGGAGGTTACACCTTCTCTAATCTTGAGTATTCTGTGAATAATAGCGAATGGGCATCTGTTGCGATAGGCACAGAAATTCCCTTCGGTGGAGCAAAAGGCGACCTTCGCTTGCGTGGCATAAACCCAAATGGAACTGCGACTTCTTGGAATGCATATTCAACCATCACATTCACAGAAGCTAATGTGAATGTAGCTTGCACAGGCGATATCCGCACGCTGCAGGACTGGAGAATCTATAATATAGTAGAGACCAACAATGCCAACTTCTGTTCTTTGTTCAAAGATTGCAGTGTATTAACGTCTGCCCCTGAATTGCCTGCTACAACATTAGCAAATGAATGCTATCATAGTATGTTCAGTGGTTGTACAAGTCTCACGTCTGCTCCAAAATTGCCTGCTACAACATTAGCAGATTACTGCTATTCTAGTATGTTCAGTGGTTGTACAAGTCTCACGTCTGCTCCAAAATTGCCTGCTAAAAAATTAGCTGGTAAATGCTATTATAATATGTTCTTTGGTTGTACAAGTCTCACGTCTGCCCCAGATTTGCCTGCTACAACATTAGCAAATAACTGCTATGCAGACATGTTCTGTGGTTGTACAAGTCTCACCTCTGCCCCAAAATTGCCTGCTAAAAAATTAGCAGATTACTGCTATTATGAAATGTTCAATAGTTGTACAAGTCTCACCTCTGCCCCAGAATTGACTGCTACAGAATTAGCGGAAGCCTGCTACTGTAGCATGTTCTATGGTTGTGAGAATTTGTCATCTGTCACAATGTTGGCACCAAGCGACAAAATTAAAAATACATCTTCTTCCTTTAATTTTTGGTTGGACAAAGCAGGTACCAAAGCCACAACTCGCACACTCAAAGTAACAGATGAGGATGCCTATAATGAGTTGGAAAGTAATACAAAACATCTCCCTGCCATCTGGAAGAAAGACCAATGCACCGTGGAGTATTATACCCCAAAACAATAACATCCCCAAAAAGGGTCTATATGCCACTCTTCATCGTGGCGTATAGACCCTTTTTGTTGTATCAGGGATGCCGAAGAATAGCACCATGCGGTCTGATGGGGCACTGCATGTCTAGAGTTTCAGCTGCTTGATTTCCTCTGCCGTCAGCCCCGTCATATCCATGACCATTGCTTCATCCATACCTTGTGCCAGCATCTTTCTGGCTATCTCAAGGCTTCGCAGGTTCATACCTTTCTCTATGCCTTTCTCCATTCCTTTCTCCATTCCTTTCTCCATTCCTTTCTCCATTCCTTTCT
>OGKS01000804.1_pt1 | contig 16636 bp, 10 predicted proteins | sample 1572491 | NCBI WGS metagenome assembly OGKS01 (sample SAMEA2582153, study PRJEB24529) | metagenome | biome: Human gut stool | place: China | collected 2011
GTCAAAAAAGAGCTTTTAAGGCTTGCAGAAAGAAAGGGGCGGAATAATCGATAGTTTACCATAAAGAGAAAATCACAAACGACTTCATAGTAAATCCATACGCACAAACCGTTCCGTGGAGATAACCAAAGCAGAAAAGAATCATAGGAGGATAACATGAAAAAGATACTTGCAATTTTACTATCGCTGCTTACGCTGCTTTCCTGCGGGATTCTTTCCGCCTGCTCTGCCGAAAAAACGCAGCCGGATACATCGGATACTGAAACCGTGTGGGAAACGGTCAGCGAGGCATACATCTATGCGTTCCCGCTGGTGCTGACCGATGCAACCAAAACATTATCGACCAATACGGACGGGACCATGACTGGCCGTGCGCCCATCAATCAGTTCAACCATGCAAAAAAGCTGGCGGACGCCTCTTTCCGCACCGTCGTGACGCCGAACGTCGATACCGTCTATTCGCAGGCATGGCTTGACATCAGCACAGAGCCTATGGTCTACGTCCTGCCGGAAACGGATCGCTTCTGCAACATACAGTTGCTGGATGCATGGACGAACACTGCCGCCGTGCTGGACAAGGCGGGCGCTTATGCCATTGCGCTTCCCGGCTGGGAGGGCGAGCTGCCTGACGGCGTGACGCGCGTGGACGTGCCCACCGCAACGGTGTGGTCGATCACCCGCACCGTGTTGTCCGGGAACGAAGATCTGCCCAATGTCTATGCCATTCAGGAGCAGATGCAGCTCCTGCCGCTTTCGGCTTATGTACAGGGAGGCGAGTATGCCGCACCGCAGGGAACTTATAAAGAGGAAAATGACTTTGTTCCCGTGAGCAAGGTGCTTTCCATGACGCCAGCAGAGTTTTTCAATACGGCGAACGCTCTGATGCAGGTCAACCCGCCCGCCGATGCGGATGAGGAACTGCTGAAGAAACTCTCCGCCATCAATGTGGGCGCGGGCAAGACCTTCGACGCAGCCATCCTGGGCGAAGGAGCTGCCGAGCGCTGGACGCAGATGCTTCAGGAGCTTCGCACCACGCTTGCCGCCGACGGCGCGAAGTATGCGCAGAAACTCGGTCAGTGGATCTATTACGGCAAGCCCATCGGCGACTTCGGAACGGAGTATACCTACCGTGCGATGGTAGCGCTGGTGGGGCTTGGCGCCAACACCGTGGACGTGGCGATCTATCCCAAGACAGCGGTGGATGAGACCGGCGCAGCGCTGACCGGAGAAAAGGAGTATACGCTCCACTTTGAAACCCTTCCTCCCACGCTGGAGGGCGGCTTCTGGTCCGTGACCGCCTACGGAGAAGATGATTTCCTCATTGACAATTCCATCGACCGCTACTGCATCAACGACCGCTCCGACTTCAAGCTGAATGCGGACGGCACATTGGATATTATCCTGTCCAAGGATGCACCGGAAGACACCTCTAACTGGCTGCCTGTTTCCGACGGGGAATTTCATCTGTTCATGCGGATCTATGTACCGGATATGACAGCACTGGATAGCTGGCAGCCGCCTGTTATCCGCGAACAATAAGGAAATGGAGAAAGAATGGCTATGAAACGTATTGCAGCAATGCTTCTTGCATCGGTACTGCTGCTGTCCTGCGTCGGCTGTGCGCAGGATGGGCGCAAAGAGCCGGACGCGGAAAAGGCAGACCTGGGTCTGACCGCCGAGGTCAAGCCCGCCACAGACTTTACGGCAAAGGCAAATGCCGCCGTCTACGATGAACTTGACTTCGATGATAAGCAGGAATATGAATTCGCCACCCGCGGACTGATCGACGCGCCGGAAACACTGGAGCTGAAGGACGAGGATGGGACAATCCTCTGGAGTCAGGAAGCATATGCGTTCCTGGACGATTATGAAAAAGCGCCTGACAGTGTGAATCCAAGTCTCTGGGAGAACACGAAAAATAACCACGCCTATGGCCTTTTTGAAGTGACGGATGGCATCTATCAGGTTCGCGGCTATGACATGGCAAATCTCACCGTTGTCAAGGGCGATACGGGCTGGATCGTTTTTGACACGCTGATGAGCGTGGAGTGCAGTCAGGCTGCCATGCAGCTGATCGAAAAGAATCTTGGTAAATTCCCGGTCAAGGCCGTCATCATCTCTCATTCCCACGCCGACCATTTTGGCGGCATCGCCGGCGTGATGGCGAAAGAGGATAAGGCAGACGAGACACTTTCTATTGAAGATCAGCTCGCCAGCGGCAAGATCCCCGTGATCACGCCTGTGGGCTTCACGGAGCACTCCGTGAAGGAAAATGTCTACGCCGGTAAGGGCATGGGCCGCCGCAGCAATTATCAGTATGGTATCCTTCTGACCCCCGGCGTGACCGGCAAGCTGGCACAGGGCATCGGCATGGGACAGTCCACCGGAACGGTCTCGTTCATGACGCCCAGCTATGAAATCACGCAGTCCGGCGAAAAGCTGACGATCGACGGTGTGGAGCTGGAGTTCCAGCTCACGCCGGGTACGGAAGCGCCCGCCGAAATGAACACGTGGCTGCCCCAGTACAAGGCGCTTTGGATGGCGGAAAACTGCACCGGCACGCTCCACAATCTCTACACGCTGCGCGGCGCGGAGGTGCGCGACGGCGCGGCATGGGCAAGCTATATCACCGAGGCCATTTCCCTTTACGGCAAGGACGCGGAGGTCGCCTTCCAGTCCCACAACTGGCCGCACTGGGGAAACAACGTGGTGAACGACTACATGGTCAACACGGCTGCCGTGTATAAGTTCATCAACGACCAGACGCTGACCTATATCAATCAGGGCTACACCAGCGACGAGATCTCCAACATGATCGAGCTGCCGGAGGCGCTCAATAAAATCTGGTACACCCGCCAGTACTACGGGACGGTCGCCCACAACGCCAAGGCGGTCTACCAGAAGTTCATGGGCTGGTATGACAGCAACCCTGTCAACCTGAACCCCCTCATGCCAAGTGACAGCGCAAAAAAATGGGTGGAGTACCTGGGGGATGTTGACAAGGTCCTGCAAATGGCAAAGGCGGATTTTGACAAGGGTGAATATCAGTGGGTCGCCGAGGTCACAAACACCATCGTCTTTGCCGACCCGACGAACACCGATGCGCGGCTTCTGTGCGCCGATGCACTGGAGCAGCTGGGGTATCAGGCGGAGTCCGGCCCGTGGCGCAACGAATATCTGACCGCCGCGCAGGAGCTGCGCCATGGAAACGCCAATTTCACCGCTTCCACCAAATCTACCGGCGACATGGTCAAGGCCCTCTCTGCGCCCATGCTGTTTGACTATATGGCCATTGTCATGGACAAGCAGGCGCTGGCTGACCGCGACTTCACCATGAACGTGGTCCTGCCTGACGTGGGCGAACAGCACATGCTCCGCGTGAAGAATGGTGTGCTGCTGGCCTATGCGGATACATTGTCTGATGATGCGGACGTGTCTATTACCTGCCCGAAGAATGCGCTGTTTGCGATCCTGACCAACAATCAGGAAACGGTTGCAAATGCCGTCAAGGTCGAGGGTAGCGCAGAGCTGCTGACGCTCATGATGGAGAATATGAACCAGTTCCCGATCACCGGAGCCAACCCCTTCAACATCATCGAGCCGTAACGGCTCGAGCGGGACGGTCCGTGGGAAGACCGCCCCGCTCGAGAGAAAACAGCAAGATGCTTTCAACGCAAATCAAAAGCCAGAGTTTGCCTTGCTTTGTCAGCAAGAAAATTTTGACAGAGAAGGCAGGAGAATATGAAAAAGAGAGGATCGAGCCTATTTCTGGCGCTGGCCCTGTGCCTGACGCTGCTGCCTGCGGCGGCATTCGCGAATGGCGAGTCTGAAACGCCTACACCGCACACCCACTACCTCTGCGGCAATGGAGAAACGTGCAGCCACGTGGGCGGCCATAATGAGACCGACAAGACCACCTTTGCGACGGCGATCAGGCAGGACAATAACGGTAAAGTGTGGGTCGGCGGCGAACCAGAGGAACAGCCCTATCAGTGTGCGCTGTCTGAGGGCACCTACTACCTTGCCACTGACCTCGTTCTGGAGCATCCCATCACTATCGCGGAGGATATCACCCTCTGTCTAAGCGGTAATAGCATTACGATCAATGCTAACAAAAATGCGTTCGAAGTCATTGATACTGTTAGCACAACCGGCTCTTTTACTTTAACCGACTGTAAGAATAGCGGCCAGATCACCCACAGTACGTCAAGCGAAGCCAAATATCTCGGAAACGGCGTGAATCTTCATCAAAGCTGCAATTTCATCATGTACGGCGGCAGCATCACCGGAAATAGCGCCGCCAGATCCGGCGGGGGGGCGTGTGCGTGTACGGCACCATGACCGTCAGCGGCAGCGTGCGGATCACAGACAACGTCAACGGCGGCTCGAAAGGCAATGACGGATTTTACACCGGCGGCACGGCCAGCAATGTCTGTCTGATTGGCAGAACAACCATTACCATCGACGGCCCCTTGGCAGAAGGCTCGCGAATCGGCGTGTCGCTGCATAGCAGCCGCGTTTTTACTTCCGGCTGGAGCACGAACATGAGCGATAAGACGTTTTCTTCCTATTTCACCGCAGACGATAGCAGTTCTACGGTGGCGTTAGAAAACGGCGAGTTGAAGCTGAGCAATCCTCACACGCATAGCTGGACGTATACCGCCAGCGGCGCAACCATCACCGCAACGTGCATAAACTGCGCTGAGAACAACAATACGGATTTTCATGGCGGCAGCGTGACGATCGCTGCGCCCGAAGCGGGTACGCCGACCTACGACGGTCGCCCCAAGGCGGCAGCGATGACGGTCAGCAATGATTGGCTGGGTGCAAGTGCAGACAACATCCGTATTACCTACAAGCAGGGCGAAACGACGCTTTCTGCCGCCCCCACCAACGCGGGTACCTACACCGCCGGCATCACGGTGGGCGAGGGCGGCGGGGCTGTGACCGCCAGCGTGGAGTATACCATCGAAAAGGCTGACTTGGCGGCGGGTGATTTCACCTTTACCTCGCCCACAGACCTCACCTATAACGGCAGTGCAAAGACCGCCACGGTCACCACCACAAAGACCGGCGTGGGTACAGTGACGTACTTAAAGGGGGAAATCCAAGTTGCTGAGCCCAAGGACGCAGGTGAGTACACCGTCTGGTACAAGGTCGCGGGCGACAGCAACCACAGCGACACCACACCTAAGAGCGTCGGCGTGACCATTGCCAAGGCAAAAGTTGAGATCCCCGCAGCAGACCCGACACAGTTCACCTACAGCGGCGAAGAGCAGACCTACACCCTCGCGGCGAGCGGCCTTTACACCGTTGCGGGCAACGTCCGGAAAAGCGCGGGCACATATACCGTGACCGTGACGCTGAAGGACGCCGAAAACTATGTCTGGAGCGACAACACAGCTACGGTGAAGACCTTTGATTTTGCGATCGCCAAGGCGCCGGTCACCGTCAAGGACAAGAGCGCCTACACCTATGACGCGGCGCCCGACCTCTCCAAGCCGGAGCTGGACAAGGATTACACGGTTTCCGGTCTGATCGGTGAGGACAAGCTGACCACCGCGCCCACACTGGCCTACGACCCGGCCACGCCCGACATGACCAGGACCGGCGACGCGGCGAAGATCGTGGCGAGCGGCGCAAGCGCGGGCGAGAATTATGAAATCACTTATGTGGACGGCAAGCTGACGCTTTCCGTCCGCCCGATCACCAGTCCCACGACCACCAAGACTGAGACCATCACGAATCCCGATGGCTCCGTTACCAAGGCGGAAACAAAGCCCGACGGCACGGTGACCGAAATCACCACCAACAAGGACGGCAGCACCACCAAGAGCGAAACCAAGCCGGACGGCAGCAGCAACACCGAGGTCAAGGACGTTTCCGGCTCCACCGGCACGGTGAAAACCGACAAGAACGGCCAGACCACGGCGGAGACCACCCTCAGCAGCAAGGCTGTCGAGGACGCCAAGCGGAATGGCGAGCCGGTCACGGCTCCCGTTGAGGTCGAGGCTTCCCGCGATTCCAACACCGCCCCCACCGTCAAGGTCGAGCTGCCGAAGAACGCGGGCGAGACGGAGGTGGAAATTCCCGTTACCAACGTGAGATCCGGTACGGTGGCGGTCATCGTCCACGCGGACGGCACGGAGGAGATCATCAAAAACTCCCTCCTGCCCACCGAGGACGGCATCCGGCTCACCATCAACGGCGGCGCGACTGTGAAGATCATGGACAACTCCAAGGACTTCATCGACACCCGCGCCCACTGGGCCAAGGACGCCATCGACTTCGTCAGCGCCCGTGGCCTCGTGAACGGCATAAGCGACACGATCTACGCGCCCAACAACTCCACCACCCGGGCGCAGCTTTGGACGATCCTCGCACGGCAGAATGACGCGGACCTGACCGGCGGCAGCATCTGGTACGAAAAGGCACAGAATTGGGCCAAGGACAAGGGCATTTCCGACGGTGCGGACCCCAACGCCGCCATCAACCGCGGCCAGATCGCAACCTTCCTGTATAATCACACGGCTCGACAAGGAGTTCTGTAGAACTACAAGGATGCAGAGAAAGAACGTTTTTATGAGATATTCTTTCAACTGTGCCGCAAGTACAGTGTGCGTTGGGCAAGCGCCACGCCGAAGGAGAAAAGCTTTATTGAAGAAGTGACTCGCGTCACCTATGAGCGGGATAGAGCGCAGAGGCTTGGGTTACTGCTGACGGTTTTGACGTCCACGCTATTCAGTTCTCCATTGGGATTCTTTACAGACTGCTTGCTGACAGAGATGGTGTTATTCCTTGCGTCGAGGTCGCTCCAGAGAAGCGCCGTGATCTCGCCCTTGCGCAGTCCGCTGACAAGCTCCAGATAGAACATGGGAAGGAGTCCACGTGCATTTTGCTGCATCGAGATATTCTTTGATATGTTCCGGCTGGAGGATCTGCATCTCGAACTTCTGAATTTTGGGAGCGATGCAGTCCTCGGTCGGATTGCGCGGAATCAGGCGCTCTTTGACTGCCCGCTCGAAGGCACTATGCAGCATGAGATGCAGACTCCGAACTAAGAATCGTTGGAGAAGGAGAAATGCCTCCTTCTCCGGCGTTTTGTTCTACCACCCGTATTATATTCTTGTAATGCGAAGACCGTTTAGCGTCGGGGCTGTTTTGTGCGCTAAGGTATTGCAGTGCCTCCTCCCCGATGCTCTTTGCGCATTTTTCCTCTTATTGTGTCCTTTTTGCTTCAGCAGAAAGGACGATTTCCCTGCTGCCGGCAGTGCCCAGCTCTGTCGGCAGCATTGACCGTTGTGTCGCTGCTGAACCCCAAATCGCTCATTTCCCACTTTCCAATGCGGCAGCGAGGAAACCCTGAAACAGCGGGTGAGGCCGGGTGGGGCGGCTTTTGAATTCGGGGTGATACTGCACACCAACATAGAAGGGCTGGCTGCTCAGCTCCACTGCCTCCACCAATCTCCCGTCAGGGGAGAGCCCGCTTATGGTCATTCCCGCCGCCCGCAAAGCATCTCGATAGTCGTTATTGAACTCATAGCGGTGGCGGTGACGCTCCCAAATCTGTGCGCCTCCATAGCATCGCGCCATGGTCGTTCCCTCGGCGATCACACAGGGATAACTGCCCAGACGGAGGGTGCCGCCCTTGTCGATGTCCTCGCCTTGACCAGGCATAAAGTCGATGACCTTATGGCGGCACTCCGGGGCAAATTCACCCGAATCGGCGCCTGTAAGACCGAGTACATGGCGGGCAAATTCGATGACGGCAATCTGCATACCGAGGCAAATACCCAGATAGGGAATGCGATGCTCCCGGGCATATTGAGCCGCCAGAATCATGCCTTCGATACCGCGGCTTCCGAAGCCGCCCGGGACAAGAATCCCGTCAAGCTGGGAGAGCAACTCGTCCTGCGTGTCTGCCGTGACCGTCTCCGAGTCGATCCATTGAATGTCTACCTTTGCACCAAGGGCAAACCCGGCGTGCCGCAAGGCCTCCGCAACAGACAGATAGGCATCGTGAAGCTGCACGTATTTTCCCACAAGGCCGATGCTTACCGACTTGCTGCGGCTCTTGATGGCAGCGACCATCGCCTGCCACTGGCTCAAATCCGGCTCAGGTGTGGATAGCCGCAGTTCTCGGCAGACCACCGCAGACAGATTCGCCCGCTCCAAATAGAGAGGAGCCTCATAAAGAATGGGAAGCGTCAGATTTTCAATGACGCAGTCGGGCTTCACATTGCAGAAACCTGCAATCTTGCGGAAAATACTGGGATCGGTGATGGGTTCATCACAGCGCAGGACGATGATGTCCGGCGTGATGCCCAATCCCTGCAGCTCCTTTACGGAGTGCTGGGTTGGCTTGGACTTATGCTCTCCAGATGCCTTCAGATAGGGGACCAGCGTGACATGAATATACAGGGCGTTTCCGGGCCCCACCTCATGCCCCACCTGCCGAATGGCCTCGATAAAGGGCTGGCTCTCAATATCACCGATGGTTCCGCCAACCTCGGTGATTACGACATCAGCCTCTGTCTTGCTGCCCACATTATAGATAAACCGCTTGATCTCATCTGTGATGTGGGGAATGGTTTGCACGGTGGCCCCCAGATACGCGCCCCGGCGCTCCTTGGAGATAACGTTGGAGTAGACCTTTCCGGTGGTCAGATTGGAATATTGGTTCAGATCCTCGTCAATGAACCGCTCATAGTGCCCCAGATCCAGATCTGTCTCAGCGCCATCCTCGGTAACATAGACCTCACCGTGCTGGTAGGGGCTCATGGTACCGGGGTCCACATTGATATAGGGATCCAGCTTTTGCGCCGCTACCTTCAGTCCCCGGGCCTTCAGCAGTCGCCCCAAAGAGGCTGCGGTGATACCCTTCCCCAACCCGGAAACAACGCCGCCTGTCACAAAAATATACTTTGTCATGTGTTGACCTCCCGTGGAAAACTCAAAAAAGAGAAGGCGTCCATCAGGGGACAAAAGTCCTCTGACGAACGCCTTCGTTCAACGATTCATATTCTACTGCGGCTGACGGCAATTTGTCAACCAGAGTTTTCACAATTCTGTACATTGCGATCCGCGGGATCCTTGTGCTATTGATATGTTTTTATCACAGTTTCCGCCACTTCCCGTTTGGATATGCGCCGGTCCATGGACTGCTTTTCAATATAGTGGTGGGCTTCCGGTTCCGTCATGCCAAGGCACTCAATCAGCAGCCACTTGGCCCGGTTGACCAGCCGGATCTCCTCGATCTTTTCTTCTACGGTAGCCTGTTTGGCTTCCATCTGACGCATGCGCTCTCGGGTGGCGCAAAGGATCCGCAGATTTTGCGCTACCATTTGCATGCTGGTGGGCTTGGACAGTGTGAGCACGCCGTAACTGACGACTCTGGCGTAGATATCGTCAAACTGATCGTTCCGAACCAACAGCAAAACCCCTGCACCGCTTCCGGTACAGATATCTACGGCCAGACGCATTCCAAAGTCGTCCGGCAAAGGAGCGTTGATCAGCACAATATCAAATGCCGTTTCCGAGATTTTTCGGCGCGCCTCTCCGATGCTGCGTACCACCGTTACCGGCCAGTAATCCGTCACAGGGAGCAGAGGCATGATCTTCTCGGTAAAACTGTCCGTGGCGGTGACAATCAGTACGCTGTTTGTCCGTTCCTGAAAGATCATGTTCTCCCCTCCTTTCACCTGATCCAATCAGGGCGCTTTATCGATGACAGTAGGCGGAGATCACGGCTTCCGGGAGATGCTTGCGGATAAATGCGCTTGCTTCGGCCAATGCGGCAGCCTCATACAATGAACCGGGCAGCTTCTTTAGACTATTGAGCACCTCGGCGGGTGCGGTATAGACATTGAAATCCGAGGCGGGACAGAGCTGCAGGTCATGCTCGACCCCGTGCATTCCGGCGTAGATCAGGAGCGCATAGGCGATGTACGGATTTGCCATTGGATCGGCAGAGCGCAGCTCAGCCCGGCGGTATTCGCCCACTGCCGCCGGAATGCGGATCAGTTGGGAACGGTTTTCCGCAGACCACGTCACGTAGAGCGGCGCTTTGTTATGGCCGAGGCGGCGGTAGGATTCCTCACAGGGGTTCATAAACAGGGTCATGTCCCGGATATGTGCCAGAATCCCTGCGATGATACCGGGCAGCGGCTGGGCGACCTCATCGCATTTGACAGAGACGTTGATGTGCATTCCGTTTCCGTCCCGATCTGCCAGCGGCTTAGGAGAGAAACTGGCACAGAGCCCGTTCTGAGCTGCCGCAGTGCGGACCACCGCGTGAAAGGTGACGGCGTTGTCGGCGGCGGTGAGGGGGGCTGAGTAGCGAAAGTCGATTTCGTTCTGCCCCGGACCGCTCTCGTGGTGAGAGCTCTCTGGCTGAATTCCCATCTGTTCCAGCATCAGGCAGATCTCCCGGCGGATCGTCTCTCCCTTGTCATCTGGTACGATGTCCATGTAGCCGGCATGGTCGTAGGGGATTCTGGTAGGCTCACCGCATTCATCAAGGCGAAATAGATAGAACTCCATTTCCGCACCGAACGCAAACTGGAAGCCCCGGGCGCTGGCGTCTGCCACCGCTCGCTTCAGAAGGCTTCGGGTATCCCGTTCAAAAGCCCTGCCGTCCGGGTAGGAAATATCGCAGAACATCTGCATGACCTTGCCCTGCTCCGGCCGCCAGGGAAGCTGGATCAGGGTGGAAGGATCCGGGTGAAGCAGAAGGTCGGAGCGAATCTCGCCACCAAAGCCATCTACCGCCGAGGCATCAAAGGCGATCCCATACGCAAAAGCGCGCTTGAGCTCACTGGGCATGATGGACACATTGTGCTGCTTTCCATAGACATTGCAGAAGGCCAGACGGATAAACCTGACATTCTCCTCCTGAACGAACTGGATCACTTCTTCTGGCGTGTACTTCATGTTTTCACCTGCTTCCTTTCATTCAGACCATACGTTTGCCGATCAAACTTTTTCATATCTGGGGCGATCGCGGCAAGGAAATTACCATGAAACAACCGCGGTCTTTCACAAAATATGAAATATGATACCACACCTTCTGTCAATTTTCTATCCCGAATTATTCTTTTGACGTGAAATTTTTAGGAGCTCCAAGCGATCTGACCGTTGAACCGATGCGACAAAGCGTTCCTGCTTCGCGGATAAAACGGGGAAAAAGACGGATTTGTAAGATCAAAATTGCTAAAAATGATATTTCGACAAAAATGATTTTCAACAAATCGACAATTGACTTTCCGAACTGATGGCTGTATATTTTGCAATGTTAAGAGACATTGGCGTCTCGGAGGCAAAGCCTTCCGCAGCGTCAGTGTCTCTTTTTATTTCTTTGAAAGGAAGACACTACTATGACGACTGTACCAGAAATATTTGGAAGCATGGTCTTTGACAGCCGTGTGATGAAAGCCCGTCTGTCCGGGGAGGTATATCACTCTCTGAAGCACACCATTCAAAAAGGGGCCAAGCTGGACCTGTCGGTAGCCAATGCGGTGGCCGACGCAATGAAGGACTGGGCAGTCGAAAACGGCGCGACCCACTTCACCCACTGGTTCCAGCCCCTGACCGGGATCACGGCGGAAAAGCATGACAGCTTTATCACCCCGGCGCCAGATGGCAGAGTGATTATGGAATTCTCCGGAAAGGAACTGATCCGAGGAGAGCCAGATGCTTCGTCTTTTCCATCCGGTGGCCTGCGCGCTACCTTTGAGGCACGCGGTTACACCGCCTGGGATCCCACCAGCTATGCCTTCATCAAGGGAAAAACGCTTTGTATCCCTACCGCATTTTGCTCCTATGGCGGGGAGGTACTGGATAAGAAAACACCCCTTTTGCGCAGCATGGAGGCGCTGAACCGTCAGGCTCTTCGGGTGCTGAAACTGTTCGGCCATGATGAGGTCAGGCGCGTGGTGCCCGCCGTCGGTGCGGAGCAGGAATATTTCCTGATCGACAGGGCGTTGTACGAGCGGCGCATGGACTTGCTCTACACCGGCAGGACGCTATTCGGCGCCAAGCCCCCCAAGGGTCAGGAACTGGACGACCATTACTTTGGCTCCATCAAGCCGCGCGTGGCCGCGTTCATGGAGGAGCTGAATACCGAGCTGTGGAAGTTGGGAGTCCTTGCCAAAACGGAGCACAATGAGGTGGCGCCTGCCCAGCATGAGCTTGCTCCCATCTATACCACCGTCAACCTGGCGACCGATCAGAATCAGCTGACCATGGAGATCATGCAGCGTGTGGCGGCTAAGCACGGCATGGTGTGCCTGCTCCACGAAAAGCCCTTTGCCGGGGTCAACGGCAGCGGCAAACATAACAACTGGTCCCTTTCCACCGATACCGGCGTCAACCTGCTCTCTCCCGGCGAGACCCCCCACGAAAATGCCCAGTTCCTGCTGTTTCTGGCGGCTGTCATTCAGGCGGTGGACGACTATCAGGGGCTGCTGAGAGCTTCTGTCGCAACGGCCGGAAACGACCACCGATTGGGAGCCAATGAAGCGCCTCCCGCCGTGATCTCGATTTTTCTGGGCGATGAGCTGACCGCTGTGCTGAATGCCATTGAGACCGATTCCGCCTACGTCGATGCAGAAAGAAAGAAGATGAAGCTGGGGGTCGATGTGCTGCCCCGTTTTGTCCGGGACACCACGGACCGCAATCGTACCTCTCCCTTTGCCTTCACTGGCAACAAATTCGAATTCCGAATGGTGGGTTCTTCCGATTCCATTGCCTGCGCCAATATCATGCTCAATGCTGCGGTGGCACAGTCCCTGAAACGCTATGCGGACGAACTGGAACAGGCAGAGGACTTCAATACCGCCCTGCATGAGCGAATCAAGCGTACCATCAAGGAGCATAAGAGAATTATCTTTAACGGAAATGGTTACGATGATGCATGGATTCGGGAGGCCACAGAGGAACGCGGACTGCTCAATCTGCGTACCACGCCGGACGCGATCCCGGAGCTCTTGAAAGCGAAGAACGTCGAGATGCTGACGGCCCACGGGGTGTACACCGAAGCGGAGCTGCGCTCCCGGTACGAGATCATGCTGGAAAACTACTGCAAAACCGTGTGCATCGAGGCTCAGACCATGAGCGACATGGCGCGAAAGCAGATCCTTCCGGCCGTTGCTCGCTATGCCGCAGACGTGGCCCGGGCTGCCGCCGACAAAAAATCCTTAGATGGCGAAATCAGCTGCGGCTATGAAACAAAGCTCGTCAAAAAGCTGACGGCGGTGACCGAGAGCATCGACGCAAGGGTCGACGCACTGGACAGCACGATTGCCAGATTCAAAACCATTTGTGATGTGACCGAGGGTGCAAACTTTATTCGGGACGAGATGCTCTCCCGAATGACAGTGCTGCGCTCTGCCGCAGACGAAGCAGAGACGCTGACCGCGGAAAGCGCGTGGCCGTTCCCCACTTACGGAGAGCTGCTGTTCAGCGTCAGGTGAACAAGATGAAAAAAGGCGGCACCGCGAAAGCGGCGCTTGCCTTGCGAATGATGAAATGATATGATGCAGGAGGTCAATTTATGAAAACTTGTGCCATTGTTGGCATCAACTGGGGCGATGAGGGGAAGGGCCGCATGGTCGATCTGCTCACGCGGGACTATGATATTGTGGTGCGCTATCAGGGCGGCGGGAACGCGGGGCACACCGTCATCAACGAATATGGGAAATTTGCGCTGCATCTGCTTCCATCGGGGATCTTCCGGCCGAATGTGGTCAATATTTTAGGAAATGGCGCTGCGCTGGATATGAAGAGTCTTTGCGGCGAGATGGAAAGCGTTGCTGCAAAGGGCGTGAGCGTGACGCCGGATAACCTGAAGATCAGCGACCGGGCCTCACTGGTGCTGCCGTGGCACATTCTGCTGGATGAACTGGAGGAAGAGCGCCTGAAGGATAAAAAATACGGCTCTACCAAGCAGGGAATCGCCCCCTTCTACTCTGACAAATATCAGAAAAAGACAATTCAGGCCGGCGAGCTCTTCTATCCGGAATACCTGGTTCGCCACATGGAGGACCTGCTGGAATGGAAGAACCTGACCCTGACCAGGGTCTACGGCGCAAAGCCCTATACCATGGCGCAGCTGTGTGATTATCTGCATACCTATGGGCAGAAGCTAAAGCCCTTCATCTGCGATACCGGCAGCTGGCTGCGCAAGGCGCAGCAGGACGGGATGAGCATTCTCTTTGAGGCACAGCTGGGGGCTCTGCGGGATCTGGATTACGGCATCTACCCTTACACCACCTCGTCCAACGCAGTGGCGGCTTACGCGCCGGTCGGGTCCGGCCTTCCCTCTGCCAAACTGGATGAAGTGGTTGGCGTGGTGAAAGCCTACTCTACCTGCGTGGGCGAGGGGCCGTTCGTCTGTGAGTGGTTCGGCCCTGAGGCCGACCGGCTGCGGGAGGCCGGCTTTGAGTACGGCGCAAAAACGGGGCGGCCCCGCCGCGTCGGCCCGCTGGATATCGTCGCCACCCGCTACGGCGTACAGACCCAAGGCGCCACGACCATCGCACTGACCAAGCTGGACGTTCTCAGCTATATGGACAAGATCCCTGTCTGCACCAAATATGTAGTCAACGGGGCGGAAACGGATGCGTTTCCCTTCCCCGCGGCGCTGGAAACGGCGAAGCCCGTTACGGAATATCTGGACGGCTGGGGCTGCGACATCTCCGGCGCTCGCACGTGGGAAGAACTTCCCAAGCAGGCGCAGGCTTATGTGGAGTATATCGAAAAGGCCATCGGCTGCCACATCGGATACGTATCCGTCGGAGCGGAGCGAGATGCGTACATCAAGCGGTGAGTGGGCGCATGGCACAGGATCGACAAAGAAAAAATACGACAGCGTTTGCCGCTGAGAAAACCAAATGGAGAAAAGTGTCCATGATGTACGAAAAATATGAATCGCCCCTCTCGTCCCGTTATGCTTCCGAAGAGATGCTGCATCTGTTCTCCCAGGAAAAGCGTATTCAGGTCTGGCGAAAGCTCTGGACTGCGCTGGCCCGGGCGGAGCATGACCTTGGCCTGCCCATTACGGCAGAGCAGGTGGCGGAGCTGGAAGCGCACATCGATGATATTGATTTTGAATGTGCCGCGCAGCGAGAAAAGGAAGTGCGGCATGACGTGATGGCACATGTCTATGCCTACGGAAAAGCGGCGCCCGGCGCCGCGGGTGTGATCCACTTGGGGGCCACGAGCTGCTATGTGACCGACAACGGGGATCTGATCCTTTATCGGGACGGTTTGCGTTATCTCCGCGGAGAACTGCTGGGTGTGCTGAAAAATCTTGCCGCCTTCGCAGAAAAATACAAGTCGCTGCCCACCCTCGGATATACCCACTATCAGCCTGCTCAACTTGTCACTGTGGGGAAACGGGCAGCCCTCTGGATGCAGGATTTTCTCTCCGATCTGGAGGAACTGGACCATGTGTTGGCGCATATGAAATTTCTTGGCTGCCGCGGGACCACCGGAACCGAGGCGAGCTTTCTGGACCTCTTTGACGGTGATACCGACAAGATCGACCAGATGAACCGCCAGATCAGTGCGGAATTTGGATTTGCGCACTGCTTTGACGTCTGTGGGCAGACGTATCCCCGGAAGGCAGACAGCCGTATCTTAAACTGTCTGTCTTCCATGGCCCAGAGTGCCTATCGCATGGCAAATGATATTCGCCTGCTGCAGCACGACCGGCAGCTGGAGGAGCCTTTTGAAAAAGAGCAGATCGGTTCCTCCGCCATGGCATATAAACGAAATCCCATGCGGAGCGAACGAATCTGCTCTTTGGCGCGATATCTTATTTTGGACGCTGCAAATGCCCCCATGACGGCATCTGTTCAATGGCTGGAGCGCACACTCGATGACTCCGCCAACCGCCGCATTTCCATGCCGGAAGGGTTTCTCTGCGCCGACGCGATTCTGCGCCTTTGCAAAAATGTGACCCGCGGGCTTGTAGTAAACGAGAAGATCATCGACAAGGCCGTTCGGGAATACCTGCCTTTTATCGCTACGGAAAACCTGATGATGGAAGCCGTCAAGCGCGGCGGAGACCGGCAGGAGCTGCATGAGGTGATCCGCCGCTGCTCGCATGCGGCTTCCGCAAAAATGAAGGAAGGGGAGCCCTGTGACCTTCTGCATCAGCTGGCGGCAGAGCCGGCCTTTTCCATGAATGAGGAGGATCTTGCCGCCCTGCTGAAGCCGGAGGATTATATTGGCCGCTGCCCGGAACAGGTGGATACGTTCCTGCGCAAGGTAAGGCCTGTACTCGAAGGGATACCCGAGGAATCTGCCGACATTGCCTTGTAGGGGAACCTTCTCTTAAAATGTTCCGCCATGCGGGATTATACACAACGCAGGGAGCATCGATCTCTCGGCAGCAGGAATGCTGCGGGGAGTACCGGCAGGGAGGCGTTGTGCGGCTTTGCAAGGTGCAGTTTTGCTGGGTGGGGAACGTTTTACTTCGCCAACGCCTTGCCAAGTGCGCGGCAGGCCTCCAGCACCATGTCATCAGGTGCATCAGCGCAGATCACGCTCTCGCAAACAAGATTAATTCCCACGTCATCACAGTCCTTCTCCCAGCTGCGCATCCACTCGCCGTCGCCCCAGCCGTAGGAGC
>OGKS01000806.1_pt1 | contig 16627 bp, 8 predicted proteins | sample 1572491 | NCBI WGS metagenome assembly OGKS01 (sample SAMEA2582153, study PRJEB24529) | metagenome | biome: Human gut stool | place: China | collected 2011
GACAAAACCACTGCCGCCACCGGTAGGAATCAAATTTGCATTAGGCCCCATTACGGCTGTCTTTCCTTTCAGTGGGAGCAAGTTTCCTTCATTCTTCAACAGGACTACACCCTCGCGCGCCAGTTCTAAAGCTGTCTGGCGGGAGAAAGGATTATCCTCTGCGATGTTGCTGTCTTTCTGTTCCTTATCCAGCATACCATAAGCAATCAAAGTTTGCAGGATGTGTTGTACTTTCAGGTTGATGGTTTCTTCTGTCACTGTGCCGGCTTTGATAGCAGGCAACAGATTCTCCAAATTCATAAAACGTCCTTTCGGCATTTCGAGGTCAAGTCCGGCGTTAGCAGCGCCTACGGCGGAATATACAGAAGTCCAGTCCGACATCAGAATACCTTTGAAGCCCCAAAGATTGCGCAAGACATCAATATTCAACCATTTATGTTCGGTGGCATGGACACCGTTCAACAGATTGTAGCTGTTCATCACGGCACCGACATTGGCTTCCTGTACAGCTTTTCGGAAAGCCGGGAAATAGATTTCCTGCAAAGTACGTTCGTCTATGTCAGAGCTGGCATGGTGGCGGCTCCATTCCTGGTTGTTGGCAGCAAAGTGTTTGATTGTAGCAATGACTCCTTCCGATTGTACTCCCAGGATATACTGTTTCGCCGTTTCACCTGTCAAGTAAGGGTCTTCACCGAAGTATTCAAAGTTACGGCCACACAACGGAGCACGATAGATATTCACGCCCGGACCAAGCAGGATATTAACTCCTCTTGCCTTGGCGTCCTGTCCCAAGCCTTGCCCTAATTTATAAAGTAATTCCCGGTTCCAAGTAGAAGCGGAAAGTATTCCGGAAGGATATAAAGTGCTCTTGGGAGCATGATTACGAATTCCCTGCGGCCCGTCAGCCAACTTGATTTCAGGTATTCCCAAACGGGGGATGGCACGCAGAGAAAAACTGGTATATCCGGAGATATACTCTATTTTCTCTTGCAAAGTCATTTTTGTTACAATGTCCTTCGCACGTTGTTCGGCTTGGGGAGTGATTGTCTGTGCACAGGTTAATATGCTCCATAGCATACATAAACCTATGCCTCCTATTTTCTTTTTCATGGTGATTCTGTGTTAATATAATATGTGTAAAAAACCAACTTAGCTATCAGCTCTTCACACACTTTTGTTCTTTACATTTTTAGTCTATCAGTTCTATTTTAACGGTCTGTCCTTGTACCAGAATATGATATTCGCCGGCTTCAAGGAAGCGTTTACCATCCTCATTGACAAAACCGAAATCACGTTCCAGATCGATGTCGAAACGGAAAGTCTTCGTTTCTCCGGCTTTGATAAGTTGTTTCTCAAAGTGTTTCAGTTCTTTCACCGGACGGGTGATAGAGCAATAAGGATCGGAGATAAACCAATGAACAGTCTCTGCTCCATCGCGGGCACCGGTGTTGGTGACGGTCACTTCTGCCGACAGTTTATCGCCACGCTTCACTTTAGTAGCAGAAGGGGTAACAGTGCCATACTTAAATTCGGTATAACTTAATCCATGCCCGAACGGATATAACGGATCGCTTGTTATATCTTTATAAAATCCCTGATGTCCGCGTCCGCTCTTGCGGCGATTATAATAAATAGGAATTTGTCCTGTGGAATAAGGGAACGTCATGGCTAGTTTACCGGAAGGGTTGATACGTCCTGATAAAATACCTGCCATTGAACGTGCACCATTTATTCCCGGTTGCCATATCTCCAATATAGCATCACAAAGAGGTTCCATGCGATTTAACTCCAAGGGACGTCCATTAGAAAGTACCAATATAACAGGTTTACCAGCCTCCTTTAGCTCTTTCACCAATTCTTCCTGAATCTGTGGCAAAGCAATCGTAGAACGGGAGGCATTCTCACCACTCCAGGTAAGCATCTCGCCCAAACAAACAATGACTACATCAGACCAACGAGCAACGTCCAATGCGCCAGCAAAACCTGAACGGTCATTGCCCTGCAGTTTGCATCCCATTGCATAACGTAATTCGGCATCTCCTCCAAACTCGGCAGTCAACCCATCATAGAGCATTTCCACATCCGTATCTTTTCCATGTCCGCACCAAGAACCCAATAAGTCCCAACCATTTTTTGCCATTGGACCTACTACGGCAATCTTTTTTTTGTTTGTAAGTGGTAATATCTGATTGTCATTTTTCAACAACACCATTGATTCTGCTGCCAGTTGAGCGGCCACAGCCATACTTTGCGGACGGAAAAAACGATCCTTCTCATTAGTAACCGGAGTATAAGGACGTTCGAACAAACCCAGACGAAATTTTACACGCAATACCCGACGAACTGATTCGTCAACTTGTGCCATTGTTACCTTACCTTCCTCTACAAGCTCTTTCAGATGACGATCGTAGGCATGAGACATCATATCCATTTCAAGCCCCGCATTAAAAGCATACCGAGCAGCATCTTTCTTTGTAGCGGCTAATCCCTGATTCTTTAACTGTTCCACAGCCCCCCAGTCAGACACAATGAACCCGTCATGTTTCCAGCGTTTCTTTAATATCTCGGTCATGATATAAGGATTAGCTGACCCGGGTACTCCACTGATGTCATTGAAAGAACTCATCAAAGTGGCCGCACCAGCTTTCACTCCCATCTCATAGGGAAGTAGATAAGTATCCCAAAGAGTTTGAGCTGAAATTTCGGTATAAACATAATCTCGCCCAGCCTCCGAAGCACCATAACCTACATAGTGTTTCAGACAAGCAGCCATACGGTTCTCTGCTGACATATCATCTCCCTGATACCCACGCACCGAAGCAGCGGCAAACACTCCATTTGTATAAGGATCTTCACCATATCCTTCGGCTACACGTCCCCATCGAGGATCACGTGCCACGTCGATCATGGGAGAAAAAGTCCAATCAACCCCAGACATACGGGCTTCTTGTGCAGATACCGCACATGCTTGTTCTACCAATCCCGGATTCCATGAACAGGCCTGCCCCAACGAAATAGGATATATGGTGCGAAATCCATGAATAGCATCGTAGCCAAAAATGATGGGAATGCCCAAACGAGATTCTTCCATCGCTTTTTTCTGCATACTATTACGCAACTCTGGATTTATATCAAAGTAAATCAAAGAACCAATCTCTGACGGTACTTTTTTCACTTCTTCGCCAACATTATTCACATTGTTATTTCGTCCCAATGTATATTGGTTTAGCTGCAAAATCTTTTCCTCCAATGTCATACGCGATATTAAATCATCAATACGTTTTTCAATTGGAGCTTTGGCATCCTTATACAAAGGAATACTCTTTTTATCTTTTGACGAAAGAGAATGTGTGACTCCCAATAGGCACAATCCCAAAATCAAAACTTTTTTTCTCATCAATGTTTTCGTCAGTTAATTATTATTTCTAGTTTTCAGATGTATATCAAGCAATACGTAAGCAAATAATTATTCCAGCCATTCCATACACTTATCATTTACCTAAGTACCAGTTACTTACAATCAGTTCATTGGAGATATATGCCCAACACGTTGGATCTATAGATCCAATATGCAGCATATATAGATCCAATACGTAGCATATATATGGCTAACATCTTGGAGATATATCCCCAACGAACCGGAGAACTATGACCTGCCAATACATTCATTTCCAACAATTAATGTATCTCGTAGCAATTGACTATGACTTACCGAGCGGTAACTTCAAATAACTTCAACCATCCGGCAGATGTTACATTGTTCTTTACAGCAAGGTGAATTCCAATCTCATTCTGCTTTGCCGTGTCAACAATCCCAACAGCCCACATGTATTTACCTGCCTCCACGCCTTCAATCCGGGTTGTAAACGTATATGATTTAGCCGTACCTTTCACCCAATCACAAGCTTCCGGTTCTCCATCAACAAATACATACTTCGGTTTATCATTCTTGGTGTCCAATAAAGCAAAAGCCACTTTATATTTATTCTTCCACTGGGGAATATTCGTCGGACAATATCCCCAACCAAAATTATTCCAACGGTGCGCTATTTCAATCTGTTTACCATTAGAGATAGTTGTAGGCAAAGAAATTCTGTCCGGAAATAAACGGTAGCTTCCTTCTGTACAGAATTGTTTAACTAATTGGAAAGCTTCATTAAACCATGAATAAGTTTCTCCATTGCGAAAGTCTGAATTATAGCGTAAATCCATCATATTGACGCAGGCTGTTTTAGCCTCATCAAACTCACCCTGACGTACTTCTGCATAATTGGCATATCCATCTCCCTGAATCGAGTTTCCATGAGAATTTTTCACCCAGCCACCTTCCATTACTACAGGAACGAGATACTTCCACTTGGCTATAAAATTGCGTTCCCAAGTAGAATAATAAGTTTTCATACCAAACGCATCGTGACGTAATGAATATCCTTTAGCTACTGCTTTTCCTATTAATCTTTCAGTATCTTTATCATAATTATTGCCGTCCCATTCCTTACTTGTACCTATCCAACGATGATAATTTACAAACACAGGAACTTTATCAAATACTTGAGAATATAAATCTGTCACCCAATCGAAAACAGCCTCACGAGTCGGCAGCTCCGGTTTTCCCAACTCACGCACCTGATAGTACCATACACTATGATACTCTCCCCATTTTCCAAATCCTGAACCACTTACAAACTGTACTTTGTCGGGATCATTAAAATCCTTAGCCAAAGCCCTGATAAATTTCTCATAATATTTCTGGAAAATAGGATCATCCGGATAGGGAGACCATACTTTTACTGAACCTGTTTGTGTTTCATATCCTTTCGCGCCAGCCTCTTTTACAAAATTCGGAGTAAAATTATAGTGCTTATCACGGCTATCCACCACAAAAGTAAAGGCCAATTTCATATTTCTTTGCTTAGCTCCCTCTATCAACATCTTCAGTCGCTTAGCCGAAGGGGTATCACAATCGGAGTTCCATGCATATTTTCCTTCTTCAGGATTAAAATCAGCCCAGGCACCACGAAGGTATAAGGTATTTGCATAATCAGAGACCTTTACAGTGCCTTCCGATGACGGGAAATTATCATAATCCTGCCAGAATGTGGAAGATAAACCATCACCAATACCCGCATATAATACCCATCCGGAAAGAGGATTATGCAAAATGATATTTCGATTCTGCTTTACCGTGACAATGCTGTTTCCAGGAATAGAAGTATCTTCTACCAAACCATCATCACCATTACCACCTCCTTCTTCATCATTATCACTGCCGCAAGCGACTAATGATATAGCCATAGAAAAAATAAGCCCACAACTTATTTTTCTCAAACTGCACATATTTTGAAAATTAATCTTCATACCTATAGCTCTTATTTTTTTATGCTTACTTTCGACAATTTTAACCAGCCCGAATCCAATATATCCCCTTTGGCGGCAATGTCCAGCCCTATGAGATCTTTATTACTCCGGTCAACCAAGCCCACAGCCCAAACATAAGTACCCGTTTCAACTTTGGACATATCCGGCTCAAATACATATTCAGCGGGACTTCCTTTTATCCACTTCGATAAATCAGTATTCGTATCCACAAATGTATATCGCACCTCATTCGTTTCAGAATCGAGCAAAGCGAAAGCTACTTTATATTTTTGGTTCCATTGCGGAATATTAGTAGGACAGTACCCCCATCCCAAATTGTTCCAGCAATGTTTAATAGTCGGAGTTGTTTTTTTAGAGACTTCTAACGGTAAAGAGATCTCACTGGGGTAGAGCCTATACCCGCCTTCCCGAAGGAATCGGCGTACTAAATCAAAAGCATCTTTAAACCAAGACTCTGTATCGCCAAAACGGAAATCCATCATATTGACATGTGCCTCTTTGCTGTCATCAAACTCACCGCGTCTTACGTCCTCGTGTGAATCCTTACGATATCCTCTAGGATCCTGCCAATAACTATGTGATTTGACAATCCAGCCACCTTCCATAATAATGGGGCAGATATTACGATATTTTTTTGCGAACCTACGCTCCCAACTGCCATAATAGGTTGTCATGCCAAATGCATCATGACGCAATGAATATCCTTTCTTGATTGCTTCTTCCAACATTTCTTCACTGTCAGCAGCAAAATGTTCATCATCTACCCAATCTTTTCCCGCACCAATCCATCTATGGTAGTTAATTACTACTGGAACTTTATCAAAAGCTTGAGAATATATATCTGTCACCCAATCGAAAACTGCTTTCTTTGGAGTATCATCACCTGTTGAATAAATCATTGTATGATATTCTCCCCATTTCCCAAGTCCGAATCCATCTATAAATTCAACTTTCGAAGGATCGTTGAAATCTTTAGCCAGGGCCTTCACAAATTTAGTATAGTACTTCTGAAAAACAGGATCGTCAGAATAAGGTGACCATTTACCTTTATTCATAAATCCTTTTGCACCGGCATCTTTTACAAATTGAGGAGTAAATTCTGTTCTCTTATCACGACTGTCAACTACAACACGAAATGCCAAACGCATATTCCGCTGATAAGCTCCTTCAATATATGCTCTTAAATTAGAATCTATTTTCCAACCATATACATCTTCCTGTGGATTAAAATCTGTCCAACTAGCGCGAATATAAAGCGTATGAGCATAATCTGTCACACTAACATTGTGTCCTAATTCAGGAATATACATATGGTCATACTGTGCCCAAAAATCCGCAGCATCCACTCCCATACTTGCATAGAGCACCCATCCTGTAAGCGGGTTATGAAGAATACGCAAAGAATCAGGCTGAATCGTAACTATGTTATTCTCCGGTAGTTCCTTATCAAATGAAACGGCTGAATTCTCGTCTCCGAAAACAGGAGATAAAAGGAACATAAACAGACAAAGAGACACAATTACTCTATAATAACTAATCTTTCTTATAACCATACTACTAATTGTTTTTTAAAGAGTGCTATATCATTGTTCTCTTTATTCATATAAAAATCACGAGATTGATATAGCACTCTTAATTTTATCCTGCTTGATTATCTCTTATCAAAGAAGACTGTCAGTTCTTTAATATCTAATTCTATGTAATTAACTCCTACAGGTACACTAAAGAAGGCATAGCGGTTGTGAGATTGCCCTCCGACTACAGTCTGTTTCTGATTGTAGTCACTCTCTGCAATATCAAGGCAACCGTCATAAGATCCTCTGATGGCATCTGCTGTTGAGCCAAAGGTATAGCAACCTGCACTTTGCGGTCCGACTTTAAAGTTCAATCCACCCGGATGTGCATTTCCATCTTTGTCTTTAATGGAATTCTTTCTGGGTAACTCCGCTCCTTTGTATATAAACAAATAAGGATTTGCCAAACTAGGTGTCATAGAATGAGCCATAGTGAATCCTGTATCACCAGTGCCATCTTTAGCCCATCCATCGTATGGTCCCCAAATAAAGACTCTTTCAATAGTGGTAGTCACCGTATTATTGTTCCATGTCCACGAAACAACCATTGGTTTAGGATCTGTTTCGGGGGAGTAAATCGTAACCTTTTTAGTATTTATGTTAATCACAATACGATAGACACCCGCAATCTTAATATTCCAATGATAACCAAGCGCAGCTGTTTCCGGACTCATTGTCGAGATATTCATTGCTGTACCATCTGTAAAATCGCCTGATTCTTCGGGAGCAATAGCCATATCTTTCTGTCCATTAAACAAGATCGGGAAATAAATAGTACCTGGTTGCAGTTCTGCATGGAACGCATATTGATTTTCATCTTCTATCGTGCGAGTCATCTCTACATCTGCGCTAACACAAGTTCCGGCAATATAGATTTTATCAGCTTCTATAAAATTACTAGCCAAACCTATAGTAACGGTACGTGTTTCAAAATCTACCACTACACGATACTGCCCATCTTCAGGAATCACCCAATATCCAGCATTATCTATCCCCTTAATTTTAGCTTCCATTGCTCCATCAGTTATCTGTTGTTCTGCAGCCTCTAATAACATCGCCTTACACTTCTTTTCAGCTTTCCAAACAATCGGGAAGTGAAGATTACCTGCCTTCAAGTCACAAATGGAAACATAACGCTTCGGCTGACTTTCCATTGGCAAGATTTCAAGATCTTCACCATCAACAGCTGTGCCTGACATATAAAGATGGTCTGCTACAAAAGTCTTTTCAGAATACATCTTTACTTTTATAGTAACTGTAGAAACTTCCGGTTTTACAAACTTAGGCCCTTCTACAGAACCGATAATACGGGCTTGTAACTTTACTAAATCACCAGGCTGCTGCTTCCACTTTGACACCAATAAACTCTGCAATTCTTTATGAGTATAACTTTTAGAAAAATCATCATCAATATACTCCCTTATCATTGTGTTTGTTCCAAAACTGTTATTTTCCAGATCCATTTTATAAAGATAGGAAATATAATAGTCAGAGCCTATTGGGTCAGCTTCCGTCCAGTTTAACGTCAATGCAACCTCATCTGGGGTATCTTCCTTGAGTTCTATTTCATAATCAGAAGGAGTAAGAACTAAACTTGTACGATTGTCGAGCGAATTAGTAGCATCGTCATCATCATTGCATGCTACTATGAAACACGAAGCGAGTGTCAGGAAGAAGAACCGTAAAAGGTTCTTCTTAAATATATATCCGTTTTTCATATCTATATTCAATATATTAATATTATAACTATTTATTGATTCCCGACGGTCCAGTCAGGAGTTTGTACCAAATTCCAATTCTTATCAATATCGTCCTGTGGAATAGGCCACCAATAGCTTATAAATTTACGTGTCTGATATACTGTACGAGTATAATATTTATTTCTATAGTCCGCATCGGATACTTTAATATAAGCATTCATGCCATAAAAATCACCATCCAATACTTTCTCGGCTAATTTCCAGCGACGCAGATCATTAAAACGAAGTCCAGATTCACAATTCAATTCCACACGCCTTTCTTGACGAATTAACTCGCGCATTTCTACAGGATCTGATGGGGCTGTTATCTTGCCTTCTTCAGCTGAAACACTATATTCGGGAATACCCGCACGCTCACGAATCAAATTGACATATTTCAAAATCTCATTTTGATTAGCAGTATAAGTCCCCTTCTCAATGCTATATTCATTCAACGCCTCAGCATAACTTAAATAGATCTCTGCCAAACGACATAGTGCACCATGACGATTTTTATAATCTCCACTGCCTTCTTTGGGATTTGCAGATGGGTCTACTCTCTTACGTACCAGATAGCCGCTCCACGGAGCGTCATGAGAAGGACCACCGTCTTTACCATCCATATAGAAATCTGTATTTCTCTTACCACCAATATGCCATTGTTCGTTATGCAGTACTGAAATATAAAAACGAGGTTCGCGGTCACAATACATTTTATAGGTATTGGCATCTACAACTACATTTTCATCTTTATTACGATCTCCTTCTGAAGACCCATACTGCCACTTTGTAGAATAAGTCTCTTTTTGCGTACTAAAGCCTGTCTCTGAATAATTAGCATCAGGGTTAACTTTAGGAGAACCATCCGAATTATAGCCTATAATAGGTCTTTGACCGTTTCTCATGAAAAAAGCATCAACCAAAGATTGGGTTATTCCGATCGCTCCCACTCCATTAATACCCAAACCACGTGGAATACAGTTTTTATCATACCATCCACCGGAATCCATTGTGCGAACAAACAGTAATTCTCTGTTAGCTTCGTTCCATCTCTTCATCACTGCATTCTGATAAGAAAGAAAAGGATCAATATCACCGTTATCCAAATATTCATAATGCAAATGATAGCCAGCGGCTTCCGCCTCATCGATAACCAGTTTACAAGCATCTACTGCTCTTTTCCATCGTTCCGGATCATGTGCAGAATTAAAGATAGGAGTTCCGTCAATGTTTTTTATATTCGCCAATGCAGGATTGCCATTCACCAAGTCACTAGCAGCAAATAATAACATACGCGCACGCATTGCCAAACATCCAACAGAAGTCACACGGCCATATTTCTTATCTTCAGTTTGAGTGGCAGGCAATTGTTTTGAAGCTTCCAGCATTTCTTGGTCTGCCCAATCAATCACATTATAAAACGGCTCTTGTTTCAACATCAGATCATCAGCCGAAGTACTTTCACTAGCCTCGCGAATAATAGGAACTGAACCATAAGCTATAGCCATCATAGAATTATAATAAGCTATAAAGAAACGGCATTCAGCTTTCATAAAGTCTACTTCTTCAGCCGGTACAGCCTCCAATGGGTGAGCATGTTTTATAAACAAATAAGCAGAACGAATATATTTGGGATAAGTATTCCAATAAGCAATTACCCCGGGATTGTCTGCTGTCCAGTTACCTTTTTGATATTGAATGGCTTTAAATCCTTGCGCTTCCCAACCAACTGAAGGAATCAGTTCATCAGCTATGGCATCGGGACCATCATAAGTATAATATTCAGGCAGACCACGATAAATATATGCCAGCCAACGTTCCATATTCTTTTTATTCTCAAATACTGATTCTAAGTCCAACTGGTCATCCGGTTGCTTATCCAGATAATCAGAACAAGAAGAAAAAGTAAATGTCGTAATAATACTTAGTACTATAAATTTTAATATGCTATTTTTCATATGCGCTATTATTAGAATTTAATTTCAAAACCTGCAGATAACGATTTCATAATTGGGTACGCAGCCCCTGTAGTATTTTCGACTTCCGGATCCCACAAATCAAATTTTGAGAATGTCAAAAGATTTGTTCCTCTTACGAAAAGACGAATGCCTGATATAACTGTAGTATTTCTCCACAAATTCTTTGGTAAGGAATAACCAAGTTCAATGTTTTTTAAACGTAAAAAACTCATATTCCGCAGCCACCATGTAGATGGTTGATTATTATTACTATTTATACCGTCATCCAAACGCGGATAAAATACGTTCTGACTTGGGTTGTCTACAGTCCAACGATCATTTGCATTAGTAAACATATTGCCTGTCACTCCTCTATTGGCACCCGGAATAATGCTTGATCCTAATATATTCCAACTACGGCCTATTCCTTGAAAGAGAGCTCCAAAATCTAAATTCTTATATTTCATATTCACTCCAAAGCCATATACTATCTCCGGATCTTTTGTTCCTCCGATTGGAGATTTATCAAATACGTCCACTTTACCATCACCATTGACATCCCTGTATCTGATATCCCCCGGACGTAATTTACCTACAAAACTTTGAGTCGGAATTCCTTCTTTCAGTTTACCTGTACTTACGTCTTCAAAGTCGTCTGCTGTAAACAAACCTTCTGCTATATAGCCAGTTAATTGTCCTACCGGATGTCCTGTTTCAGCACGGTTAGTACCAACTACTGCACTAGGTTCATCCTTTTCTGTTATTTCATTATGAGCATAGGTAAATGTTCCCATTAAGCTGACAAATAAGTCTTTGCCAAACTGTTTATTAACATTTAAAGTAACCTCTACACCCTGATTAGTTACTTTCCCAAAATTCTTCCAAGGTTGCTTCATAAATCCAGCTGTCATTGGAACAGATTCACGTGGCATAAATATATCTTTCCGACGTTCATCGAAATAATCTAATTGTAAATCAATCATACCATTCAGGAAGCCTAGCTCAACCCCCAAATTCATCTTATTTACAATTTCCCACGTCAAATCTTGTACGGCAAACTCACCTTCCGCCATACCAGTCAAACCATAACTGCTATCCAATCCCCATTTATACATGTCTAATGTAGCATAATCATCGGTAATTGTAGAAAGGTATGCAAAACGACGTCCACCTAAATTAGCATTACCTACCTGACCATAGGACGCACGCAATTTCAATTTAGATATGACCTTACGCAATGGTTGCATAAATGCCTCTTCTGATACAATCCAGCCAATTGCTCCTGAAGGGAAAAAGCCATAACGCTTGCCTTTGGCAAAATTTTCAGAACCATTATAGCCAAAATTAAATTCACCTACATACTTACCCGAATAGGTATAAGATGCACGTCCTGCCAATCCCTGATTACGGTAAGGCAACTTGCTTCCATCATCATAATTACGACGATTAAACAATAACATTGCAGCGACGGAATGTTTCTCAGCGAATGTGCGGTCATAAGACAAAGTAGCTTCCATATATACGCTCTTATTTCCATATTCACCGCTTTTTGAGTAATCCAAGAAATTAGTACCATTGGATTTTGATGCTATAATCAAATTACCTTCATCATCACGTCCTGTAGCAGGTACATAATAATCCGGTGTCTTTCCACGAGAAACAGTACCTGAAGAAAACCTGTCAAATGAGAATGTACCTTTTACTTTCAATCCCGGAAGTAAGAATTTCAAATCTTGTTCTACAGAAAACAGTGTTTCAATCTTACTGTCGCTTCTTCTTTTATATCCACTTTGAGTAGCCCATGCCCAAACGTTTGGCTCCTCTGTTGTCGGTATCTGTCCACTGGAATACTGTGCAGGGAAAGCATGAGGTACAGCAACGAACGCTTTCTGGAAAATTTGAGATACATCTTTCGTTGTAGAATTTCTATCTTGCAAATATCCACCAATATTAAAACGTAATTGCGCAGTAGGACTTAATTTCAAATCCACATTAGAACGAACGTTATAACGTTGCAATTTAATAGTAGGATCCCAATCATAGCTTTTATCACGTTTCAAAATACCACGTTCATTATACGCAGCAGCAACAAAAGAATAACGTAATGTCTCTGTACCACCAGAAATATCTACTGTTACACGCTGATTCGAAGCATAATCATTTGCGATTGCATCCATCCAATTCACGTCCGGATATAAATCAGGGTCATAACCTGCACGAGTTTTTGCAATACGATCTGTATATTTAGGCTGTTGTCCTGTATCCATCAAGATATCATCCAAAACCTGCATATAATCTGCCGCACCCAAATACTCGGGAAGTTTAACTGGCTGTGTAGCTGCAAATTCAGCCTTTACAGTCACGCGAGGTTTACCAACTTGTCCGCGTTTTGTATTAATTAAAATAACACCATTAGCTCCCCGCACTCCATAAACAGCACTTGCAGCAGCATCTTTCAACACAGAAAAAGATTCTATCTCTTCAGGATCAATATTATTCAAATCGCGTTCTATACCATCAATCAAAACCAATGGATCTGTTCCAGCTTTTGAAAATGTACCAGTTCCACGAATTTTAACAGTTGCTCCTTGTCCGGGACGACCTGAAGTTTGCAATACACTTAAACCTGGAGCCAAACCTGCCAGTGCTTGAGCAGTACTCATAACAGGTTTACTAGCCAAGTCTTCAGCTGAAACAGCAGATACGGCTCCTGTTAAATTCACCTTTTTCTGTGTTCCATATCCAACTACAACTACTTCTTCCAACTTTTTTGTATCTTCTTCCATTATAATACGAAGTAACTTGTCACTTTCCACCTTTACTTCTTGCGAAATATAACCTACATAACTTATCTGGAGCATGTTTCCCATTTCAGCAGACAGAGAAAATTTGCCATCCAAATCAGTAACAGTTCCATTGGAAGTACCTTTAACCAAGATACTGACCCCAATTAACGGCTCACCGGAAAAATCACTAACCAAACCATTGACATTACTCTGTATCTGTGCCCAAGTAGTATAGCTCAGGCAACACATCAACAAGACCGCCAAGAATCTTATTGACTGCATACATTCTAATCTGTTTTTCATTATTCTATTGATTATTGGGTTAATTTTCAAGACATAACAAGGGCTTACCGACCTAAAAAAGCCGATAAATAAACCTACTTTATGCTATATTCACTTCTTTATCTTAAATACGGGAGCAATCTTATTCAACTGTACATCAGGCATATCAATAACAACTCCTTGCGCTGTACGAGTAAAAGATACCTTTCCATAACCTAACAATTCAATTTTAGTAATTTTATCAGGATACAACTCACTTCCCGTTGCCAGCGATTGAATGACAACTTGCTTTTCTTCCGGCCATGCAAGAACTGTAGCATAGAGATATTTCTTGGTTTGAGTAAAACGGATTTCAGATGCAGTGGCTTTAGTGTAAGCACCTTCATTGAAACCTTGAGCATTAATCTTGATATCAGCATTGGCTATCGGACCTTCTCCGAAGACTTTCCACGGACGTGTATCATAAATAGCCTCTTTATTCATACTCATCCAGTCACCAAATTCATTTAAAATGGCTTCTTCCTTTTCATCAAAAGTTCCGTCAGCCCGAAGAGGAACACTAAGCAACAAATTCCCGTTCTTACTGATCACATCCACTAATAGTTTCACTACATCGGAAGCACTCTTATACCAACCGTTCTCCGCCAATCTGGTATCATAATGCCAACCGCCTAAACAAGAACAAGTCTGCCATGGCTCTTCATAAATACTATTGGGAGATCCCCTTTCCACATCCCATACCAAAGCTTTACGTTGCTCATCGGTAAGAATTTTACCAAACATAACAGCACTGAAATCCCCCTTACGAGCAACCATGTTGTGATTATAAAAATGTGCGGCAATCTTCAAACCCGCATCACTGATAGGATAAAACGGTACACCAGTCACATCAAAATAAATCAAATCAGGATTATAACGGTTTATTGCATCAATTGTACGATCATAAAAGTTTGTCACATATTCTTGAGTAGGAATACAAACACCATTTCCCCATGCCCATTGACGGTGAATCATACCGTCAGCCCAACTTCCAGCGCTTAACGGGTGATTCTGTGCATAAAGTTTTTGAGGATCGTAGCCTTCCCACCACTTACCCTTACCATCTTCTTTAGTCAAACATCCATCATAGGGTACACCTGCCTTCTCGCCATGACGGTCGTATCGTTGAGCCGGTTCATACCAGCTCCACGCATGATCCGCATGAAAACTGATACCAAATGGAAGACCGTTTTTCTTTGCAGCTTCAGCCCAGCCCGCCAATATATCCTTCTTAGGACCTATATTCACGGAATTCCATTCCTGATATTGGCTATCCCATAAATCATAATTATCATGGTGATTACCTAAAGAGAAGAAATACTGGGCACCAATCTTCTTATAAAAGGAAACCAATTTGTCCGGATCCCATTTCTCGGCTTTAAACAAAGGCAATATATCCTTGAAGCCCACTTCAGAGGGATGGCCATAATGTTCCACATGGTGCTTATACTCGTGCGAACCTTCCAAATAGAGAGAACGCGCCATCCAGTCGCCGGACCCTTCCACACATTGCGGTCCCCAATGTGCCCAAATACCAAATTTGGCATTTCTAAACCATTCAGGAACTTTATAGTTCTGCAATGATTCCCAAGTAGGTTCGAACTCTCCTTCCTGCATTTTTTCATTTTTCTCTGAAACAGGTACCTGGTAAGTCTGAGCCTCCAAAACTCCCGCCCAAAGCAACAAAGCCGAAGCCAAAAGAAAATGTTTTGCTTTCATAGTATAATTGCTTTATATATTTTTCAATTATCAATAGTGCAAATATACAGAGTTGAAACCAATTTATATTATCCAAATGCGCCATTATGTAGGACAATATCGACTTTTACCTGAGATAATTCAAAAACGAATACCAAAACAGGTGATTTGATATGAAAATATCGATTTCCCATTGGATTATATATATACTTTTGCTTACTTTGTACGAAACTGAATCTTTCATTCTAATACCTTAAGGAATATGACACAATCAATCGACCAATTACATTTACTTATATTAAATGTAGGACTAGCCATTCACAATGCAGACTGGAACTGGAAAAACGTAAGCAGCCCTTTTACCCGACTCTATTATATAATGGAAGGAACCGCCCAAATAATATTTCCCGATGGAATGCAGGAACTAAAACCACATCATCTATATCTGGTGCCATCATTCACTACCCATAGTTATCAGTGCAATTCTCATTTCACTCATTATTATCTCCATATATATGAAGACCATCAATCGGAATCCGGCATTCTGGAAGATTGGAATTTCCCGATAGAAATACCTGCGGACAACCTGGAATTACCACTTATTAAAAGGTTATGTGAAATAAATCCTACCATGCAGCTTCCTCAATCCGACCCGACAAGCTATGACAACAACCCCACATTAATCAGAAACATCATTAAAAATAAACAGCGTACCTTCTCCACCCAAATCGTTCCAAGCTTCTTCACACAAGTGAACCGCAACAGGTGACATCAATTTAATCAACGTAACAATTGCGAAACTCAAAATTGATTTGTCCTCGACATCAAGATTTGATTTTTTACCACGCCAGTCATAAATTGCATTAACAAGTTCTCTATATTTAGAAATTACTGTATTGAATTGGAAATCATTTGAAATATCATTAGTAATTCCTTTAATTGCCATGTGAACAAGTCTTAGCAAATCATCGTTTTGTGATTATAATGTATTAAAATAAATTAATTGATTAGGAATATAAATATGAAAATGTACCCAATATCATCATTGCACACTACGCCGATGCAAAATTCTTTACAAAAATTTCATGATTGCTATTTAGTTTCATCACTAGGAGCTTTAAGCCGAAGTGAAAAAGGAAGAAGAATTTTAGAGAATAATATTTCTCAGGGTA
>OGKS01000811.1_pt1 | contig 16578 bp, 10 predicted proteins | sample 1572491 | NCBI WGS metagenome assembly OGKS01 (sample SAMEA2582153, study PRJEB24529) | metagenome | biome: Human gut stool | place: China | collected 2011
AAATCTCTAGCACATCTCACCCATTCTACACAGGTAAGAGCAAGCTCGTTGATACAGCGGGTCGCGTAGACCGCTTCATGAACCGTTACGGCAAATTGAAGAAGTAATAATATACCTTTTTTATAAGGATATATTTATTATCGCAAAGATACAGAGTGCATTCCAGCGTAGTTGCATATACGTAGGAATGCACTTTTTTTCTCTCACTACTATTCCTCATACAATCGATTTTCTACATATCTCTATATATAGAAAGTACTAAATCTTTAACTTCAAAACATTATCGAGAATTATGAAGCATACTAAGTTTTTTATCTTCGCGCTCGTAGCTGCGATGACGTTCTCTGCCTGCGGCACTGACGATACCCTGCAGTTCTATTATCCTGAAAACGGTGGTACAACCGGTGGCGGTAATACGGGTGGTGGAAGCACAGGTGGCAATACCGGTGGTGAGTCAACCGATAAGAACAATACAAACAAGAATGTGGCTACTGCCAACATGCCACAAGTGGTAAGAAACGCTATCGGCGGTCTGGAGTTCCCAAAGCTCAAGAATAATGGTACCAGCTATGCCATCGTTCACATGGATAATACAACAGGTATGTTGAACTATTCTACAGAATGGGATGACAACATGAAGAGCCAGAGATGGAGCTGCTACACTTTCCACACAGGAAACACGGCTTCTAACGTTGACAGATGGAAACCTGGTCAGGGCGAGCGCAAGTATCCATGGGATACGGATCTGAAAGAACAATGGGGAATCACAGATTTCACAGAAGACCCTACTCCTACAGCTCAAGGCTTTGACCATGGTCATATCTGCCCTTCTGCTGACCGCAAACTCAATCTGACACAGCAGAAACAGACTTTCTTCATGACCAATATGCAGCCTCAATATGCCAATTTCAACGAGCGTGGTACCTGGTTTTACATGGAGAATGAGCTGCGCAAGCTGGCTCCAAAGATTGACTCAGATACCCTGTTTATCGTAAAGGGTGGAACTATTGACCCGGTAGGCAGCGAGAGTAATCTCTTGGGCTGGAAGAAGAATGGTGCTTCTAGCGAAACCCAGAAGCCAGGCTATATCCCAATACCAAAGTATTTCTTTGTTGCCGTGCTGAAGAAAGAGTATAACCAGAAGACCAAACAGTATGGCTACAGCGCTTTCGGCTACTGGTTCCCTCACGAGGACAAGGCATTTGAAAAGGGCGATAAGCTCGGCAAGTATGTCGTAAACATCAAGACGCTGGAAGACAAAACCGGCATCGACTTCTTCTGTAATCTCCCTGATGAAATAGAGAAGGATGTAGAAAACCAAGATGCAGAAGCTCTCAAGAAACTCTGGGGCTTTAAATAAATCAGGCTATATATAAACCAAGAAATCCGCTCTCTCAAATCAATGAGAGAGCGGATTTCTTGGTTTATATCATCATCTTCTTGGCAACTTCTTGATAGCATGTGGCATGAATGCCCTGCCGGTAGCCTTACCGAAGCTAGGAGCTACGGAATCGGTTGCAGCAGAACGGGTCTTCTTACGGGCTCCACTCGGATTGTAACGCTCCAGATCGATTTGCATCACATCACCCTTAGCCGCACCTGTTCCTATCATATAACCATAGAACACATCACGGCCCTTTTCTTCACCTAGAAAGAAACCACTCTGAGAAGAGCCCAAATCCATCACATAAGTAAAACCAGATTTATTATAACGGATATAAATATCACCATTATTATCGATATACCAGGTAAACTTCAGGGTCTGGGTTTCACCCGTTTCTTCAATATAATCCTGTTCTATACCATCACCGCAGAGAGTATTAACCTTGTTACCCGTCTGATAGAACGTCATCTTGGCATTGAAACAGTAATTGTCACGTGACTGCCCATCCTCTGCAAGCTCAGAGAGCAGCACAGAACCTCTCCAGTCGCCAATAAGGGTTTGAGCCTCCGACAGCAGGTAATTGTTCTGAGAGCTGTTAGAACCATTATTCCAGTAGTCCTGGTTCCATCCCCAGCCACCATGATTATAGTCATCATACCAGTAATCATCATCATCACATGAGGTGAATGAGAAAGATGCTGCAGCTATCGCCATCCACATCCATATCTGCTTAAACTTTTTCATATCTTGTATCCTTTCTTCAAACTAAATTCCTTATTGCCTTACTTCACTACAAAGCGGCGAACAGGCTTCTGATTATCATCTGCCACCTTAACATACTCTACAGAATCCTTAGCTCCGCGAGAAACAATCTGGGTGTTCTCCAAGCCCGAATGCTGCTTGCTGTAGCCCCAACCGTCATCGTAGTCCCAATCGTAGCCCCAGTCATAATCGCGCCAGTTATAGCTGTAAGAATCGCGATAAAGTTCGAAATAAGCACGGTTGCCGTTATCAGCCTCTACATATCCGGAGAACTTACGGTCGCCCAAAGCATAATCGTAAATCACAACATCGCTACCCTCATCAAGAAGAGTGATATAGATGTTTCTGTTGCGTACTGTCCAGGTAATATGATTTGCTATATAATTATTGCCATGCCAGTAATTTCCCTTAAAGTAATCGATCCAATAGCCTGTACCGGAATAGATGCCATCATTCTGGTCGAAGTGAATTACCGAATAGAGGGCTTTGGAATTACCGTATTCTACCAACATATTACCCTTCCATGTACCATCGAGGGTGTATGCAATATCAGAATCATCATCACATGAGGTGAATGAGATGCTCATCAAAGCTATGAAAGCCATTGTGAGAAGAGTAGTAAACTTTTTCATATCAATTTATCAGTTAAGTTATTTATATTCTTATATCTTCTAATTATTGAGCTCTCGAAGAACAGCATTCTTTCTTGAACCCGATGCAAAGGTAGTGGATTTTTCGTCTGCATCAAAGGGGAAAAGGATATAAACTGAGGGGGAAATCCCTATTCTTTCAAAAGCAACTGCTTTTTTGATGATATTTCTCTTTGCCTAGAGTGGTATTTCTTTCGGTTTTGATGGTCTTTCTTTCTCTGTATCAAAGATTTAACACATTCTTAACACATCGTATCGATATTTTTCGTATCTTTGCATCATAAATAAGTAATAATTCTAAGAACATGCTTTTAGCACATAGTAAATTCTAAGAATCAACTCAACAAAATGAGTTTCAACAGTTTATTAATTATACGTTAAACCTTTAAAATTATTAAGTTATGAACAAATTTTTACGCTATTCATTATCATTGGTTCTGGCATTCGTAGCTAGCGTTACGTTTGCACAGGAAGTAACTTTTGACTTTGCAGGAAACAAATGGAAACTGCCAGACTCTAAAGCACAAGGCATTACCAATGCAACAGATTTCACCAATGGCACGTATACCATTACGGTCAGTGCACCGGAAAAAGCATACTATCTTGCATCAAACAATGCCATCATCTATGGAAAAAAGGACGCATATATCAACCTTCCTAAGTTTGACTTTGATGTAGAAAGAATTGATATTATCAGCCCTGCTGGAGGATCTGGTAAAACTACCAGAAACATTTTTGTTGGTAATAAAGCTGTCAGTACACAAACAACAGGTGCCAAAGGTACACACCAATACGAAATTGCTGCAGACAACCAGGCTGCCAATACGGTATATACCATCAAAGTTACAAATGCCAACAATGACCAAATCCAAAAAATTCTGATTTGGAAAAAGGGTTCTGCCAAACCTGTAGAAACAAAGAAGGTAGATAACATTGCTGCATTTAAAGCTATTGGTGTCGGCAATAAAGCTATTTTGACTTTAAAGAATGCACAGGTACAATATGTAGGTACTGGCAACATCTATATCGTTGATGAGACTGGTGGTATAGACATCTACCAGAGTTCTCTGTCTTATAAAGCAGGTCAAATTCTCAATGGAACAATTGAGGCTTCTTATGATGAATTTAAAAAACTCCCAGAGTTAGTTAACATTGCTGCTTCAGACATCAAAGTTACAGATGGTATTGTCAAGCCTATCGAAATGACGGTAGAAGAGGCTGCAAAACAGGAAAATGCATGCAAACTTGTTACTATCAAAGATGTTACTCTCGTAAAGGCAGTAGAAGGCGAATACACAAACTATTACACAGATGCCGAAAAGACAATGCAGATTTTCGACAAGTTCAAACTTGGTTACAAACCTAATACGGAGACTGCAATGGACTATACAGGTATCATCATTCCATTCAATACCAAGATAGAACTCGCTCCTACTGTAGCTCCTACAGCAACAACTACCGGCATCACTAATATTACAGCAGACGAAGCTGCAAAGAACGCTCCTGTTTACAACCTCGCAGGCCAGAAGGTAACCAAGGCTTACAAGGGTGTAGTCATCAAGAACGGAAAGAAGATGATTCAGAAGTAATCAAATTCAATACAACATATCCCTACTGCTCCTCCGATATTCATTTATCGGGGGAGTTTTTTGTTAGGCATAACATACAGCAAATCAACCAAATATTACCCCTATAACATGAAAAGTGGAATATTTTAATGCAAAAGCATAAAAAAATACACCTGATAAATACGTATTCTCAATAATTTTCACTACCTTTGTTGCGATTAATAAACGTATACGAATAAAAAATGATGAAAAGAAAATTATATATCACCCTATTAGGACTGCTCTCTACCATTATGACAGCAGCTGTACCCTACTGCGATGTGAGAAAATTCTCTATCACAGACGGACTCGCTGCCAATACCATCTCAGACCTGAAACAAGGTAAAGACAACCTCATGTGGTTCAGTACATGGAACGGACTGTCGTTCTATGACGGCTACAAGTTTCATACTTTCAGAGACACCCCCGATGATATTGACGTCCTGTCAACCAACCGTATACTGAAAATAGAACCATCACATAACAACAACGTATGGTGTATTACATACGACCACCAGCTCTACGTATACGATACCCACTTCTGCCGGTTCTTTGCTGTTGGACAGAAATTCAACGAACTGTTCAACATCGACCTGCGCGTGAGCCAGGTATACCCATTGAAAAACGGAGCTACATGGTTTACTTCAGAAGATGGAAAATATATCATCCGATCAGTAGGGAAAACCTTTGATGAGCGGAACATAGAACTCATCAAAGTAGGAGAAAAGGGACTCAGAAGCGGAAATGTATGGTACATCCATCGAGATATACACGGAAGAGAATGGGTGCTTACCGACAAAGGCGCATACATATATCATTCGAAAATTCCAAGCAAACTGCCTTTCAAATGGCTCAGAGGGGTAGGAGAAGATGAGTTCCTGGCAACTGAAGACGGCAAACTGGCAAAATATGACCTGCAGAACCGACTCACCATGATACCAATGCCGGAAGGCGTAACCCGTATCAACCAACTGAAAAATACAGGTTACCAACTCCTGCTGGCAACCAATCTGGGTGTGATCATCTATAACCCGCGCACCTTCAAGTTTGATATCATCAACGTACAGAGCCCGAGTCAGCCTCTGGCAGAGGTAAAGAAGATTTATACCGATGATTTCGGTATGGTATGGGCATTTACAGACGGTATGGGAGTAACCCTCATCAACCCGAAGACCGGACAGAAGCAGTGGCTCTTTGCCGATCAGGACGACCCGATGGACCGCACAACCTGCGAAAGCAATTTCATCACACAAGACGAAAACAAGACCCTCTGGGTAGTGCCAAGAGGAGGAACCTTCAGTTATTTTGACCGCAAGGCAGGAAAACTGGTGCCTTATCTGCTGAGAAGCAATTCATCGGGCAACTACCGCATACCGAAGATTACGAAATATGTACTCTCAGACCAGGGAATCCTCTGGCTGACAGGCTCTCACGACCTGACACAGGTAGTCTTCAAATATCACCCTTACATTATCAACAAGCTGGATGTGGGCGAAGACGAAGTGTTCTCGGTAAATGCATCACCAGACGGACATATCTGGACAGGCTATCACAATGGAGTAATCCAGGTACTCAACGCCTCCTACCAGCGTATCGGATACCTTTCGCCAAGCGGACAGATTGTGCCACAGCAGGTAAACTTCGCCGAGAAGGGCATCTTCGCTATCCACTTCGATATCAAGGGAAGAACATGGATAGGAACCAACGGAAACGGTGTATATCTGATAGACAAAATGCAGGTAAGACACTTTACCTACGATGCAAACGACCCCGCTTCACTGCCATTCGACAAGGTATTCGACATCGTAGCCGACCGCACCGGACGCATCTGGATAGGTACCTATGGTGGCGGTATCGCCCTGGTAAATGAGGCAGCAGACGGCAGTATCAGCTTCATCAGTAAACGAAACGGACTGCCTTGGGAGAAGCAGCACTACGACCGCGTACGCCGCATCTGCTGCACCACTACGGGAACCATTCTCGTAGGTACTACAGATGGTCTCATCACCTTCAGTGATGCCTTTACAAACGCAAGAAAGATCAAATACCACAAGACCTACTACATACCGAACGATACAACAAGTCTGGCTGCAAACGATATGAACAATATCATGGAGCACACCAGCGGCAAGATGTATATCTCGCAACAGGGCGGCGTGATGGAAGAGATTGTGAGCAAATCGCTCCTGCAAGACAACCTGAAGATGAAATACTTCCATGCCATCGATGTTAACGAAGGCATCGTACAGGGCATGGTAGAAGACAACCAGGGAAGAATCTGGGTAATCAGAGAATCGAGTATCGACTGCGTAAACCCGAAAACGGGCCAGTGCAATGTGTTCGGACCTAACGATTTCGACTTCTACATGTCGTTCTCGCAAAGCCGTCCTTACCACGATCCGGCAAGCAACAACATCTCGGTAGGTACCCCGATGGGACTGATTACCTTCAATCCGGCTACGCTGAAGAAGAGCAACTACCAGCCTAAAGTCATCTTCAGTTCCCTCCATTATAGCGGAGAGAAGGAGTCGGAACCTATCCTGCACAAGGAAAAAGTGGTGATTCCTGCCAACAAGCGAAGTCTGACCATCACCTTCGCATCACTCGACTATCAGCGCAAGTATCAGACCAGATACCTCTATCGCATAGATGGTTATACAGCTCCAGGCGAGTGGATATCGAACGGAAGCAGCAATGTCATCGGCTTCAACCGTATCAATCATGGCGATTACGTACTCAAGGTGAGAGCCACCAACTCGCATGGTGTATGGAGCAAGTATGTGGCAGAACTGCCTATCGAAGTGCGCCCTACCTTCTGGGAAAGCATCTGGGGCAAGTTTCTCATGCTGCTCCTGCTCTTCGGTATCGTAGGCGCTATCTTCTATACCTACAACCAGCGCCAACGCGAGAACATAACCCACGAAATGAGCGTGCTGAAGAACGAGTTCTACAACGATGCTGCCAACCGTCTGAGAACCCCTCTAACACTCATCGGAACCCCGGTAAAAACCATTCTGGATACCGAGCCGGGTATCACCCGAAAGGGCAAGGAACTGCTGAGAATGGTAGTAGACAATGCCAACGAAATGCTGGTAATGCTGGACAAGGTTCAGAGATACGGCAACAAGGCAGACTTCCATACGAACAGCGGTCTGACCGAGGAAGATTACGACCTGGCAGAAAGAGAAAAAGCAAATGGCCAGATTGACGACCACAATGCATCTGACTATCTGGAAGAAACCAACAAACAGAAAGAAGAAAAGGATGCAGAGGCTGAACGCCTGGAAGAAATGGGCAAGGAACAGGAAACTGCACAGGAAGAAGCGGAACAAAAAGACCAGACGATACTGGTAGTAGAAGACAATGCCGACCTGCGCAAGTTCCTCTACAGCATCCTCTCGCCTACCTATAACGTGCTGCTCGCAGAGAACGGAAAGGCAGGTTTAGTGATGGTCCGCAAGGAGATACCAGACTTTATCCTCACGGACGTTACCATGCCTGTGATGGATGGTTTGTCGATGATTCACGAGATCAAGCAGGATACCACCCTCAACAACATCCCAGTGATGATTCTCTCGGCCAAGGCAAGCGTAGAAGACCAGCAGCGAGGCTTTGATGAAGGTATTGTTGCCTATATCACCAAGCCATTCTCTACCACTTATCTGCTCGGCCGAATAGAGGCTATCCTCACCCAGCGCCGCAACATTCAGATGGATGTCATCAGAAAACTGAAGGAAACTGGCGATAAAGATGCCATAGCAGCCCTGCGAATACTGCCTGCAGCAGCTCCTCTGCCTGCTCTTAACCAGGCTGAAACTAGTGTCGAGAACAAAGCGGTTGACCCAAGCAGCGAGCTGGCATTTATGGCGGCACAGATTCAAGACAGAACCATGATGCGTGTCTTCTGGTTTGTTGTTGAAAATGCAGGCAACCCGGGACTCAAGATTGATGACATCTCGAACGAAATCGGTATGAGCCGAAGCGTACTATATAATAAGGTGAAAGCAACAACTGGAATGACACCGGTAGACTTCGTTCGCCATATACGTATCAAGAAGGCATGCGAGATGTTGCGCAATACAGACAATACTCTGACCAGTATCTCCTTCGCAGTAGGTTTCACCGACCCTAAGTATTTCTCGAAGGTATTCAAGAAAGAAACGGGTATCGTGCCTACTGAATACCGAAACAGAACGCAGGGATAGCCCGCATAATTACAGATGAAAGCAGTCCTCATTACTGATGGCTGCTTTTATCTGTATTGACAAAAAAGTAATACATATACAGAACATATCTTCAGTTGTTGTCGGGCACAGCCTTCTTTGTTATCGTACACAGCAAAACGTTCAAGCAAGGAAAAAAGCAGAATAGTCATAAAATTGAGCCGTTTTGCTTAGTTTTTTGACCGAATATTGCAAAAAAGTATAAAAATGGGGGGGGTATTTGATTAATTTTCCCTTTTTACTGAAAAAAAACTGAGAAAAAGTTTGGTGTTACAAGAAAATGTAGTACCTTTGCAACAAGTTCTTAGAAAAGTTAAATGATAGATTAATCGTAAACCTCTTTTTCTTTGTTTTTTTGAGGAAAAAGAGGTAAAGAAAAAGGAATGCAGGGTTTGTGAAAATCCTGCATTTTTTATTTTTTCAACTTTCATGCAGGCCGTTATGTAGTCTTATAATCTACACACCTTTCTATTCACAAACCCAATTATCTACGGAATCTATATACTCTTAACTGCGATACTATCTACATTATATATATTACGCTCATTCCTTCATCTATGATTTTGTTCGATTTTTAGAATTTTTAAAAAAACTATTGAAGTATTCTAAGAGAAAAGTAGTATCTTTGCACTCTAGATCATATAAGTTGAGATCGGAAATATAGATAACACATACATAAAGATAAAAAAAATGAGAACTGTTTACGAATTTTCTGTTAAAGACAGAAAGGGAAAGGATGTTTCCCTCAAGGAGTATGCCAACGAAGTGCTGCTCATCGTCAACACCGCCACAAAGTGTGGTTTCACACCTCAGTATGAGGAACTGGAGAAACTTTATGAGACCTATCATTCTCAAGGTTTCGAAATACTTGATTTTCCTTGCAACCAGTTTGGTCAGCAAGCCCCTGGTACAGATGAAAGCATTCATCAGTTCTGCAAGCTTACATACGGCACAGAGTTCCAGCGCTACAAGAAGATCAAGGTAAACGGAGACGATGCTGCCCCTCTCTTCAAATTTCTGAAAGAATGTAAGGGCTTTGCTGGTTGGGACGAGAGCCACCCTCTCTACCCTGTTCTCGACAAGATGTTGAGCGAGGCTGATCCTAACTACAAGGAGAGTGCCGATATCAAGTGGAACTTCACCAAGTTCCTCGTTAACAAGAAGGGTCAGGTTGTAGCCCGCTTCGAGCCTACCACAAGCTTCGATGTCATCGCTAAGGCTATCGAAGAGTGGTTGAACTTCTAATGAAAGATAGAAGTCTCGAACTGAGAATAGAATTTCTAAAAAAAGAGAATAGAATCTCTAAATAAAAAGCCAGGTTGCTTTTCGCAGCCTGGCTTCTTTTATAATGTGATATTGTTATTTCAATATATCTCAAAGAATAATTGTCAACTGTTTGCTATAAACTATAAACTATTAACTGTAAACTATTAGTCAACCTTTGGCACATCCTTGAGGAACTGCTGGATTTCTTCATCACTTACTGAATAATTGTGCAAATCGCCATTAATATAGCTATCGTAAGACGGCATATCGATAAGACCATGGCCTGAGAGGCAGAACAGGATAACCTTCTCCTTGCCCTCTTCCTTAGCCTTCAGAGCCTCACGTATAGTGGCTGCAATCGCATGGCAGCTCTCTGGAGCAGGAATGATACCCTCGGTCTGTGCAAAGAGCATACCCGCCTTGAATGACTCCAGCTGAGGGATATCTACACCATGTAGGTAACCATCCTTCAGAAGCTGGGAAATAATCATGCCCGCACCATGATAACGGAGACCACCGGCATGAATGTTGGCTGGCTTGAAATCATGACCCAAAGTAAACATTGGCAGCAATGGAGTATAACCAGCCTCATCACCGAAATCATACTCAAACTTACCGCGAGTCAGCTTAGGACAGCTCTCCGGCTCTGCAGCTATAAACTCAGTATGGCGCTCGCCTGTGAAGTTGTGACGGAGGAATGGGAAGGCAATACCACCAAAGTTACTACCACCACCGAAACAAGCAATCACCTGATCAGGATACTCGCCTGCCATCGCCATCTGCTTCTCTGCCTCTAGACCGATGATGGTCTGGTGAAGTGCCACATGATTGAGCACGGAACCCAGTGTATATTTACAGCCTGGTGTTGTAGTAGCCAGCTCAACAGCCTCACTGATGGCAGTACCGAGCGAACCAGGATGATGAGGATCGCGTGTGATGATATTCTTACCGGCGCGTGTACTCATAGAAGGAGAACCCTCTACAGTGGCTCCAAACGTACGCATGATGCTGGAACGGTATGGTTTCTGCTGCATGGTAATCTTTACCTGATAAACTGCTGCCTCCAGGCCGTAGAGTTTTGCTGCATAAGAGAGGGCTGCACCCCACTGGCCTGCACCAGTCTCTGTAGTGACGTTGGTATCACCCTCCTGCTTACAGTAGTAGCACTGAGGAATCGCTGAATTGATTTTATGAGAGCCTAACGGATTGGTACTCTCATTCTTGAAGTAGATATGCGCTGGTGTACCAAGTGCCTCCTCAAGGGCATAAGCACGTACAAGAGGGGTTGAACGGTAGAAGGTGTACTTCTCCAGCACATCTTCCGGAATATCAATCCAAGCGTGCTCTGTATCAAGTTCCTGCTTTGAGCACTCCTTATTAAATACGTGTGACAAATCATCAGCATTCATTGGCTGGTGAGTCTGAGGGTTCAACGGCGGCAAAGGCTTGTTAGGCATATCTGCCTGAATGTTGTACCACTGAGTAGGAAGTTCCTGCTCGCTTAAGATGTACTTTTTCTGTCTCATATCTATATATATGTTTAAAATTGTTGTATGCCTGAACAAAGGTACAAATAAAAAATGAAATAAAAAACTTTTTATCTGATTTTCCACTATTTTTTTTTATTTTTGTCCAACAAATCAGTTAATTCTATTGGTATTATTTGTTACGAAAGTATACAATCAGTGCGATTTCTAAGATTTTAACCAAATATTACACCTAAAATACCAAATATTACACCCAATATTATAATGAAAAATAGTATCTTTGCAACAGAAAAATTCAAAATGCGTTGTGAAACGCTTATCATCATCTTTTACTTATACAAAAAATAAAACATTGGAACTCAATAGGGGTATTGAGATTCCAATGTTTTTTTTATGCAATAAACTGATTACTTTTCATTACCTAAATCTATCTGCGATATCTGATTCAACAGATTTACAGCCTGCCCTACTGTCTTCACATCATTGATGCGAAGCATTCGCTTGTTGAATTTTTCTTTCAGAACACAGTCTTGAATATGACTGGTAACGTAAGCGAGTATGCGGTTAAACATCTGACTCCTGTAGAACGGACTGTTTACATTGCTTACAAACTGCATCTGCATATAGCCCTGCTTGAGAATAATCTTCTCGCAACCTAGCTTCTTGCCTACCCTACGCAGACCTACCACATGCATCAGTTCGTCTGCTTCATGAGGCACAGGACCAAAACGGTCTATCATACGCTTGCGGTAAGCTTCTACTTCATCATCGCCCTCCAGACGGTCCAGTTCACGATAAAGAAGCATGCGCTCACTGTCACCCGGCACATAAGTCTGAGGAAAATACATCTCCAGATCGCTCTCTATGCCACAATCGTCAACGAAATCATCACCCGTAAGCTGGGCACCTTCATCCATCTTCTCCTGATAAAGATCACAGAACTCCTCGTTTTTCAACTCTGTGACAGCCTGAGAGAGAATCTTCTGGTAGGTTTCATAACCCAGATCTTCCATAAAACCGCTCTGCTCAGAACCCAGCAGATTACCCGCACCTCGGATATCCAGGTCCTGCATGGCGAGATTGAAGCCGCTACCCAGTTCGCTGAACGTCTCCAGAGCCTCCAGACGGCGACGCGCCTCAGGAGTAAGTGCACTCTTAGGTGGCGCCATCAGATAGCAGAAAGCCTTCTTGTTGCTTCTTCCTACGCGTCCACGCATCTGATGCAGGTCACTCAATCCGAAGTGATGAGCATCGCTCACGATAATCGTATTGGCATTGGAAATGTCGATACCGTTCTCTACAATAGTGGTAGAAAGCAGTACATCATAATCGTAATTGATAAAGCCCATGATGATTTTCTCCAAATCCTCAGGCTTCATCTGTCCGTGCCCGATTGCTACCCTACAGTCTGGGATATGCTTCTCGATGAGCATCTTGAGCTCCGGAAGCTTGGATATTCTGTCGCATACGAAATAAACCTGTCCGTTTCGGCTCATCTCGAAATTGATGGCATCGCAGATAACTTCACTACTAAACGTTACCAGTTCGGTATGAATCGGATAACGGTTAGGTGGCGGAGTGCGCATGATACTCATATCCCGGGCGCCCATCAGAGAGAACTGGAGGGTTCGCGGAATCGGAGTAGCACTCATCGTGAGTGTATCGACATTTACCTTGAGCTGACGGAGTTTCTCTTTGGTAGACACACCGAACTTCTGCTCTTCATCGATGACGAGCAGTCCCAGGTCATGCCATTTCACGGTCTTTGATATCAGCTTATGCGTACCTATGAGGATATCAATCTTACCCTCTTTCAGGGCGTCAAGCACCTCTCTGGTTTCCTTCGTTGTACGGGCTCTACTGAGATAGTCTACCCTTACAGGCATGCCTTCCAGACGCTTTTTGAAAGTCTGATAGTGCTGGAAAGCCAGAACGGTAGTAGGCACCAGCACCGCAACCTGCTTGCTGTCGCACGCTGCCTTGAAGGCTGCACGGATGGCAACCTCAGTCTTGCCGAAGCCCACATCGCCACAAACCAGACGGTCCATCGGTCTGCCGCTCTCCATATCCTTCTTCACCTCCTGAGTAGCCTTATTCTGGTCTGGCGTATCTTCATACAGGAAGGAAGCCTCCAGCGTATGCTGCAGATAATTGTCGGCACTGAAGGCGAATCCCTTCTCCCGTCGGCGCTGGGCATAAAGTTTGATGAGGTCGCGCGCAATGTCCTTAATTCGCTTCTTAGCTTTGTCCTTGAGTTTATCCCAGGCACCTGTACCCAGTGTAGACAGGCGAGGCGGAGTACCGGTATCGCTGCGGCGATATTTGCTGATTTTATAAAGCGAGTGGATAGAAACATCCACCTTGTCATTGTTCGTATAGACGATGCGGATCATTTCCTGATAGCTGTTGCCCGTAGGAACCCTAACCAGTCCGCCGAACTTGCCGATACCGAAGTCTACATGCACGATAAAATCTCCCACTTCCATCTCCTGCAGTTCCTTCATGGTGAGTGCCATCTTGCCGGCTCTCGCTTTATCAGAGCGCAGGTTATATTTATGAAAACGGTCAAAAATCTGATGATCGGTAAAGAAGCAGCACTTCTTGTCATGGTCAGTAAAGCCTTCATGAAGCGTCTTGTCTACCGGTGTAAAACGGATGGCGTAGTGCTTCAGCTCTTCGCTTTCAAAGATATCCTTCAGGCGCTGTTGCTGCTTCTGGCTATCTGCCAATATATATAAGGTGTAACCCTGGAGCAGGAAATCCTCCAGAGTTTGACAAAGCAAATCGAAATTCTTATGGAAAAGAGGCTGTGGAGCAATATTGAAAGGTATCACAGCCGGACTCTCTGACGGAGCAACCTTACCGAACTCGATACGGAGATGAGCCGCTACTGCCTTCTTGAAATCGAGCGGAGAAACGAGGTTGAGCTCGGTCTTCATGTCATGTCTGATGCGCTCAGCCTCTACCTCAGTAGCTCCCTCCAGCTGCTCGGTAAGGCTCTGCGATGAGAAGCCTTCGGTATAGATCTGACCGATGCGGTCGCAAACGAAAGAAAGGTCTTTCGCCACGACTGGCGTACTTTCGGAGAGGAAATTGAGGAAACACTGCTTGTTGCTCTCGATATGAGCGAGTTCGGGCACGATTTCTATCTCTGTGCGCTTCACCTGCGAGAGCTGGGTCTCAACATCAAAGGTACGGATGGTGTCAATCTCATCGCCGAAGAAGTCGATACGGAACGGATATTCGCAACTGTAGGAATAGACATCGAGGATGCTTCCACGCACGGCAAACTGGCCCGGTTCATAAACATAATCGGTTTCTTTGAGTTCGAAATCGCGCAGGGTATGAACCACATCGGTCTGAGCAATCTGCTGGCCTACAGCCAGTTTCAGAATTCGTTCATCCAGATTCTGCTTAGCCACAACGAGTTCTGCCAGTGCATCGGGATAAGTGACTACCAGGAAATGTCCTCCCGAAGAGAGGCGCGCCAGCACCTCTGTACGTAGGATTTCGTTCGCTGCATCACGCTGCCCGTATTTCACGGCACGCCGATAGCTGGAAGGAAAGAAGAAGACCTTCTCCTGCCCCATCATCTGAGTGAGATCGTGATAAGGCAGGCACAATGGGAGCCACTGTGCGTGATATAGCCGAAACACTGCAATACGGTCTCAGCGGACAACGTATGGGCTATTTTTATATGAATGGAAAACAATATGAGATTTTGGGCCAGATAAACCGCCAACAACGTAATACACCGGCCAATATCAAATCTATTTACATACGAAGCGACAAAGGGGAAATGATTCAATTGGACAATCTGGTAGAATTTGTAGAATCCGTAGCTCCTCCTAAATTATACCACTACAACCGTTTTATTTCCGCTACCGTATCTGCCGGACTAGCAGATGGAAAGACCATCGGACAAGGTTTGGAAGAAATGGATAAAATCGCCGCCCAGACTTTGGACGAAACTTTCCGTACCGCCTTGTCGGGAGACTCCAAAGACTATCGGGAAAGTTCATCCAGCCTGATGTTTGCTTTCATTCTGGCATTGATACTTATCTATCTTATTCTGGCAGCACAGTTCGAAAGTTTCAAGGATCCTTTCATTATCATGCTTACCGTTCCGCTAGCCATTGCAGGAGCACTGATTTTCATGTATGCCGGAGGTATCACGATGAACATATTCAGCCAAATCGGCATTATCATGTTGATAGGTCTAGTGGCAAAGAATGGTATTTTGATTGTGGAATTCGCCAATCAGAAGCAGGAGGGCGGAGAAAACAAGATGCAGGCCATCCGGGATGCCGCTTTGCAACGCTTGCGCCCTATTCTCATGACAAGTGCCTCTACCGTATTAGGTTTGATTCCACTGGCATTCGCAACAGGAGAAGGCGCCAATCAACGTATCGCCATGGGTACGGCTGTTGTGGGAGGAATGTTAGTATCTACTTTCCTGACCATGTATATCGTACCGGCTATTTATAGTTATATATCTACCAACCGAAACGTTAAAACAGAAATTGTATGAAACGAATCATTATAACTTTATGTATCTGCACCGCATGGGTGGCTTCCACCTATGCGCAATATCCTTATACGCTGAAAAAATGTCTGGAGGAAGGGCTTGCAAACAATTATTCCATACGTATCACCCGTAATGAAGAACAAATCAGCCATAACAATGCCACATTAGCAAATGCCGGTTATCTGCCAACTGTTGATTTGTCTGCCGGATATACAGGAACGTTGGACAATACGGATACCAAAAGCAGAAGTACAGGCACTACAGCCAGTGAACGAAACATCTACGACCAAACCTTAAAGGCCGGGCTGGATGTAAACTGGACTCTGTTCGACGGATTCAATATCAGCACCACCTACAAAAAACTTAAGGAATTGGAACACCAGGGAGAAACCAACACGCGTATCACCCTTGAAGATTTCATAGCGGGACTCACTGCCGAATCCTATAATTATGTACAACAGGAAATCCGTCTGAAGAACTTCCTTTACGCTGTGTCTTTATCCAAAGAACGCCTGCGCATTGTAGAAGAACGATACCATATCGGTAATTTTTCCCGGCTGGATTATCAACAAGCCAAAGTGGACTTCAATGCAGACAGTGCACAATATATGAAACAACAAGAACTGGTGGTTACCTCACGTATCAACCTGAACGAGTTAATGGCCGTACAG
>OGKS01000814.1_pt1 | contig 16544 bp, 6 predicted proteins | sample 1572491 | NCBI WGS metagenome assembly OGKS01 (sample SAMEA2582153, study PRJEB24529) | metagenome | biome: Human gut stool | place: China | collected 2011
TTGAGGTACGGGTCTGGGTGAGGAAGTATCTTCCGTGGTCACCCGCCTTCACCTTTACAGCCTCGCCTTCATGAAGTTCTGTAAAGCTTGCCGATGCAGCATCGTAGAGATAAACCGGAGCATCGAGCTTGTTCACACCTTTCAGAGTAAGTGAAACCTCTTCAGCCTGCTGGCTCACGATGCCGAGCGGAATCCAGGACAACCCAGGAACCGCATTCACAGCTACCGCCTCGTTTCCGGCAACGGTATAAATCTGCGGAATATCCTTGAGGTTCTGATCATACAGCAGATCCACATCCTCCTGATCATCATAGTCGGCAGAAGCCTCCGGACGCAAGGCGATGCGTGCCCTAGAAGTCTGGCCGTTTGAATTCTCTGTTGTTGCTTCAATGCTCTTTACATAGTCAGATGCCATCAGCAGGCCAGGAGTAATGGTGCGGTCAACACACATCGTAGAAGTGAATCTTACTTCTCTAATAGCAGCGCCAACATTCTTCTTAACAAAGAACGACTGGGTAGGCTGGATAGCGTAGTTCTTCATATCCAATTCTGTATTTGAAATCGCCTTCACTTCGCCATTCTCTACAATCCAAATAGCGTTCTGCAAACCAGTATTGGCCTCGAAGAACTTAGCCATCGAGATAGAGCAGGTATATGGATTGGCCACAAGATAGAAACCGCTGTTGTTATCATCTCCCAAGGTCTGAGTCTTCTCTGCGAGATGCTTCTCATCGTTATTGAAAGCAACGAGAAGCTTGCCATGACCATTGTTCTTACCAACAGTTACTGATTTACCACCAGAAGTTGTTGATCCATCATAATCGAAGTACTGATAGCTGGTATCTTCCTTTGGCAAACGGAGAAGAGCATTCTTAGTCTTGTCCTTCGGCAAGAGCGCATTACCCGCCTTGATTGAGAAACCACCGAAGGTTCCGTCTGCGGCATAGCTCTCGTCCACTTTATTATATACGTGGCTCCAGTAACCGAGATTCATATCAACATCACCAGTAACAGCACCAGTAGGATAATGCGATGCAGAATAATCTACCTTAGGAGAGATTTCCTTCACATCACTCTTCATCCAAGCTCTCTGATAAACCGGATACTTGCTTCGGCTATACGCAGCAGTAGTATCATCAAACTTGATATCCGTAAACGCCTTGGTTTCTTGTCGGCCATTGCTTGCCGGCACATACATATCACCTGCGTAGATATACTGCAGAGGTGAAGCCATGGTATACCACTTGTTAGGCACCAGCTCCTTCTCTACCCAAGCCTTGTCATATACCAGATAGCACTGGTCACGAAGCTCACCCTGAGGCTTGAAGTAAATCTGATGGCAGGTATTGCCATAGAACTTCTCGCACTTCAGATTGCCGTCAGTACCCAATCCCTTATTTGCATCCGACTCATCCCAGTAAGCCATGATGTCGTACCGGATATACGTTGTTGCCACATCACCCTTGGCATTATTCAACTTGGTAGCAATACCATTCTCTTGACGATAAACTATGTTACCGAGGTCAGGGAAAGGCTTTCCATTCAAGTTGACGACAGTAACCTTGGTAAACTTCATTGGCACATAGCTGTTCTGGGTAGGAATAGCCACCTTTGGTGTAATACCGAGTGCATTACCATAAGCCTGATAATCAGGATACTCATTATCATGCAATTCTGTAGATGATGAGCGATGCCAGTTATCATCATTATTCCAGTTGGCATTCATACCGCCATTCGCCGTAGGAGTCCAGGTAATGAATTCCGGAACTATCTTCACCTTGAGATAAGACTCGCCAGGACAACTTGTTCCACCAGTAGCTGCAGCTTTCTGCTCGAAGACGAATCGAAGATCGTAGTAATAACCCTCGTGGAAATTATCCAAAACATTCTTAGAGAACAGGAGGTCGAGAGTTGCCTGAGTAGCAGTACCCACTTCGCCTATATGATCAGACTTTAATGTTGCTACAGGAGATGACAACAATGCTGTATTCCACAATGGATCGTTGGTTGTAGCAACATAGACATCAGCAGAGGTCTTATCTGCCTCATTCTTACTATCATCAATGAATGTCAAAGTCTTATCTTCAACACCAGTCTTATAGCTTGCGCTATGCAATGGTACCTGGAGATAACCCTCGGAAGAGTTTGTCTTGTTCCGCTCCAACAACTTCTTAATCTGTGGCAATCCGATACGGAGCGCAGACTTATAAGTTGCATCATTAAACGGATAATACACATCATTGAAACCGAAGTTAAGCTGTGGACCATCCTTAGCTATACGCAGAGGTACAGGAACTGCTCCATCACAAAGCAAGTAGCTCACGCCATCTTTTGTATAAACATCATCACCTGCTTCATTTTTCCCATTAGGTGCTGGTTTCATATAGATTGTATGAGCACCATATTTAATATCACTAACAGGAATCGTAATTTCATTAGAAGCGGTACTGTTATAAGGCGTTGTCTTCTGATCGATATACCAGTAGAAAGGCACCTCTGTAAGCGTAATCTTTGCACCAGTCTTTGGATCGATGGTTGTGAGACTGCCCTTAAGTTTAACACTAGGATTAGGAACTGCACAGTCCACACGATAGTCAGTAATGACATTACCCTCGTTATCTATAATCGCAGGAGTCTGACCAACCAACTCAAACAAATCGCTATAAATAGAGCAGACGTCAGAAGGTTTACCCCACTGTGCATCAGATGCATTTGGATCACTATCAGCACATACAGAGACATAATACTTCTTACCAGCCTTGAGTCCAAACTTATGGTTAGCAAGAATGATGTAAGTTTCACCATATGCATCAGTCTCAATCATGTTGACACCATCTATCGTATGGGACTTACAAGCTGCTTCTGAGTCATATACATCAACAGAAGCATAACTATCTGGCATTGTTTGCTCCACACCATCCAAATTATAGTTGTAAAGACCTTTTTTTGTTACTGGTGTACCATCTTCTTCCACAAAACGGAAATGGATTTTCGTATCCTGATGGTTAAGTATAGCATTCAATGTCTCGTGAATGGCACGTATCTTCAGCTTGACTTTACCTTCTCCGTTCTCACCGCAGGCAGGTCGGTCTTGGAAGACCTCCACCTTGGCCGGCTTTAAATATATACGGATATCATCAACAGCATAGTCAGCACCATTAGTACCCTTACTATAGTTATCAATCTCAATACGGAATTTATCGTACTGTTCTGCATGTGATTCTTTCTGGATGGTAATCTTACCATATACCTGATACCATTTTCCCTTATCTTTACTATCACGATTTAAGTCAAAATCTCCTGAAGAGAAATTATGAAGCAATACTTTCTTATTATCAACAAGACCATACAACTTAAACATAAGCTGTGGCAATGTTTGTGCACTAGTCATATCAGCAACATATGCAGAGAACGCCATTTGCTGACCCGTACATAGACTTGCATTAAATTCTGCAGATGCAATGGTACGGCTTTCATCAGAAGCATCAACATAGAGGAAAGAACCGGTTTGAGAACCTCCGGTTAATTCCCAGGTTCTGTCATGTAACTCTGTACCAGTATGCCACCACTTATACTTATCACTATTAGTTGATACTCCCGTCACATTAGCCGTCTTATAGATTCCATATTCACCATGCAATGGTGAATGCATTGGATCATAATCGGATACGGAACCTTTATGAGTCGCACTCTTACTCATCAAATTCTTATAGACAAATCCATAGTTTCTTTTTGACCAATCAGACGGATGTTCAGACTGGTTATCCATATCATTGGTTGGAGCAGAAACTGTTTGTTCTGGACTATCATCATCGAAACTAACTATAGCCACACGGTTATAATTATCACGAAGATAAGAAATTTTACGCTGAATCTCTTCATTCCCCATTTCAGAATCTTTCATCGGATGGAAACCGAAGAAACGGCAATTGAAATTGGCTATCGGACAACTACTATTGTCGCTTTCATTCACAGCATACGCCACAACAGAGAAGTGGTCTCCATTCTTGAATGTAATCTTATCAGAAACAGAATTTCCATCCAAATCCTTCCATTTATTGTAATTGGATGCATCATTTAAGAGTTTTAAACTGACATCAAAGAAACGAGGGAAATCAGGCACATTACTTTCACTGTCAAAATATCTATCTTTATCACCATTATATATTCTCCAAATAACTTTAGTTGCTTGCTTGAGGTCTGGTCCGAAGTCTGTCTCAACTATATCACGGTCTGTTTGCCCTGTTGGGAAATAGACATGATGCTTATTGTTAGTCATCGGATAGAAATAATACATGGTTGGTTTCATATTAAGACGCAAAGTCATTGTCGACATAGCGTTAGCGAAACCAACAGTAACATTCTTATTATCCTCGTAAGTGAGATCATTATCCGAATGGGTAAGATAATTCTTTTCCATATCAGCCATTTGCTTAGCAGGAATCAGATGGAAGATATAACGGATAGAAAGCGTACTTTCATGATCCATATAGGTACCAGTCTCATCAATTCCATCAACATAACGGCTCACATCACAAGCGATAGTCTCTCCCTCCCAACTTGTATCGTTAGGACGAGTATAGAAAACACCTACATTACCTTGCCAAGCATTGGTATTTTCAGGCATATTATAGGCAAAAATACCCTTGCTCTTACCAAACTCATCGGTAAGCACGTGCTGATATCTTTTTAAAGATGATTCTCCTGTTGTATTATCGGCCTGCAGATGTTCTGAAGCCATATCAGTATCATAATTATACCATCTGAAATATCCGAGAGGCTCCAATGGGTTTCCTTCTGTTGCATATTTTTCCAAAGGCAACGTCAGTGGAATAGACTCACCTTCTGCTACTGGGTACGTATACTCCCAAGTATAGGTCTTTTGGCGTAACTGTCCCTTAGAAGCATCTATCACCTCATAATCACCATCTGCATTGGCATAACCCTTGTAATGACGGAAAGGCACTTTATCAGGGTCTATAATCTTTACCTGATATTTCAACTTCAGGCTAGTAGGCTCTTTTGTTACGATTCCTTCCGTCTCAGTCAATCCCTCTATATCATCTGTGATGACACAAGAGATATTGGTAACCTTTGTTATATCAAAGGTATAAAGTTCAGAAGTTGGTGCAAAGGATACTTTCAACAAGTCTGCCAATTCGCTACTTGGGTCTTTCGTCAAGACATTAAAATACTTATTATTATTAAAGTCATTATATTTCTTGCTTGATATTCCAAAACCATTAGTCGTGAAGCTATTATCTGCATCGTCAGTAACAGTCCAGCGAATATAGAGATTACCCAGCTCGCTTACTGAAGACTTTCCAAGAGCTGACAGAATTTCATCCAACTTATGATTTAAGTTGACATTAATTCTTTTGGCTTCATTACCCGGAGTTAAATTATTTATCAAAACTCCATCTACCTCCTTAACTGTTGTTGTTGGATCAGGAGAAGTAACCAATGTACCTACAGCACTCTTGTCTGCAAATGTTACAGTATAAACACCCTGCATGACAGATGGTTCTGATACAACATATCTTGTACCATCAGTTTTGATATAAGACGTCATACCAGTGACATCATTGGTCCATACTGCTTTCAACTGGTAATTCTTCCAATCACCAGGAGTACTCAATTTAGACTTATCAAAAGTAATCGTTCTGAGATTTTCATCGCTTACAGAAGTCTCAGAATAGCCTATATAATTGCCCTTACCTCTATTATAAGTATAAGTTGAAGAACTACTCAATGTACCATTTGGCAAATCTTCAATCACCTTACCTGTAGTCTTATCAATCACCTGCCAACGGATATAACGGAGGTAGTGAGTAGGCACAGTAACAGTAACCTTACTGCCAGAGACAGCAAAGTTATCAGACTCGTTAATTACATTAGATGACAATGCTGAAGACAGTTTCAAATCAGCAGTTGCCTGAGCTACAGTCTTAAAATTAATGGTATAAGCACCTTGTAACACAGAAGGTTCTGCCACAACAAATGGCTTAGTATCCAAAGTTGGGGCGTCAATACCATCTACATTATCGGTCCAAACAGCCTTTAACTGATAGTTACTCCATTCGCCAGCACCAGAAATCTGTGACTTATCAAAATTTACCTGTCTTACAGAAGATTCGGAAGAAGAAGTTGTATTGTAATAAACAAAACTTCCCTTCTTCCTATGGGTAAAGCTAGAGTTGGTAAATATCTGATTACCATCTTCACCCACTGCGTCCACAATCTTACCGGTGGTCATATCAATGAGCTGCCAACGTACATACTTTACACTATGCTTTGGTATTGTAACAGTTACCTGCTCAATGCCGTCATTTACCATATATACATCAGACTCATCAACTGCTGTTTTTGACAAACTGCTTAAAGCAAGATCCTTACTCTTAATCTGCTCTGCAGTTGTAAATGTAGTAACATACAAGCCACTGAGATTTGGTTCTTTCAAGAGATAATAATTGTTGTTATTATCATAGAGAATGTCTGAACCTGCAGAACTTGATGCCCAGGCACAAACCACCTGATAACCATCAGTCCAAGTACTTCCACTAGGAAGCGTGAAGGTCATCTTCAAATCGTTACTATTTGTCTCATTATCACTATTATACCAAATATAATAGTTACCTTTCTTTACATAAGTATTAGCTGTGGCTGAACCATCAGGAGTTAAAGCATTTATCTTATCTACCACTTTTCCATCCTTATCTGCCACATACCAGCGCATATATTTCGCAGTATTAGGCATTGAAATAGTAAAAGAAGCATCTGTAGTAGCTCTAATCTCTGTTGTCTTTTGGACATTGCTACTTATATTAGGAGTAAACGTAGCAGATTCTGCAGCCGTCTTAGACATAAAAGAGAAGACACACTTGCCAGAAAGAGTTGGCTCTTGGAAGAAATAGGCTTTACTTCCATCAGAATAAAAATCTCCATCAGACTTATCTGTTGCCCAATAACAAACCACCTGATAACCATCATCCCACGTTTTACTTGAAGGCAAATTAAAAGTCACAGTACGTTCTGATTCCTGTGCTATATTATTGGGCTCATAGTTATCAAACTTTGCCCAAACATATTTATCCTTAACAACCTGATAATTGGTTGCAGTTTCTCCAGTCAATAAAGAACTAACAGAATTTATTACAGAACCGTCTTTATCAAGTACTTGCCAACGCATATACTTGACATCATTCATATCTAATTTTACACGTGCTTGTGCATTATTTTGATCAACAACAAATTTTTTACTTATAACATTAGTTGGCTCGCTGGCTTCCTTCACAGAATAATCAGTCAAGTTTTCTGCCAAACGAATATTATAAGTATATGTTGCCTGCTCTTTGGTAGCATCAGTCAAGAGTCCTTCATCATTAGAAAGATGAAGAACACTCTTTGCTCCTTCAAGATTTACATCAGTTGGAGGAGTAAAAAATATACAATTATGTTGATATTGATTTGCTCCACCTTGGGAGCCATCAAAATAAACTTTATTATTATGATAGTAAAAATAGTTAGAACTACTAGGTGATGTACCAATGACAGTTCCCCATTGTCCATCTTTTACATTCCAGTTAGTTACATCAAGTGGCTTACCTGATACATCACTAAATTCAATATAGAAATATTTATATTTATAGAGATTATAATAATTGTTTGCATCCAAAAACGCATTCTTCAAATCAAGCTTATAAGAGCCATCAGTACCTTTTGTCAACACAGCTGTTTCTCCCCATCCTTCCACTGGCATAAAAACCAATGAAAGGAGGAGGATGAGAGTACGATATATGTTTTTAATCTTATTCATAGCGATAGTATTTACGTGTATAATGTTTACGAGCAGCAAAGCTTCTCAAATCCTTGGTGAAAAGTATCTTATATATAAGCTCTTTTCCTGCGACACCAGGTACAGGAACGGTGACCTGATAGAGGGCGCTCTTCTTGTCGGCATTGTCATCATTGAAGGTACCTTCAAAATAGCCGGTGGTTGAATCCCATGATGGAAGAACTTTAAACACCTTCTGGGCATTCGCAGTAGTAGCTGCAGCATCAGCCATATCATCTTCTTGGATTAACTCCCATTTTACTTTGGTATAATCGATGGTTCCAGACACATCGGTGTCATCACCCTTTACAACCTTTGGCTGGATATGGAATTCCTCTTCCGGGTAATAACAGGTGTAGGAAAGGGTGGTTCCGTTATCTGTTATGGATGGATAGAGACCGATTGCTGTAAAGGACTTAACATCAAACTTCAACTTGTAATCATCTAAAGAGATTGGTAGAATGTGATGGTCGTTTCGAGCTATCGTTGTCCAATCCTTGAACAAGGCATAACGCTTGACTCCTGCTGATGTATTCAGGTTGATGATGAAATACTTGGAAGTATTGCCCGCTGCGCTTTCATTCACATAGAATGAAATTTCATTCTCTGGTTTATAATCGGTTCCTGCCTTTATCGTCTTTGGCGAAGACAGCGTATATCTATAATTATCCGTTGCAGCCTGCTCTACCAGATTTGGAGAACATGTAACTTGCTCATTATCTGCATCAGAATGCTTTGGCAGCAACATGATGTTATCAGCATCTGCATTATCTTTGCTGTTCTTAGTAATATCGCTGATGGTAATATCATTGATTACCAAATCTGTAGCACTTGGATTCTTAAACTGGAGTGTAACCTTTGCCAGCATTCTTACTACCCAAAGCTTATTCTTATCAGTTGTTCCATTTTGTTTTACAGTAAGCGTCTGCTCATTACTCATAGGAATACCAGAAATAGAAGCATCAAAGCCATTGCCATTCATCTTATATTTCATGTTCTTAAAATCAACAGTTGAGCCGCTTGTCAACGTACCCAACTGCGTTTTATCAATATTGGCAAAAGAATAGACCTGATAGGGGCCTGGGGCTACATTCTCCAGAGTAACCTCGTCTTCCTTAGCATGCTGAGCATCAACCTGAGTTTTCTCTATAGTTTGCACTACCTTATCACCTTGAGTAAGAACAACAAACCAGCTCTTCATATTCTCTGCATCGGAACCAGACTCCCAATCTTGGTTAAGAGCACGGCTATGAGGTGCAGCCTGACCTATAGAGCCAGCCGCAGAAGTAGAGAGCTTGAGATGAATGGTATAACCATTTTTGCTTCCTCCATCAGAATTATCAGACATAGAACTGTCGTCTGGCGAGCAAGCCGTAAAGGTGGCAAGCATCGTCAGTACCAACAGTGCCATTATCGTTTTTATCTTATTCATATCTATTACTCATTATTATCCGACTTATTACATGGAAGTCTCTGCATGGGTATACTTTGCCCACATCTTGACAGCAATCGTGAGAACCATACCCTTCTTCTCACCCACTACTCCTTCTATCTTGATGCGATAGATGTTATTGCGGACTATGCCATAATACATAGGAGCGGTTTTAGAACCAGCACCTGTTGGATCACTATGGCGAATGGTATAGGTATAGTATTTATCTGTACCGGATTTACCAGGCTTAGGCTGCTTATTGGTTGCGTCCCAATCAGAAAGCTCATAATACTTTCCTTTAAACACCAGTCCTGTTGCATACTCTTCTGAATTATCAAAAGTAGTATTCTCCATCGCATAATCAAGAACGAAGAAAGAAGAGCTTGTTGAACCTAAAACTTTCTTGACAGGAAGGTATCCTGTAGCTGATGGCCAACTTGCATCATTTAACTTACGAACATTATATGTAAGACCACTTGGCGTAGAACCAGTATTCTTATCAGAAGTCCATGGATCTATCACATAGTTTGTTGCAGTCTTGTCGGTTCCCGAAGTTGCAGTCTCATCACCCAAATAGCTCAGAGTTGCTCCCGTTTTATCACCCACACGCTTAATGCAAAACTCACCGGAAGTAAGCTTGTTGTAAGGGAGAATAGACTCCAAAACAAAGCCACCCACTAAATTGTTTGAAACATCCTTCACATCAAAAGCATAAGTTCCGGTACCAGGATTTGTTGAAGAATCAACATACTTACCATCACCTGGATCAATATCAATACGGGCAGCCAGACGCTCTATATCAACATTTACTGTAAGCGGATTAGCCTCGGTTCCATCACCAGTAGCATTACCACCAGCAGAAGTCAACTCGGTAGTAGCATCCTTCTCTGAAGTCATGATAAAGTATTTCGAAGTAGAATCAAAAGCCGGAAAATGAGCATCTCTAAGTTCACTCAATTTCTTGTTCAAGTAGGTTAGAGTGATGTCACCGGCATTCGCTACCACCAAAACATGATATGCCTTGGAAACGACGATTGGCAAACATTGCTTTTTCTCGAACGTATATACCTTATCATATTTTGTATTGCCTGCATTCTCTGTTGGTTTCTCAAAAAAGAAAGCCTGCTCTATCTTTGCATCGCCATCGCTTATGCCTGTAGTGCTAGAGTAAAGAAATACGCAGACATTATTCACCTTATATTCGTTTTCAAAAGCCGTTTCTCTACCATCACCATCTTCCCCTCCTTGAGGACCAGCTGCGCGAGACGTGGCTTTGGTATCACCAGCCACAGCTACCTGCACAGTAAAGTAAGCCTCTCCTTTGAAGGCATCTGGCTTTCCGTCATCATCATCGGTGCTGCCAGCGCAGGATGCGAAAGCACCGATGACAAGAACTGAAAGCAGAAGCAGATATATTGATTTCAACTTCTTCATAATCCTCTTAGTTGTTAAGTACTTCAAACTGTATTCTCTGACTCCAGCTCAGCGCATTCACGCTGATAGTAATGTAAGCGTATTTCAACTTACCATCTTGAAGAAAGAACTGTAACTTATAGTCATAAGCTCTATCCAAGAACTCTTGTGGAGTATACATATATTCCTCACTGGTGCGAACTCGGCTTAAGAGGTCAGGCAAATCTACATCTACCACGGTCTTGCCTGTTTCCTTGTTGGCGATGATCAATTTTCCATCGTCCTTCGCCTTATCGTGATAAATCAGACGGGAGGTCATAAAGTCGGCATGAGCTATCTTGCCTACTCCTTCCAATTCATTACCATTGATATCACCTGCAGTAGAGCCTTCACGGTCTTCTGTATTCCAAACAGCATGTGGAGTATAGATAACTTGATTAGTCTCATCAAGTGAATTGTCACAGAGGATGCGGGAGTTATGGTCTTGAATGATAAAACTATAGTCTTTTACATCCATTGTGGTTGGATCGTTGAGTTCACGCAAGGTAACATTAATCTTCTTGGTATCACGTACCAGCGAAACGGTGGTATAGTTAGGACGGGTAGCGGAATACTCTACCAGCGCATCTGTCTTACCATGCCACAGGGTATCGAGTGGCAAGTTGTGGTTATCTATGATATAATAACCATTGCGCTGAATCTTATCAAGGTTTACCTCCAATTTATCCATCTTATCGCCCACAGCAGGTTCTGTACGAACGAACTTTGCACGCTGGGTATTCAACTGATCAGCATAAGCATTCTGTCCAGCCAAAGCTATGAACTGATACTTGCCTGGTTGAAGATCGGTAATATGCATTTTATAGTCTATATTTTTCAAGGGCAGCGCAGATAAAGAGTTTGCCTCTTCGAATTTCTTCACAAAATTTCCATTTTCATCATAGACATAAAGGGTTACCGCCCCAACATGATCATTGAACATGTCAGCACGTTGCAAGTTATAGTCATACTTAAACTTGACATAAATCCCTGTAGGACAATCGTCGGTGTCGGTATGCCACATATCACAAGAGGCAACCATCAAGAGTGTAGCAATCGCCAACACTCCTCTTTTCACCAAGCTAAAAATCTGCGCTTTCATATATTTCTTCGTTTTATATATATTGAATCTAATTATTATCACATGAAGTGTCGGACAGAATCCGAATATCGCCATCTCTTTGCATCTGGCGATGCAATGCCTTGTTGTACAACAAGCTGTTTATCAGATTATTTCTGATGTAGTTGTTTGTTTTATTATATATGCCCCCACCTGGAAAAGGTGGATGGGGGCATGATTATTTTACTGAAGGATTGTATTCTGCTTACGAACAGCCCAAGAGAGAGCATTAATCTTGCAAGAGATATAACGCTTCAAGTTATCATCAGGAGTGTCGTCATGGTTTACATCAAGTTCACCTGGTGTTGAAGCACCAATTGCTGCTACGCCAGTAACATCAAGTTTATACCAGTTGTTACGGAGAACACCATAACGACCCAACCAATTCTGCTCACTATTTGTACCAGGATAAGATACGGTTGTCTTGGTTGAAGGATTCCAAGGAGTCAACTCATCACCAAAGTGCTTAATCAAAATGGTATAGTATGCATAACCATCCTTGAACTCATTAACCTTAATAGTTGGCTTGAATTTTGTTAAGTCGGATGCTGTGACTTCCTTATCTGTTGTTCCATCACTTAAAGTCATCTTAGTGATAGTCACTACTCCTGCTGCATCGGCAAATTCAACATCCTTCACAGTAATAGTAGCTGTTGTAGTAGGATAGTAATTAGTTTTTACATTAGCAGCACCAATTTCTGCCAAGAATCTCTTACCGATTTCAGTCTTGACGTCATCTTTAGAATATACCACACCCTTGTTGTCGTCAATTGTGAAGAAAGTACCTGCAGAGTAACCATCAGGAGTAATCTTCATCTTAACAATTGCACAGGTTGTCTCCTTAACATTCTGGTGAGCCACATTAAATGTATTCTCATAGCAATAAGTGCTTGCGCCACCTGCCAATGTTGGTTCGGCATTTCCATCAGTGAAAGAAGGAGCTACATCATAGTTAGCATCTTTGCCCCAATAGGTTCTGTAACCCTTACCAGTAGCAATTGGAGAAACACCTGCAAAACGGTAAGAATTATTGTCATAGTCTACATGGGATGCAGTTGTAAAATCTGTAGCATCAGACTTATAACCATTCCAAGTATTATCATACTGGCGAGTCAAATAAGAAGAGGTATTTACATTAGCCAATCTCCAACCCTCCAAAGAATATGCAAAAGTTTTTGCTGCACCGCTACCTACACTAACTGTATTTGTAGAAGTACCTGTAGCATTTCCCAAAGTTACCTTAGCAGCCAAACGCTCAACATAAATATTAGCAGCAGGATGAGAAGTTGCCTCTGACTCTGTTGCATAAATTTTATCTGTAACATCTGTCAATGTTGTAGCTTTCTCAGTACTAAAATCAGCAGAACCTGGCTTGCTAATGATAACAGCATTTGACATCATCAGATTATCCTTTGTCAAAGATGTATTTATGTCCTCCTTTGACAAGTCCGCAAAGGTACCAGTAAAGTCTGTTCCATTTACCTGTAAAGTATTAGTAGGAGTTACTTTTAATGCATTATTATGGTTCAATACAACAAAAGCATATATTTTATCTGTAGACGATGCAGAAATCACGTTGATTTTCTGAACCTTTGATAAAGTGGTAGAGATTTGAGCACTAGGCGTAAGATCCTTCTTCCAGCCACTCAAATTATAAGCAGCCTTGATTTTTGCTGTTGCTTCATCTGCTCCCGCAAAAAGGATAAGAGTGGCATCCTTAACATTGTACTCTGTTGCATCACCATGATCAAATTCATCATTAATTGCACGAGAAGTTGACTGAGGCTGAGTAGGCAAATTCAATGTTACATTAACAAAGCCTTGACCATCGGCACCAAACTTACCAGTTCCACCACCATTCAAATCATCACTACTTGAACAAGAACCGAGCATCAGCCCCGCCAATGCAACGGAAAATAATAAAGTTTTCTTCATCTTGTAAGTTATTATAGTTGTTATTAATAATTATTTCTTTACTTATAAACGTTCTTAAAAGTCTAATTATATTACGTTTTAATATATTTGGTTTACAAATCATCTAATACGTTATATTTGAGTTTCTTTCTATATTTGTACTTAGAAAAGATATGCCTGGTTTAGGAGCCTGTCCCAAGCCAGGGCAGTACCCTGGCTCTAAGGAATAGCTATATTGTCCTAAACAGACAGTATGTATAACTTTATAGATTCTGTAAATTTTCTTTTGCAGAAGCAATACCAGCCTTGGCTGCCTGCTCCAGATAATAACGAGCTTGCTTCTCGTTGCCCTTCAGTATCTCATAAACACCTCGGGCATTCTGGGCTTCGGCACTGGTTCCAGCCTTGTCGAGATATGATTTCGCACCATCTGCATCACCGGCATTCAAGCGGGTTGTGGCTGCATTCAGATTCGCCGTCTCGTTCTCCGGGAACATGCGGACAGCTACTTCCATCACATCATTAAACTCCTTGCTGCCTGGCTCGTAAGTCTGGGCTACCATGAACATCTCCTCCTGGCTCAACTGCTGTGGCTTGGTCTTGATAATCTCCTTTGCCTCTTCCACATCGAAAGGTTTCACCTTATAAGTAATGTGGTAGTCGGAATGGCGGAGGGCTGGATACCAGGTGTCGAGCATAAAGCGATACTCTGAAGGATACAGCTTTTTAATCTTCAACTCGCGGGCATCCGGATTCAGACTCTTATCGGCAATAATCGTCAGAATGGCATTCTTATGCTCCAGGTTGCTACCTTTAATATAAGCTATCAGACCATCCCAATCCTCTGGAGTAGAAGAAACCGTGAAGAGATTGTTTGGCAACTTCACCATTCGGCGGACATATTCGGTCAGTGTCTTGGCACGGTTCTTTGCCAGATAATCATTATGGGTGTAAGGACTCTCAGGTGATGCATAACCATGAATATTGATGCCGCTCACTTCGAGATTCTTATCTTCCTTCAAAGCATTGATGGTACGGATGATGCTATCCAACTGTTCCGGATTACGGCGGTAATCTGGATGCAACTCTATGCGGTCTACCGGGAAATCAATATAAGCACGCTTATCAAGATGACGGACCTTGATTGCCTCTATCTCCGGACGGACGAAAGAAGCTACCGGCTGGCGACGGCGAGAAACCGTGAAATCATTGCCATCCTGCAGATCACCACAACCGCAGAGGTCTTCGTGAATATCCAAATCGTAGTTCCTTACCTTGGAAGAGAGAGAAACGGAGGCAAGATACTTCACGGTCTGCTGCTTCTTGTTGTCTCGCTTCACCACCAAAGCCTGAGGTGAAAGCTGCAACTGTTTCTTTCCAACCCCTCGGTCAAACATGATCTGCTGTCTTCTACCGTTGATAACAATTTCCGGCATCTTGAGCAGCTCACCTTTATGCTTGATCATCGGAGTATAGACAAGCTGGTTGTTGGTAGGGAGATCCAGGGAATCGAGATTCAGATCCATCGCAACCGTAACCAGGTCATTGTAATGAGACATCTGTACATTAGATACCTGAATCTTATCGGCAGCCAACTGGAGACTCTTGCAATCTAGGGCTGCAAGAGGCATAGCCATCAAAAGAGAGCTGAATAATAATATGTAGTTCTTAAAATCTTTCATACTCATAGATTATATTTAATGAGTTACATCATATAAATAAGAGAAATGGCTGCCTTGGTAGGACCCACGTAGTTGTCATGAGATGACTTCTCCTTCTCGCCACAGGCACCGCACTTGAACTTGTCGTACTGGATATAATCATATCCGAAACCTACAGAGGTTTCCAGGTTCCATTGCTTGGAAAGAGGCCATTGATAACCAGCGGTCACACCACCACCTACATACCATCCTTCATAGCGATGGTCGCGTAGTGATTTGAAGATGCCAAGGGGTAACTTCACTCCTCCTGCATTAAACTGTCCGCCCATGGCATGAACACCCAAGAACCAGCCATTGAAGCTCTGGCAGAACCAGTAACGGTATTCTGGTTGCAAAAGCCAATGACGAAGGCTTGACTGGTCGCCACCGGACTGTTTCCAAGGATTGAAGCCAAAGAATACCTGAGCGGTATGCTTCTTGCCTAAGGCAGTCTCGACACCGAGATTAGGAGTTGTTGTAGCCCAATATAAGAGGTTGGACTTGACTCCCGTGTTTTGCGCATAATTAGCTAGCGATACAAATAAGAGTAACACTGTAGCTAAAATCAATCGTTTCACCATCTATTAAAAGAGTTTAGTTTATTCTATTTTTTTTCGTTCTTACTATATAAATAGGTAATTATATAAATTAACCGTTTACATGATAGTTCGCATTTTCTGGGGGCAAAAGTAAGAAAAAAAAATGAATGGGGGGGGGAATTTTCGAAACTTTTTTTGCGCTATGAAACATTTTAGTACGTAATTTTTCAGATTTTTTAAATGAAAACCCACAATCCGTTAACATTTTATACATAAACATCACTCAAGAAGATTCACCATCATTTTTGAGAGAAAATGATAGTGTAGACTATGAGAATACAGAAAAAATATATAAAAGTAAAAAAGTAAAAGGGTAAAAAGGTAAAAGGAGCTGCGCCCATCTATCTGTGGGAAAAAGCTGGGCGATAAGAAAGCAGAACTGTAGGAAAACAGAAAAGCCTCAGAAATCTTTCGAAATCTGAGGCTCTTGATAAAAGGAGGCGGCTACCTACTCTCCCGCATTGCATTGCAGTACCATCGGCGCAAGTGAGCT